>Ga0307503_10000139_pt1 | contig 30147 bp, 34 predicted proteins | sample 17_S_MG_FD_194514 | JGI IMG/M metagenome (GOLD analysis project Ga0307503, IMG submission 194514) | Soil microbial communities from Populus trichocarpa stands in riparian zone in the Pacific Northwest, United States - 17_S | ecosystem: Environmental > Terrestrial > Soil > Riparian zone > Trees... | reverse complement strand
CGACCGCCATCGGCACGTCGCCATGGCCGGTCAGGATCAGGATCGGCAACGCCATTTGCCGTTCGACCAGCGCGCGCATCACCGCGAGGCCATCCAGATCCGGCATGCGCATGTCGAGCAGGATGCAATCGATCCGGCCCGGCAAGTCCGAAGCAAGAAATTCGGCCCCGCCGGTGAATGATTCCACCTTGTGGCCCGCACGCGTCAAGAGACTGGCGGTTGAATGTCTTACCGCGTCGTCGTCGTCGACAATCGCGATCACGTAACTATCGGACATGGCACTACGCCCCTGAACGCATCGACGATACACATCGCGGCCGGGCTTAACAATGCGGGAAGAATAACAGGTTCTAGTTCGATTCGAATCGAGGCAATCGGAAGCGGAACGTGGCGCCCGCGCCGGGAGCGCTGTCCGCCTCGATCGTGCCGCCATGCGCTTCGATGAGCCGGCGGCAGACCGACAGGCCGATGCCCATGCCATTGGTCTTGGTGGTGAAAAATGGCTCGAAAAGCCGTTCGCGCACCTCCGGCGACAGGCCCGGGCCGGTGTCGGAGATGGAGAATTCGACCATGCCGTCGGGCCGCAGGCCGGTCGAGATCGTCACCCGGGCCGCGCCCGCCGCCTCGCGTCCGGCCATTGCTTCGAGAGCATTGCGGAGCAGGTTTACCAGCACCTGCCTGATCTGCACCGAATCGACCTCGACCTTGGCGCCGCCCGCGCCGGCGTCGCGCTCGACCAGGATGCCGCCCGAGCGCGCGTCGACGAGCGCGACCGCCATCGCCGAATCGACGAGCCCGTCGGCGCGCCGGACGGTCCTCGGGCCCTGGCCCGGGCCGACCAGCTGGCGAATGCGGCGGACCATGTCGCCGGCGCGCAGGGCCTGTTCGGACGCCTGCCGAATCAGCTCCTCCGATGCCGCCAGGCTCTCCTCGCCATCGCCGCCGGCGGCGATGAACAGGGCGGCGTTGAGATAGTTGACGATCGCGGTCAGCGGCTGATTGATCTCGTGCGCGATCGCCTCGGCCATCTCGCCGAGATCGTTGACGCGGGCGAGATGAGCGGATTCGTTCTGCAGGAGCCGACGCCTTTCCTCGCTCGCGCGCAGCCTCGATTCGGCGTCGTGGCGGGCGCTGGCGTCGCGCATGATGCCGGTGAAGAAGGTCTCGCCGTCGCGCTGCCACTCGGCCATCGAGAGGTCGAGCGGGAAGATGCTGTCGTCCTTGCGCCAAGCGCGGAAATGCCGTTGGACCAGCAGCGCGACAAGGGCCAGGACCGCGCCTGCCGCGAGCGCAGCGAGACCGAGGTCGTTCAGCGCCATTTCCGTCTCCGATCCCGCCGTTTCAGGGCGGCTCATCGACGAAATCGGCGCCGAACGAAATCCAGTAATGCTACGCGTGCCGGGGTTCAGCGCTCCGGCGGGGCCAGCGCTCCGGCGATCGCGATCCGCCGCGCCGGCCGCGCCTGCGACCACAGCCGCGCCCGGTCGGCGATCATGGCGGCGAGGCCGCGCAGGCCGAGCAAGGCAAGATCGAGGCCGGCGGCGAGCCGCGACTGCGGGCGTTCCGGCGCGGCCGGCAGGCGGCGTTCCGGCAGGTCCAGGTCCAGCTTCAGCTTCAATTGCGCCGCGCTGGTCACAGCCGCGCCGGGCGGATCGCCCCGCCAGACCACGCGGAAGCCGGGCGGAATCGTTCGCCAGGCGCGTCCGGACCGGACCAGGTCGCGGCCGCATTTGCGGCAGCGGCCGAACTCGAACCCCTGGTTGCCCGTGATGGACGAGGACGAATTGCTGCTCGCCGTCGAGCGCCAGCTGATCCTGGTCGCGCCGACGGGCGCGGGCCAGATGCCGACGGTGGATCCGTTCGCGCCGGAGGCTCCGGCCCCTGCCGAGATCTTCCCGGCGCACAGCCCCAGCCTGTTCGAACGCATGGCGATGCTCGCCGCGCCGCCGCCCAGGAGGCCCGTGACACCAAAGACGGCCCGCCGATGCCGGCGCTCTATCGCGGCCGCGACCATATCCCCCAGCGCATCGCTCGCGCCGCCTGAGCCGGCGCACCCTGTCCTCTCCCGAACCCTCGGCATCCTCCCGTTCGAGGGACCTGCCGCCCCCGGCGCTCCTCCAAAGGCCGGGGCGGCCTTTTTTTTAAAGAGCGGAAGGGCGCGGCGCGGTCGCGTGCGCCGGCGGCATCAATCGCCGGCGCCGAGGCTCCAGCCGCGGCCCAGATCCACGGATCGGGCGGCGTCGCGGGTTTCGCCGTCGTCGGGATCGACATCGGCGGCCGCTTCGGCCGCCTCGGCGTGGCGCATGGCCGAAAGGATCAGCATCGCGGCCGCGAACAGCAGCGTGCCTATCCAGAGCAGGGCGTCGACGCTCATGACGGGCCCGTAATGGCATCAGACGGTTAAAATTTTCGAACCGCGTTCGGACCGTGCGTCCGCCCCGTGCTTGTCAGCGCCAGATCGGGGTGCGAAGCTCGCGCCATGTCAGGCCTCCTGCTCGCCGCCATGCTCGCCGCCGCGCAGCAGCAGGGCCCGCCCAGCAACGTGGTTTTCGCCCGCGGGCATCTGGACGGCTGGTCGATGCAGGCGACCAATGTGATCGACCACGGCCCCACCGGCCCGACGATCAACCGCATGCTCTGCGAAATCGAGCGCGAGGGCGTTCGCGTCACGACCTGGCGGCAGGGAAATATCAGCTTCATCTTCGAGGGCGGCGCCGTCCCCCGCGGCGGGCGGGTGAATCAGCTCCTCCATTCCGGCGTGCGCGCGCTGATGGTCGACCAAGTCAGCTACGACGTCGAGCGGCGCGATCTCGGCGCGCTGACCGACCGCTATACCGATGTCGTCTATCCCGAGACGCAGCCCGTCTATCCGCCCAGCGGATTCTTCTTCCTTGCGGTGCGGCGGCGGGGCAGCGATTTGTGGCTGCACACGGGCAACATCACCAACGAATTGATCGAGGCGCGGCGGCTGCGCATCGGCTACCGCCACGCCGGGGCGGGCCCGATGCTCTGGATCGAGGTGCCGCTGACCGGACTCCCCGAGGCGCTTAACTGGTGCCACGCGGCGATGGCCTCGCCCGACGCACTGAGGCTTAATCCCTCATGATCGCCGCGCTCCTCGCTCTGACGCTCGCCGCAGCGCCGCAGGCCGACGCGCCGCCGCCGCCGCCGCCGCCCGAACCGGAGGTGATCTTCGCCCGCGGATCGCGAGGCAGCTGGTCGATGGAGGGACGGACCGTCATCGTCCTAGGCTCTCCGGAGACGCCCGATTTTTCGGCGACCGAGCCGACGATCCGCGACATGTTCTGTCTGGCCCGGCGCAACGGCATCAAAGTGTCTGTCCTGCGCGAGGGCGGCCTCGATCTCGAAATCGAGGCCGGCATCATCGAAAACGGACGCGAGCGCCGGCTGAGCGCCGTCGATTTGCGGGCCTTGCTGCTCGATGGCGCGGCGTGGGAGGTGAAGACGCGCTCCGAAAGCGAATTTAGCGGGCGATTGGCCGACGTCGTTTATCCGGACCGCGAGCCCGAGAGCGCGGCCACGACGGACCGGCATCTTGCCGTGCGGCGTCCGCCCGGAAACGTCTGGCTGCCGCTCGGCACGCTGGCGGACGATCTTCTTCGCGCGCGCATGCTCCGGCTCGGCTTCCGCGAGGAGGTCCGGGATCCGGATGCGGGGGAGGAGGATCCGATGGTCTGGATCGACGTGCCGCTCGACGGGCTCGCCGGCGCCTTGAGCTGGTGCCAGCGGGCAATGGCCAGCCCCAATGCTCTCCGGCTCCATCCGCCGGGAATCGAGCAGCCGCCAGCGCCTATTCGACGGTAACGCTCTTGGCGAGGTTGCGCGGCTGATCGACGTCCGTCCCCCGCGCCACCGCGACATGATAGGCCAATAGCTGGACCGGCACGGCGTAAACCAAAGGCGCGATGAGCGGGTGGACCTTGGGCATTTCGATGGTGGCGATGGTGTTCTCGCCGGCCTGGGCGATCCCTTCGGCGTCCGAGATCAGCACCACCTTGCCGCCGCGGGCCTGGACCTCCTGCATGTTCGACACCGTCTTTTCGAACAGCGGGCCCGAGGGGGCCAGGACGATGATCGGGACATTGTCGTCGATCAGCGCGATCGGGCCGTGCTTCATCTCGCCGGCGGCATAGCCTTCGGCGTGGATGTAGCTGATCTCCTTGAGCTTGAGCGCGCCCTCCAGCGCCAGCGGATAATCCTGGCCTCGGGCCATGTAGAGGACGTCCTGGGCCCGCGCGATCAGCGGCGCCATCGCCTCGATGTCCTCGTCATGGGCGAGCGCGGCGTTCATCGCCGCGGGCGCCTCGGTCAGATGCAGGACGATCTCGCGCTCCTCCTCCTCGCTCATCACGCCCTTGTCGCGGGCGACCTTGGCGGCGAGCGCGGCGAGGACGGCGAGCTGGCAGGTGAAGGCCTTGGTCGAGGCGACGCCGATCTCCGGGCCGGCATGGGTCGGCAGCAAAAGGTCCGCCTCGCGCGCCATCGAGCTGCTCGGCACGTTGACCACCACCGCGATCTTCTGGCCGTGGGCGCGGGCGTGGCGGAGGGCTGCGAGCGTGTCTGCGGTCTCTCCAGACTGGCTGATGAAGAGCGCGAGGCCGCCGGGCTCGAGCACCGGGTCGCGGTAGCGGAACTCGCTGGCGATATCGAGCTCGACCGGCACCCGGGCGAAGCGCTCGAGCCAATATTTGGCGACCATGCCGGCATAATATGAGGTGCCGCAGGCGACGATGGTGATTCGCGGCACCGGCGCGAAAGAGAAGTCCATGTCGGGCAGCGCCACCTTCTGCTCGAGCGGCCGGACGTAGGAGCCGAGCGTCTGGGCGACGACCAGAGGCTGCTCGAAAATCTCCTTCTGCATGAAATGGCGGTGATTGCCCTTTTCGATGCGCGCCGCGCTGGCGCCCGATTCGACCGCGTCGCGCTCCACCGGCCGGTTGTCGCGGTCGAAAATCTCGACCTTGTCGTGGGTGATCGCCGCCCAGTCGCCTTCGTCGAGATAGGCGATGCGGCGGGTCAAGGCGGCGAGCGCGAGCGCGTCGGAGCCGAGGTAATTCTCGCCCGCGCCATAACCGATGGTGAGCGGCGCGCCCAAACGCGCGCCGACGATCAGGCCGGGATGGTCGCGGAACAATATCGCGAGCGCGAAGGCGCCGTGCAGGCGCGGCAGCACCGCGGCGACCGCCTCGCGCGGCCCTTTGCCCTGCTCGAGCTGGTCGGCGACGAGATGGGCGACGACCTCGCTGTCGGTCTCGCTCTCGAAGCTGCGGCCCTTGGCCTGCATCTCCTCGCGCAATTGCTTGAAATTCTCGATGATGCCGTTGTGGACGACCGCCACCCCCCCGACGATGTGCGGGTGGGCGTTGCCGATCGTCGGTGCGCCGTGAGTCGCCCAGCGCGTATGGGCGATGCCGACCTGGCCCGGCAGCGGCTCCGCCTCCAGCCGGGCCGCGAGATTGTCGAGCTTGCCCTCGGCGCGGCGGCGCTCGAGCCGGCCGTCGACGATCGTGCACAGGCCCGCCGAATCATAGCCGCGATATTCGAGCCGCCTCAGCCCGTCCATGAGCCGCGAGGCCGCCTCGGCCGATCCGACGATTCCGATGATTCCGCACATAAGACGTCTTTACCCCATCCGCTCTTGACGCCTCCCTAATGGGACGGCGCGCCCTGCGCCAGTGGCGGCGGCGCGCCAGATTCCGGCTTGACGCGGCTCGGCCCGGAGCTATGGCTTGGCGCTTCTGGAGGGGGAATATCAATGCCATATCAGCGCTTTGCGCGCGCCCTGCTGGCGGCGGCGGCAGCGCTTGGCGCGAGCGCCGCTTCCGCGCAGCCGGGCGAGGAGCCGGCGCCGGCCGCGCCGGCGGCCGCCCCCTGTTGCACGGTGCCGGCGCGAACGCCGGTCGCGATCGAGATCACCGACACGGTCAACAGCAAGGTCAATCACAGCCGCGACGCCTTCGCCTTCCGCCTCGCCGAGCCGCTGGTGATCGACGGGCGGATTGTGGCGCCGGCCGGGACTCCCGGCGTCGGCGAGGTCGTCCACGCCGCCCGCGCCCGCGCCGGCGGCAAGGCGGGCGAGCTGATCCTCGCAGCGCGCTATCTCGACCTCAACGGCACCCGAATCGCGCTGCGCAGCCTGCGCTACGGCCGCCGCCAGGGCGTCGACAATAGCGGCGCGGTCAATACCGGCAACATGGTCGCCGCGGCGGTTCTGCCGGTGGCCTCGGTCATCGGCTATTTGATCGCCGGCGGCGAGGTCAACATCCCGGCGGGCACGCGCGCCGAAGCGCAGATCGCGGCCGAGACCGTGCTCGCGCCGATCGAATGACCGGATTTTCAATGGGGAGGGGAAAAAAGATGCGATTCAAGACAGTGATGCTGATCGGCGCGCTTTGCGGCGCGGCCGTTCCGACGCAGATGGTCGGCGGCGCGGCGCTGGCCCGTGAAGCGGCGCCCGCCATCCCGCCGCCGCCAGCCGGCATGGGCCAGGTCGTCTTCTACCGCTCGTCGCGCATGGGCTTTGCGATCAGCTGCCGGGTCCGGGAAGGCGATCAGGTCGTCAACCGGCTGCCGCCCGGCAAATATTTCATCCACGTGACCACGCCCGGCGCGCACGAATATACGGTCCGCAGCGAAGCGACCGATTTGCTGCGGGTCGAGGTCGAGGAGGGCGAGACCCAATATGTGCGCTGCGCGATCGGCATGGGCATCGGCGTCGGCCGGCCCAATCTGTCGCCGCAGAGCCGCGAGGATTTCGACCGGCGCGGCGGCGGCCTCGATCTGATGCCGCCTTATACGGGCGACAATGACTGACCGATCGGCCCTGGCGGGGCTCGCCGTTGCCGTCCTGCTGCTGTTCGCGGCCTCCGCTTCCCCGGCCCAGGCGCCGGCGGGAGCGGAGCCGGCGCTCACGCAGGCGCCTGCCCCGATTTGCTGCACGATCCCTGCCGGCACGATCGTCCAGATCGAGCTCGATCAGGACCTTGGCAGCGGGCGGAGCCGCACCGGCGAGATGTTCCCGATCCATCTCGTCGACCCGGTCGTGGTCGACGGACGCACCCTAGTCCCGGCCGGCGCGCGGGGCATGGGCGAGGTGGTTCATGCCGCGCCGCGGCGCTGGGTCTCGCAGGCCGCCGGCGAGCTGATTCTCGCCGCGCGATTCCTTGAGGCAGGCGAAGCCCGCGTCCCGCTGCACCGGCTGGGCTTTGCGCGCACCGGCCGCGAAGGCGCGTTCCTGGTCATGAGCGGCCCCGGCTTTGTCAGCATGGGTCAGGGCATGGGCGGCAATATCAATGTCCCGGCCGGCACGCGGCTGGAGGCCAGGGTGCGCGGCGAAGTCCGGATTCCGGCGCAATAAGGCGGCTCAGCCCTTTTTCTTTTTCGCGCCCATGATTTCGCGGAAGCGTGCCGCGCGGCCGGCTTTTTCCACCTGCACGCCCCGCGCCAGCGCGATCGCGTCGTCCGGCACGTCGCGGGTGATCACCGAGCCGGCGCCGACGATCGCGCCCGCGCCGATCGTGACGGGGGCGACCAGGGCGCTGTTCGAGCCGATGAAGGCGCCGTCGCCGATATTCGTGCGATATTTGAAGAATCCGTCATAATTGCAGGTGATCGTGCCCGCGCCGACATTGGCGCCCGCGCCCACGTCGGCGTCGCCGAGATAGGAAAGATGGTTGGCCTTGGCGCCCTGCCCGAGCCGCGCATTCTTGACCTCGACGAAATTGCCGACCCTGGCGCCCTCGCCGATCTCGGCGCCCGGCCGCAGCCGCGCATAGGGACCGATCTCCGCCCCCGCCGCGATCGTCGCGCCCTCGATATGCGAGAAAGCGCGGATCCGGACGCCCTCGCCAATCGTGACGCCGGGGCCGAAGAAAACATTGGGCTCGACAAAGCTGTCGCGTCCGATCTTCGTATCGTGGCTGAACCAGACCGTCTCGGGCGCGGCCAAGGAAACCCCGTCGTCCATAAGGGATTCGCGGCGGCGCGCCTGCCAGGCGGCCTCGGCGGCGGCGAGCTCGGCGCGGCTGTTGATGCCCTCGACCTCGTCGGCCGGAACCTCGATCGCGGCCGAGGCGCGGCCGTCCGCGGCGGCGATCATGACGATGTCGGGAAGGTAATATTCGCGCGCCGCATTGTCGTTGCCGACGCGGGCGAGCAGCGGCCACAGATCGTCGGACCTCACCGCCATAAGCCCGGAATTGCAAAGGCCTACGGCGCGTTCCTCAACGCTCGCATCCTTATATTCGACCATCTTGAGGATTCTGCCCCCGGGCTCGGCGAGGATGCGGCCATAATGTTTGGGGTCGGCGGGCCGGAAGGCGACGACGACCGCGCCCTCGACCTCGGCGAGCCGCCCGACCATCGCAGCCATCGTCGCCGCCGTGACGAAGGGCGTATCGGCGTAGAGGATCAGCACGTCGCCATCGAAGCCGGCCAAGGCGGCTTCCGCCTGGCGCACGGCATGGGCGGTGCCCTCCTGCGGGTCCTGGACGACGACGACGCCATCATGCGCGGCGACGAGAGGCTCGACCTGCTCGCTCTTGTCGCCGACCACGACCACGGTCCGCGCCGGGTCCAGCGCCGCGACGCCGGCGAGCAGGTGGGCGAGCATCGGCCGCCCCGCGATCGGATGCAGCACCTTGTGCAGATCGGACTTCATCCGCGTGCCCTTGCCCGCGGCGAGGATGATGGCGGCGACGGGCCTGGTCATGGCGCTCCGGATGCCATGGAAAGCTTGCCATTTCCATAGCGCCTCCGGGGAAAGCCGCCGCACGGGCCGCTTCGCCTTAATCGCGGGATCGAACCTTGGGGTTGCGCCGCACCGGCTTATCGCCCACATCGAGGAGGACAGGGGCGTCGCGCGAGAGGGATTTCATGCCACTGCCCCGTCACCTGCTTAGTGCCTTGATCGTCGCGCTCAACGTCGCGCCCGCCGGGGCGCAGCCGTCCCAATCCCCGCCGGCGCGCGAATCGACGATCATCGTCTATGGCGAGGACCCCTGCCCGCAGCCGGAAAACGAGAATGAGGCGGTGGTCTGCGCGCGCCGGCCCGAGGAGGAGCGCTACCGCATCCCGCGCCCGATCCGCGAGCGCCAGCCGATCGAGGAGAGCTGGGGGTCGCGGGTGGCGAGCCTCGAGGACGAAAGCCGGCCGATGCGGCCCGGCAGCTGCTCGGTGGTGGGCTCGGGCGGCCAGAGCGGCTGCACGAATGCAATGATCCGGCAATGGTTCATGGAGCGCGCCGCGCGCCGGGCGCAAGAGGCGAGCATGCCCTAGGAGCGGGCGGGCCGGCGGGTGGCCTTGGTCCAGAGGTGCCGCGCCAGCATGAGCGGCGGCATCCTGAGCCAGTGCGAGCGGACGTAGAAGGCGAAGCGGAGGAGTTTTCGCTTCTCCTGGCCCCAGCCGTTGCGCGCCAGGATCCGCGCCTCGAACAGGCGGTCGGCAATCGAAAAAGAGGGACTGTCCCTCTTTTCGAGCGGCGTGCCGTAAAGGCGGTGGGCGAGGCGCAGGGCGCGGGCGACGGCGCGCTCGAGCTGGTGGAGGCGGGCGCGGGCGCGCAGCTTGTCCCAGAATGCCGGATCGGCGGCGGCGAATTCGCGCAGCAGGCGGTCGATGTCCCACAGATTCCTGAGGCCGCCGGCGAGGTCGCCGTCGGCGAGGAGATGGGCGGCGGCGTGGACGATGATGTCGGGCGGCGAGAGGATGCGCAGGCCGTTCTCCAATTCCACGCTGTCGGCGATCAAAGCCCCGGCGTCGGGCGTCGGCCGGGCCGTCAGCGGCAGGATGGTGTGGTGGACGTCGATCATCCGGTCGCGGGCGCGGTGGATGAGCGGCGGCAGCTCGTGCATCCAGCGGCGGTAATAGACGTCGTCATACCCCTCGGCCTCCTTCATCCGCTCCCAGCCGGCATCGATGAGGGCCGCTTCGACGGCGTCGAGGCTGGCGCGCGGCACCATGATGTCGAGGTCGCCGACGCTGCGGCCGATGCAGGCGTCGTAGGAGGCGGCGTGAAAGGCGGTGCCCTTCATCAGGATCACCGGCACGCCCAGCGGGGCGAGCGCCCGACGCGCCATTTCCGCCTCCCAGAGCGCCTGGGTGCGCGCATAAGCGGCGTCGCGGCGCGCGGCTCCGAACACCGAAGCAACCCGGGCGGGGACCGGCTGGCTTTCCATCCGGAAGGCGAGGCTGCCGATCAATTGCTCGGCGCGGGCGGCGCTGATGAGGCCCGGCCAGTCGCAGTTCGTCACGCTGGCGGGATCGCGCAGCGCGCGGACGAGGAGCCGGGCGTTCATGCCGCCCGCGCCCGCCAGAAATCCTCGACCAGGGCGACGGCGGTTTCGGTATCGGGGTAATCGATCGCAAGCGCCGGATTGGCCGCGATCAGGCGATTGAGCGCGTCGAAGCCGTCGCGGCCGAGCGCGACGTAATTGGTCGAGGCCTGGGTCAGGCGCATGAACACCTCGGCCGCGCCGACGCCGCGCACCGCCTGCGTCTCGCCGAAGCGCGGGAACAGGATCAAAGCGGGCGTCGCCCCCTCCCCCATCCGGTCGATCGCTTCCGCATTGGGCCGCATGTGGCGGATCGCGCCCTTGGGCGTGCCGTCGAGGCGCGGGCCGAAGCGCTCGGCCGGAACTTCCGCCTGCATCACCTCGATCGCGCCGTTCTTGAGGCTGACCGCGCGCGGAAAGGGCAGCAGGTCGCCGCTCGCCATGTCGAGCAGAGCGAATTCGTCGCCCATCAGCCGCCAGCCGCGCTCGCCGAGCAGGGCCGCCAGGGTCGATTTGCCCGCCCCCGATTCGCCGGTCATGATCAGCGCGCGGCCGTCGCGCTCGACCGTCGCCGCGTGGAGCAGGAGATAGCGCTTCTGCCCCAGCGCCATCTGCAGGTTCATGCCCATCTCGGCCGCGAGCAGGCCGTGCGCGAGCGACAAAGGCGCGGCGTCGGCGAGCGTGTAATCGCCCCTGATCGCCACCGATGGGCGGATGAAGCGGCGCCACGGCCTTTCCGGCTCGAGCCGGACCGTGAAATCGGCGAGGCCGTCCTCGGGCGCGGGATAGGAAGCGTAGAGCCGCGCGAGCGCATCCAGCGGCGCCTTCCAGGCGCTGCCGATGCGGAAGGCGACCGGGCCGATCCGGATGTCGAGCCTGTGCCTCATGCGCGGCGGACCAGCCCGGCGGCCTCGAGCTCGTCCAGGCGCGCGTGAAGCGCGCCCTCGGCCTCGTCGCCCTCGAAATCGTAGCGTTCGCGAAGCCGCCGGATCAATTCGGGCGCGTCAGCGGGCCCCGTTTGCAGCGCATCCAGTATCTCGGGCGCAGGCGTCGCGACAATGTGGGTCATGCCCGAAGGCGCGTGGAACAGCACCGACAGGCCGTCGAGGGCGACGGTGAGGACCGCGCTGCCCGAATCGGCGATATAGACGGGAGACGCCATGCCGGCGCCTTCTAGCTCAGGGCCGCGTCTGCAGCGAGGCGTAGCAGGTGAAGCCGCTCATCCCCGACTGCAGGCGCCTGATATAATTGGCATAGGCCTGAGCGGATGTCGGATCGGTGCCGGCGGGCGTGGTGCCGGAACGCAGCAGCGACTTGACCTCCTCGCCCTTCAGCGCCCGCCCCAGCGGCGGCGCCGCGCCGGGCGTGCCGGGGGCGACGAGATTGCCGTCGGCCGCGATATACTGGCCGCCGGCATGCGGGCCGGGCACCGGAATCTCGCAATTAAGCACCGACCCCGCGGCCTGCGCGAGCGCGGGCCGGACCGTGACCACCGTCGACGCCGCCGCCGCGCCCAGCACCAGGACGGTGCGCCGGCTCGGAACGAAGGCGCTGCCGCCAGCCTGGTCTTTGTCAGTGCCGCTCATGGAAATTCCGATACACCTCCGCTCTTTATTAAGGGTAAAGCGCGCGCGAGGCGAGCGGAACGGCAAGGGCGTCCCGCCATGGGACGATGGCAGGCATGGGGAATAACGGAATCGCCAGAGGGATCGCGGCGGCCGCCATCGCGGCGCTGGGCGTCGCCGCCGCCTCGTGGGCCGGCGCGACCCCCGTTGCGGCCTTCCTGGCCGTGCTCGCCGGAGCCGGCGCCTTCGCTTTGATGAAGACCGCCGCCCCGGCCGAGGCCGTCGAGACAGCGCCGCAGGTCGAGACGCAGCTTCCGGAAGGCCCGGACCTGCTGGCGGCGTTCGGGGAGCCGCTGCTGGTCGTCCGAGACCGCCGGGTGCTGATCGCCAACGATGCGGCCAGGGCGTTGCTCGGGGACCATATCGAAGGAGCGGACGTCCGCCTCGCCATCCGCCACCCCGCCGCTGCCGAGCCTCTCGCCGGCGAGGGCGGCGACGCGCCGGTCAGCATCGAGCTGGTCGGCTTGGGCGAGCTCGGCCGGCCCTGGGAAATGGCGGTGGCGCCCTTGCCCGACGGCAGCCGCCTCGTCCGACTCGCCGACCAGAGCCAGGCCCGCGCCGCCGAGCAGATGCGGGTCGATTTCGTCGCCAACGCCTCGCATGAGCTCAGAACGCCGCTCGCTACCCTCTTGGGATTCATTGAAACTCTCCAGGATGAGGAGGCGGTCGATCCCGAGACCCGCCAGCGCTTCGTTGCGATCATGTCCGGCGAGGCGACGCGGATGCGCGATTTGCTCGACGATCTGATGTCGCTGTCGCGGATCGAGGCCGAGCGCTTCGCGCTGCCGCGCGACAGAGTCGACCTCATCCCGCTGATCGACGAGGTGAAGACGGCGCTGAAGCCGCTCGCCAAGGGCCGCGCGCTCCGCGTCGAGAACGAATTGGATGAGGCCCTGGTCGGGGGCGACCGCGTCCAGCTCGGCCAGATGCTGAACAACCTCATCGTCAACGCGATCAAATATGGCCGGCCCGGCACGCCGGTCCGGATCCGGCTCGACGAAGCCGCGCCCGACCTCGTCCGATTGAGCGTCGTCGACCAGGGCGACGGCATCCCGGCCGACCATATCCCGCGCCTCACCGAGCGCTTCTACCGAGTCGACCCCGGCCGCAGCCGCTCGGTCGGCGGCACCGGCCTCGGCCTCGCCATCGTCAAGCATATCGTCCTGCGCCACCGCGGCCGCCTCGACATCGCCTCGGAGCCGGGCGAGGGCACCACCGTCTCGGTGTCGCTGCCCCGCGCTTAGAGGCCCCACGTCATTCCAGCGAAAGCTGGAATCTCTTCATCCTTCCTGCGCATCCAAGAAGTGAGATTCCAGCTTTCGCTGGAATGACGAATCAATCCGGATTCACTTGGCTCATCCCGTGCCCGCCAACCCCCATTGTCATCAAAGAGTCATGACACCACCCCACTGATTTGGCGGTCCATGAATCGCTCGAAACGTCCCTTATTCGCGCTGCTGGCAACGGCCCTTGGGCTGGCGGCCTGCGAGCAGGCGCCGCGCCAGCAGATCCGCATCGTCGGCTCGTCGACCGTCTATCCCTTCACCACCGCGGTCGCCGAGCGATTCGCGCAGAACCGGCCGAGCTTCCACGCCCCGATCGTCGAATCGACCGGCACCGGCGCCGGCATGCAGCTGTTCTGCGGCGGCGTCGGCGCGCGCTTCCCCGACGTCGAGAATGCGTCGCGGCGGATCAAGGCTTCCGAGCTCGAACGCTGCCGCGCCAACGGCGTCAATCATGTCATCGAGGTGCCGATCGGGATCGACGGGCTGGCCCTGATCGAGTCGGCGACGCGGCCGACCGGCTTCAACCTCACCTTGCGCGATGTCTATGCGGCGCTCGCCGCCGAGCCGTTCGGCCGGCCGCAGAGGGCGCGGACCTGGCGCGAGGTCAATCCGGCGCTGCCCGACGTGCCGATCCTGGTCTACGGCCCGCCGCCGTCGTCGGGCACGCGCGACAGCTTCGTCGAGCTGATGCTGACCAAGGGCTGCGAAACCGATCCGGCGATGAAGGCGCTCAAGGAGAGCGATTCCGAGCGCCACACGCGGCTCTGCACCCGCATCCGCGAGGACGGCGCCTTCGTCGAAGCGGGCGAGAACGACAATCTGCTGATCCAGCGCGTCTCGCAGAATCAGGGCACGATCGGCGTGCTCGGCTATTCCTTCATGGAGGAGAATCTCGACCGGGTCCGCGGCGTCCCGATCGGCGGCGTCGCCCCGAGCGCCGACACGATCCGGGGCTTCACCTATCCGGGCGCGCGCCAGCTCTACGTCTACGTCAAGGGCGAGCATCTCGACGCGGTGCCGGGCCTGCGCGAGTTCCTCGCTGAATATGCGCGCGGCTGGGGCCCGGGCGCCTATCTCACCGACCGCGGCCTCATCCCCCTGCCCGACCCCCTACGCGCGACTTCCATGGCGATCGCGCGCACGATGCCGGCGATGCGCGCGGACGGGCTGCATTGATGTCGCTCGGCGTCATCGCCCTGCTCGTGCTCGGCTTCGGCTTCATCGCCTGGCTGTCGGCCAAGGCGCGCGCCGCGGCCTTCGCCGGCGGCGGCCGCCAGCGGCCGCATTCGCTGCCCGCTTATCATGGCTGGTACGTCGCCTTGTGGGCGGTCGTGCCGGCCTTGATCTTCCTTGCCTTCTGGGCCTTCCTCTCCGACCGCCTGGTCGCCGACGCGGTGCTGTCGAGCCCGCAGGCCGCCGCCTTGCCCGCCATCGACATGCAGCGCGCCGCGATCCTCGCCGAGGCGCGCGGGCTGGCGACGGGCGCCGTCGGCGCCGCGAATCACGCCGAAGCCTCGGCGCTGGCGCCGGTCTATGCCGGCGCCATCTCCTTCTACGCCTGGCTCGGCCTCGCCATCGCTTTGCTGCTCGCCTTCGCCGGCGGCGCCTGGGCCTATACGCGCCTGTCGCCCAATTTCCGTGCCCGGACCCGGGTCGAGCGGATCGTCATGGCGCTGCTGCTGACCGCCTCGCTGATCGCGATCCTGACCACGCTCGGCATCTTCCTCTCCCTGCTGTTCGAGACGATCCGCTTCTTCTCCATGGTCTCGCCGGGAGAATTCCTGTTCGGCACCCACTGGAGCCCGCAGACCGCGGTCCAGCCCGGCGAGCCCAGCGGCTTCGGGTCGATCCCCCTGTTCTGGGGCACGATCTTCATCGGCGCGATCATCGCCATGATCGTCGCCATTCCTTTGGGCCTGATGAGCGCGATCTACCTCACCCAATATGCAAGGCCCGGCCTGCGCCGCTGGATGAAGCCGATGCTCGAGGTCCTCGCCGGCGTGCCGACCGTGGTCTACGGCTATTTCGCAGCCTTGACCGTGGCGCCGGCGATCCGCGACCTCGGGATCAGCCTTGGCTTCGCCGCCTCGACCGAATCGGCGCTCGCCGCCGGACTCGTCATGGGCGTGATGATCATCCCCTTCGTCTCCTCGATGGCCGACGATTCGATCGCCGCGGTGCCGCAGGCGATGCGCGACGGCAGCCTCGCCATGGGCGCGACCCGCTCCGAGACGATCCGCAAGGTGCTCGTCCCCGCCGCTCTGCCCGGCGTCGTCGGCGGCGTGCTGCTCGCGGTCAGCCGGGCGATCGGCGAGACGATGATCGTGGTCATGGCCGCAGGGCTCGCCGCCAACCTCACCGCCAACCCCTTTGCCAGCGTCACCACGGTGACCACCCAGATCGTGCAATTGCTGACCGGCGACCAGGAATTCGACAGCCCCAAGACCTTGGCCGCCTTCGCGCTCGGCATGGTCCTGTTCCTGGTCACGCTGGCGCTCAACATCGTCGCCCTGCGCGTCGTGAAGAAATATCGCGAAGCTTATGAGTGAGGCCTTCATCTCCGTCGATCCGACGCCGACAGACTGGCGCGATCCCGCGATGCAGACGCGCATCCGCCGCCGTTACGCGGCCGAGCGCCGGTTCCGGCTGATCGGGCTCGGCGCGGTCTTGCTGTCGGCCGGTTTCCTCGCCTTCCTCCTCATCAGCATGGCGATGAACGGGCTCAACGGCTTCCGCCAAACCGAGCTTCGGCTCGACGTCGACCTGCGCCAGAGCGGCGCCGCGCTCACCGCCGCGCAGCTCGCCGGCCCCGATGCCGAGCAGGCGCTCGCCGAGGTCGACTTCGAGGGCATCATGCGGCGCACGGCGGACGCCCAATATGGCCCGCGCGGCGCCCGCCTCTTCTCGCCTGCCGGCCGGCTCGTCCTGCGCGAAGCGGTCAAGGCCGATCCCGGCCTGCTGACCCGGCCCGCGACCCTGTGGCTGCCGGCCGAAAGCGGCATCGACCAGGCCGCCAAGGGCCATGGCACGGCCGAGGCCGATGCGCGCTACCGACCGCTCGCCGAGGCCGGCCGCGCCCGCATCGGCTTCAACACCAATTTCCTGACTGGCGCCGACGCCACCGATCCGACCGCTGTCGGCATCTGGGGGGCGTTCAAGGGCTCGCTGCTGACGATGATCATCACCTTGCTCATCGCATTCCCAGTGGGCGTGCTGTCGGCGGTCTATCTGGAGGAATATGCGCCCAGGAACCGGTGGACCGACATGATCGAGGTCTCGATCAACAATCTCGCCGCCGTGCCCTCGATCATCTTCGGCCTGCTCGGCCTCGCCGTCTTCCTCCAGGTCATGCATCTGCCGCGCTCGGCGCCGATCGTTGGCGGCCTGACTTTGGCCTTGATGACCATGCCGGTGATCGTCATCGCGGGGCGCAACGCGATCAAGTCGGTGCCGCCCTCAATCCGCGACGCCGCGCTCGGCATCGGCGCGAGCCGGATCCAGGTGGTCTTCCACCACGTCATCCCGCTCGCTCTGCCCGGCATCCTCACCGGCACCATCATCGGCATGGCGCGCGCGCTCGGCGAGACCGCGCCGCTGCTGATGATCGGCATGCGCGCCTTCATCGCCTCGCCGCCGGGCGGCCTCGCCGAGCCGGCGACCGCGCTGCCGGTGCAAATCTTTCTGTGGTCGGACGACGTCAGCCGCGGCTTCGTCGAGAAGACGTCGGCGGCGATCATCGTCCTTTTGGTCTTCCTGCTCGCGATGAACGGGCTGGCCATCTATCTCAGGAACAGGTTCGAAAAGCGCTGGTGATGGATACAGAAACACTGACCGCCCCGAAGATGACGGCACGCAACGTCAGCGTCTTCTATGGGCCCAACAAGGCGATCGACGACGTCTCGATCGACGTCAGCCGCGAGCATGTCACGGCCTTCATCGGCCCGTCGGGCTGCGGCAAATCGACCTTCCTGCGCACCTTGAACCGGATGAACGACACCATTCCGAGCGCGCGCTTTGAGGGCCGGATCGAGCTCGACGGCGAGGATATTTACGCAGCCTCGATGGACGTGGTGCAGCTCCGGGCCCGCGTCGGCATGGTCTTCCAGAAGCCCAACCCCTTCCCCAAGTCGATCTACGAGAATGTCGCCTACGGGCCGCGCATCCACGGGCTCGCCGCGGGCAAGGCCGAGATGGATACGATCGTCGAGCGCTCGCTCAAGCGCGCGGGGCTTTGGGACGAGGTCAAAGAGCGGCTGCAGGAGAGCGGCACGGCTTTGTCGGGCGGCCAGCAGCAGCGCCTGTGCATCGCCCGCGCGATCGCCGTCGACCCCGAGGTGATCCTGATGGACGAGCCCTGCTCGGCGCTCGACCCGATCGCCACCGCCAAGATCGAGGAGCTGATCCACGAGCTTCGCGGCCGCTATGCGATCGTCATCGTCACCCACAATATGCAGCAGGCGGCACGGGTGTCGCAGAAGACCGCCTTCTTCCACCTCGGCACCCTCATCGAATATGGCGAGACCACGGACATCTTCACCAATCCGCGCGAGACGCGGACCAAGGATTACATCACCGGCCGCTACGGCTGAGGAGACACACGATGGCAAGCACCGGCCACACGATCAAAGCCTTCGACGCGGAGCTCGACACTTTGCGCGGCACCATTTGCGAGATGGGCGGGCTCGCCGAGGCGGCGATCGGCGACGCCATGCAGGCGCTCGTCCGGCGCGATCCGGAGGCCGCCGCCGCGGTCGTCGAGCGCGACGCGCGAATCGACGCGCTCGAGACCGAGATCGAGCGCCAGGCGGTGCAGATCATTGCGCTGCGCGCGCCGATGGCCGACGATCTGCGCGAGGTCGTCGCCGCATTGAAGATCGCCGGCGTGGTCGAGCGGATCGGGGACTATGCCAAGAACATCGCCAAGCGCGTGCCGAGCATCGAGGACAGCAAGATCCGGCCCCTGTCCTTGCTCCCCGAAATGGCGCGGATCGCGGCCGAGATGGTGCACAACGTGCTCGACGCCTTCGCCGCCCGCGACTCGGCCAAGGCCGCCGCGGTCTGCGAGCGCGACGCGGCGGTCGACGATTTCTACAACGCCATCTTCCGCGCGCTTCTCACTCACATGATGGAAAATCCGCACAACATCACGCCCGCCACCCATCTCCTCTTCGTCGCCAAGAATCTCGAGCGGATCGGCGATCATGCCACCAACGTCGCCGAGATGGTCTATTTCGCCGCCACCGGCGCGCATCTCGGCGACCGCGCCAAGGGCAAGGACACGACCGGCATCGCCGCCGGCGACATCGAGGCGGCGAGTGACCGTTAAAGGCAAAATCCTCATCGTCGAGGACGACAAGGCGCTGGTCGAATTGCTCGTCTTCCGGTTCGAACGCGAGGATTTCGAGGTCGTCCATAGCGGCGACGGCGAGGAGGCTTTGATCCTGGCGCGCGAAAGCCCGCCCGACCTCGTCATCCTCGACTGGATGCTCGACAGCCTGTCCGGGATCGAGGTCTGCCGCCAGCTCCGGCGCATCCCCGAAACCGCCAACGTGCCGATCGTCATGCTGACCGCGCGCGGCGAGGAAGGCGATCGGCTTCGCGGCTTCGAAACCGGCGCCGACGATTATATCACCAAGCCCTTTTCCCCCCGCGAACTGGTCGCCCGCGTGACGGCGGTGCTGCGCCGGGTCCGGCCCGCTCTGGCCGGCGAGCAGCTCATTTATGCCGACATCGAGATGGACGTAAGCGGCCACAAGGTGAAGCGCGGCGGCGCCGCGGTCGCGCTCGGGCCGACCGAGTTCCGGCTGCTCCGCCATTTCCTCGAACATCCCGGCCGGGTCTTCTCGCGCGAGCGGCTGCTCGATTCGGTCTGGGGCCAGGACAGCGAGATCGAGCTGCGCACGGTCGACGTCCACATCCGCCGCCTGCGCAAGGCGATCAACGCGGGCGAGGGCGCGGCCGATATCATCCGCACCGTGCGCTCGGCCGGCTACGCGCTCGACGCCGACGGCTAGGGCGTTGCATGGGGACAGTTGCTCGCAACTGTCCCCATCAAGCGCCGACGGAAACAATTTCCGCCCACCACGTTTACCGACCGTGACCGCGGCGTTTCTCCCGCGGCCCGCTGTGGCGCGCGCCGCTTGAACAGGCGCCCGAAACCAGGAGGATATCGATGAAATCACTGATCTTTGCGGCCACCTTGCTGACCGCCGGCGCCGCTTTCGCCCAGACGACCGTCCCGCCGGCCAACACCGCGCCGGAGCGCGACGCGCGCAACATCGTGGTCGTGTCCGACCCCGCCACCGCCCCGGCCGGCGCCAACCAGCCGATTCCCCAGGCTCCTCCAGGCGCGGTCTGGGTGCCCAATCCGGATGCGCGCGCCGCCTTCGCGCCGCAGCCCTCGACCGGCGAGAAGCCACCCTGCTCGCGGACCGTCACCGACAATTGCACCCAGACCTACGAGCGCCGGGCCCGCCCGCGCCGCTAGGGCCCGGGCGCGCTTTGCGATTTCCCGCCTGATCCCCTAACCGGCTGACCATCATCTCAGCCGGTTGGGGGTTATTTGCTCATGACGATCAGTTTCGAAGGCCGCGTCGCCATTGTCACCGGCGCGGGCGGCGGCCTCGGCCGCGTTTACGCGCTCGAGCTGGCGCGGCGCGGCGCCAGGGTCGTGGTCAACGATCTCGGCGGCAGCCGCGACGGCAGCGGTCACTCCGACGCCGCGCTTGCCGTCGTCGAGGAGATCAGGGCCGCTGGCGGCGAGGCCATGGCCGACGGCGGCAACGTCACCGACGCCGAGCAGATGCGGGCCATGGCCGACAAGGCGCGGGCCGATTGGGGCGGCGTCCATGTCCTGATCAACAATGCCGGCATCCTGCGCGACAAGAGCTTCGCGAAGATGGACATGGCGGATTTCCGGGCGGTGGTGGACGTCCATCTGATCGGCTCGGCCAATGCGACCCAGGCGGTGTGGGAGACGATGCGCGACCAGGCTTATGGCCGCATCCTGATGACGAGCTCGTCGACCGGCCTCTACGGCAATTTCGGCCAGGCCAATTACGGCGCCGCCAAGCTTGGCCTCGCCGGCTTCGCCAGGACGCTGGCGCTCGAGGGCGCCAAGTACAACGTCCGGGTCAACACGATCGCGCCGACCGCGGCGACGCGGATGACCGAAGAGCTGTTCCCGCCCGAATTGCTCGACCGCTTCCGGCCCGAACTGGTCGCGCCGGCCGCGCTCTTCCTGGTTTCCGAGGAGGCGCCGACCGGTGCGATCCTCGGCGCCGGCGCCGGCGTCGTCCAGGCGGCCTATGTGACGCTGACCCGGGGGGTCGCGCTCGACGAGGCGACTCCCGAAGCGGTCGCCGCATCCTGGGCGGCGATCACCGATCGCGCCGGCGAGATCGTGCCGCAATCGGGCACGGAGCAGGTGAGTGCCATCCTGGAGCGCCTGCGCGGCGGCTGATCCCGCGCCCGGCGTTGACCGCGCCGCGCTGTCATGAGAGACAGAGGCCAAGGCTTCATGCTCGCACGACCGGGGCACAATCCGGCGGGCGCGCCTTTCAGGGGGAGGATCATCATGTACAGCCAAAGCGATATTGAAGACGCGGTGGCGGGTGGCGCATTGACCGCCGAGCAGGCCGCGAGCCTGCGCAACCATGTCGCCGCGCGCAACGGCACGCCGACCGCGGACGAGGAGCCGGTGCGCTGGCTGCTCGGCTTCAACGACCTTTACGTCTTCTATTCGTCGATCCTGCTGCTGGTCGGACTGGGCTGGCTCGGCAGCAAGATCGATATCGGCAATTCGCCGTCGCCGTTCATGGCGATTTTCGTGGCTGCCGGCGCCTGGGGGCTGGCCGAGTTTTTCTCGCGGCGCAAGCGCCAGGCGCTGTCCGGCATCGGCTTCGCCGTCACCTTCGTTTACGCCGTCTTCTTCGCGGGGATGCTGCTGGCGGTCTCGATGATGGGGCGGTCCAATATCGATTCGATGAACATCATCAACGCGGTCTGCGCCCTGCTCGGGGCCGGCGGCGCCTTCCTCTACTGGAAGCGGTTCGAAGAGCCGATCGCCGTCTCGCTCGGAGTCGGCATGGTCGCGATGGCGATCATGTTCCTGCTCGGCGCGGCCGTGCCGACAGACCCGGGCAGCGACATCGCCGAGATCGTGCTGCTGGTCCTGGGCCTGGCGGTCTTCGTCTATGCGATGATGTGGGACAGCAAGGATCCGCGCCGCGTCACCAGGCGCGCCGATACCGGCTTCTGGCTGCACTGGACCTCGACGTGGATGGTGATCATCGCGCTCGTCGCTTTGCTCAAGCTGGCGGAGGGGCCGGTGTCGGTCGTGATGTCGGTCGTGACCATCCTGCTGTTCATCGTCCTCACCCTGGTCGCGCTGGCGGTGGACCGGCGGGTGTGGGTCCTCGGCGCCGCTTATCCGCTCGGTGTCGGCCTGTTCTGGCTGATCAACGGCCAGCCGCGCCGCTTCGAGGACATGGATTCCTATGGCGGCGGCTATGATTCCATGGGCGGCGCTTATGGCGGCGGCTATGGCGGCGGCTATGGCGGCTATGGCAACACCCAGGACAGCCTGATGATCACGCTGCTCCTTATCGGCATATTGCTGGTCGTGATCGGCATGTTCTGGTCGCAGATCCGCCGCTCGGTGGTGGGCATGCTGCCGGAGGGCCTGCGCAACCGGGTTCCGGGGACGGACCTGCAGCCGGTCAGGGAAGCCCAGACCTTCGATTGACGACGACCCGAAGAGCGAACCCCTTCCCGGCGACGGGAGGGGGTTTTCTCGGCCTCGCTCACGCTGTATTGTAACGCTAATACACCTGTGCTAAAGGCGGGCCGAAACGGGAGACGAATCCTATGTATAGCGAGAATGACGTCGAAGCCGCGGTGGCCGCCGGGGTGCTGAGTCCGGTCCAGGCCGCCGCGTTCCGCGACTTCGTCGCCGCAGGCCGGCCGATGCCGGCCGCCGACGAGGAGCATTTCCGGCTGCTCACCGGCTTCAACGACATCTTCGTCGGCATCGCCGCCTTGATCCTGCTCTTCGCGGTCGCCTGGATCGGCCAATATATCCCGCCGCGCATCGGCTATGACGGCCCCTCGGTCCTTGGCGGCCTGTTCGTCGCCGCGACCGCCTGGGGGCTCGCCGAATTCTTCACCCGCCAGCGCCGGATGGCGCTGCCCAGCATCATCTTGCTGCTCGCCTTCCTCACCGGAATCTTCACCAGCACCGGCATCGCGCTGACCCTGCTCATCGGCGAGAGCAATATCTTCGGCGCCTGGCAGGTCTTCATGATCATCTCGGCGAGCGCGGCGGTCACGGTCGCGGCGGCCTGGGCGCACTGGCGGCGCTTCAAGGTGCCGATCACCATCGCCGCGGGCGCGGCCGCGCTGGCCGCGTTCGTCATGGGCCTCGTCGCCGTGGCGGTGGTCGGCAATGGCGGGAAGATGAGCCAGGCCGACGAGGATTATATCCACCTCGTCCTCGAGATCACCGCTTTGGTGATAGGCGTCGGGACCTTCCTCTTCGCGATGTGGTGGGACGCGTCCGACCGCCGCCGCCAGACCCGCCGCTCCGACGTCGCCTTCTGGCTGCATCTGCTTGCGGCGCCGCTCATCGTCCATCCCGTCTTCTGGCTGCTCGGCCTCACCGAGGGCGCCGCCTCGACGCTCGACGGGTTCATCGTGATCCTGCTCTACGTCGCCATGGGGGTGGTGGCGCTGGCGATCGACCGGCGCGCCTTGCTGGTCTCGGCGCTCGCTTATGTGCTCTACGCGATCAACATGCTGTTCCGCGAATATGGCGCGGTCGAATTGAGCGTCGCGCTGACCGCGCTCGTCATCGGCTCGGCCCTGCTCCTGCTCTCCGCCTTCTGGCCGAACGCGCGCCGGGCGGTGGTCGCCCTCCTGCCCGACGGCCTGCAGGCGCGGCTGCCTTTGCTCGACCGGCCGGCGACCCGGGTGGTACCCGCCTGACACCAAAAGGGGACAGTCACAGTGACTGTCCCCTTTTCCCTACAGTCACAGTGACTGTCCCCTTTTCCCTTAGCCCGCCACCAATTTGAGCAGCCGCCGCTCGAGCGGGGCGAGGATCGGGCCGAGCTCGGGGCCGCGGCGAAGGACCTGGCCGTTCTCGCCGATCAGGGACCAGGCGCCCTGGCGCGCGCCCGGGCGTTTCTCGATCCTGCATTCGGGATGCTCGGCGGTTCGGCGGAAGGCCCAGAAGGCGGCGGCGCCGGGCTCGAAGGCGATCGCATAATCCTTCCAGAGGCCAGCGGCGACCATGCGCCCGTAAAGGTCGACGATGCGGTGAAGCTCGAACCGTGTGAAGCCGGTCTGGCCTCCCGTTGCCCGAAACGGAAACGGGAGGACCGCGCCCATCAGGCCCGATCTCCGTTGCTGACCTTGCGCGCCCGGGCGGGCCGCGGCCTGCCGGCATCGCGCTCCTCGACCAGCTCGGCGATGCGGGCGCGCAATTGCTCGACCTCGCATTGCAGCAATTCGAGCTTCTGGGTGGCGGGATCGAACGTCTCCGCGCAGGTGCCGTAGGGCAGGAAATTGGCCGAGCTGTCCTCGGCGTCGACCAGGGTCGAGCGGGCCGGGATGCCGACCATGGTCGCGCCCGGCGGCACGTCGCGCGTGACCACGCTATTGGCGCCAATGCGGGCGCGGGCGCCGACGACGATCGGGCCGAGCACCTGCGCGCCCGAGCCGATGATGGCGCCGTCCTCAAGCGTCGGGTGGCGCTTGCCCGGAATGCCGTTGGTTGGGTTGGTGCCGCCCAGAGTGACCTGCTGGTAGATGGTGACATCGTCGCCGATCTCGGCGGTCTCGCCGATCACGACGAAGCCGTGGTCGATGAAGAAGTTGCGCCCGATCGTGGCGCCGGGATGAATGTCGATCGCGGTCAGCATCCGCGAGAGATGGTTGACCAGCCGGGCGAGAAAGTAAAGCTCGCCCCTGAACAGCCAATGGGCGATGCGGTGATAGAACAAAGCCCACACGCCCGGATAGAGCAGGATCTCCCAGCGCGACCGCGGCGCCGGATCGCGCGCCTTGATCGAATCGAGATAGGCCAGCAGGCCGAAGGACATAGGATTGCGCGCTCTTGCCGTTCGGAGAAGAGATAGTCCGCAAGCGCACGGATTACCAGATGCGGCGCGCGCGGCTCACATCACCGCCAGCGCCTTGTTGTCGAAGGCGCCGGCGAACTCGCTTGCAATCTCGACCTTGCGCTCGATCGACTGGAGGACCTCGGCGGTGAAATTGACGCCGGCGAGGTCGCAGCAGGCCTGCAAGTTGCCCGGGCTGAACACGTTCACCTCGAGGATCCTGTCGCCGACGATGTCGATGCCGACCAAGAACATGCCGTCGGCCAGGAGCTTGGGCCGGATCAGCTCGGCGATACGAAGCTCCTTGTCTGTAATGTCGACCGCCACCGCCTTGCCGCCGGCGTGGATGTTGCTGCGGATGTCGTCGCCCGCGCTCACCCTTCTCAGCGCCGCATATTTGTCGCCGATCTGAAGCGGGCGGCCGTTCATCAGGAAGAAGCGGATGTCGCCCTTGGCCGCCGCCGGGACATAGGCCTGGGCGATGATATAGCCGTCGCGCCCGATCGCTTCGATCATCTGGTTGATGTTGGAGGCGTTCTCCGAGCCGACCAGGAACACGCTCTGGCCGCCCGATCCCTGCAAGGGCTTGAGGATGATCTTGCCGCCATGGGCCTTGGCGAATTCCTTAACGTCGCTCGGGAATTTGGTGATCAGGGTCTCGGCGCGCACCGCTTCCGGGAAGGACTGGAAATAGAGCTTGTTGATCGCCTGCGACAGGCTGTCGGGGTCGTTGAGCACGAGCACGCCGCGCGCAGCCGCGGCGCGGCCGAAGAGGATGCCGATATCGGCCGCCCATGGCGTCTCCATCGCGTCGAGCGAGGGATCGCTGCGCAGCATCAGCACGTCGATGTCGGTAATGTCGACGAGCTCGGTTTCGCCTGCCACCGCCTGCATGTCGTTGAAGAATTGCAGCGAGCTGCGCTGCTTCTTGGCCGGGGCGAAGCGGGCGTGAACGCGCAAAGTATCGTCCGGGCTCAGCACGAAATCGCCGGGCAGGACATAGCAGACGCGGTGGCCGCGCTTCACCGCCTCATGCGCCATGATGGTGGTGGTGTAGCGGGCATGCTCCTTGGCCATGTCATTCACGAAAAAGGCGATCAGCATTCAGGACTCCTGCGGGATGAGCTGGGAGAGCGAGGCGAGCTTGGCCATCGCCGCGATGCGCGCCTGCGCCGCGGGCGAGGCGAGGAATTCCGGCAGGCTGCGCGGGCGCCGGAGCAGACCGCGCAGCTCGAGCTCCTCGACCACCTTTATGTGCCGCGCGGCGATCTTGCCGAACCAGAACGGCGCCAGATCGCGGCCCGAGGCGAGATGATCGAGCACCTCCCTGAAGCCGCGCAGATAGATAGCGTCCTTGGCAAAGCCGCCCGAGCGGAAGACGCGCCCGACGATGCCGAAAGCAACGCGTGCGCCGAAGCCGTGCTCGTCGTGCAGCACGCGGAAGCAATGGATGAAATCCGCTCCTTCGATCATCGCATCGACGACGACCACGCGCGCCGCGAGCAGCCGCAGCCGCGCCGCGGTGAGCCCGCCCACCGCGCATTCGGCGAAGACGCCGAGCCCCTCCTGCACGCCCTCATAACCGGCGAGCCCCGACTGGAAGATTTGCAGCCCCTGCGCGGCGCCGTTGACGCAGGTGAGCAGATGAACGCTGACCTCGTGCTGGAGCAGCGCCTCGAGCCGGTGGCGGCGCATCCGCGTGTCGGTCGCGATCAGCAGCTTGTGCCCGGAGACCATCATGCCGGCGGCGATGTCGGCGCGCAGGCTGATCTTCGCCTCGAAGGCGGGGTTGGCGGCGCGGTAGCGGTTGACGAGCAGCCGCGCGGCATCGCGGACGGCCGGGGCATCGACCATGTCGGGATCGGGCGCCTCGCTTTTTTCGACCTTGGCGAGAATGTCGCGCGCGCTGTCGAGCAAAGAGCGCTCGACCGAGCCGTAGAGCATCAGCGACGCGTAACGGAAATCGGGCGTGTTGCGGCATTCGAGCATATTCAGCTGCTGGCCGAGCTCGCGGCGCTTTTCCGAGAACAGGGTTTCGAGCACGGGGTCTTCGACACGGCGCAGGTCGATGGCGTAGAGATCGCGCTTGGTGCGCTCGGGATCGACGGTCAGGGGACGGTAACGAAAGACCGGCTCGGCCGCATGATGCGAGGCCTTGAACTTTTCATAGGCCTCGGCGCTGTTGATCGGCGAGACGCCGAGCAGGAAATCGAAGGACGTCGCGATCCTGAACAGCTTGCGGTCCACCGTGCGGGCGGCGGCGATGAACGAGCTGCGGCCGAGCGCGCGGTGCGACGACGGGGCCCGCGCCGAGGTCTCGTCGATGAACGCGCAAAAGCCCTGGAGCAAGGCGTCGAACACGCCGATGCTGAGCTCGTGAAGGAGCTGCGGATAGATGCCGTCCTCGCCGGGAATCCGGTAGTTTTGCGGGAGGCCGAGCCAGATGTGGGAAAGGCCGGGCGCGCGGTCGATCAGCACCTCGACGCCGGGCTCGCACTGCCGCCGGGACACGCGCTCGACGGTGCAGGTGCGAAGATCCACCTCGATGGCGGCGAGCGCCTTTTCGAGGCGGTCCGCGGCCGCCAACGCGGCTGGATCTTCCGAGGCGCCGAGCCGGCTGATGAACCGCTCCAGCCTGGGCGCCTCGTCGTCGAGCGTGCGATCGCGCGGCAGGTCGTAGAGCGAGACCAGCAGCACCCGCTCGTTGGTTTCGCACAATTTGCCGGCGATCGCCTCGATCAGCGCCAGCGCTTCGCCGTCGCCCGCTTCCGGCCACAGCAGATAGGAAGGGCTGGTCGACGCCACCTGCAAGGCGAGGCTGTCCGGATCGCGGGCCTTGAAGCGATGCAGGATCAGGAAGGGGAGCGGCCGGTCGACATGGGCGCGGATCCCGCTTTTCAGCGTCGCGCGATAGGCCTTGCCGCCATCGAAATCGATCGACGCTTCAGCCGGCATCGAGCAGCTCTCGGGCATTGCGCGCGACATGCGTGACGAACGCGCGCATCGATTCAAGCTCCGCCGGATCGGGTTCGCCGGTCCATTCGTCCATGAAGAACTTCTTGAACTCGATCGCGATCGCGCAGCCTCTTTGCGGGTAGCGCGCGTGGACGAAGCGGGTGAGCTCGCCCTTGCCCTGGAAGGCGACATTCTCGCGCACGTCGAGCCGGCGGCCGCCGAAATCGAAATCGCGCATCGCCTCGATCAAGGGGTCGAGCAGCCACGCCCAATGCGCACGCGGCATCGAGAAGGTGCCGATATTGATGTCGGGCGCCTCGGCCTGCGCCGTCGCCTCGCCGCCCGGCCCGGAGCGGCGGTGATTGTAGCTGTGGACGTCGAGCAGGACGAAGCGGCCATGATCGGCCGCGACCTCGTCCAGCCACGCGCCCATCATCGCGTAGAAGCGCTGGTGGATCAGCAGCGAGCGTTCGAGCAGGCCCGCCTCGGGCGGTGCATGCCAGACCTTCATGCCCCAGCTCTGCTCGGGGGTGCGATAGACGGCGATGTCGGCGGCGCGGTTGAGATCCACCTCGAAGCGGGAACGGCCGGCGATGACATGGTTGGGCACGTCGATGATCGCCTGGCCGGTAAAGGGATCCTCCTCGCGCAGCCGGTCCGCGTCGGTGAGCGCCATCGCCGCGCGGGTCTCGGCGCGCAGGCCGCTGCCGTCGTGAATGGCGGTGGCGACCACCGGCCCGTCACCGCGCCGCAGCGTCCACCAGGGGGAAGATGGGTCGTCCGGTCCCGTCAATGCGTGCCGCCTCATTGCTTGAACAGGGCCAACACGGCAGCGCCATTATGGTTGCGGAGGCGGAACGCGGGAGCCTATGAGGCGCGCATGGCAACCTCCCTCTACGACCTCACCGTCCCGGTCTACGTCCGGTCGCTCACCAACCTGTCGGCGATCCTCGGCAAGGGCGCCGCCTTCGCAGCCGAAAAGGGCCTCGACCCCGCCGATCTGCTGGCGACCCGCCTGATCGAGGACATGGCCCCCCTCACCGCCCAGGTCCAGCGCGCCACCGATACCGCCAAAGGCACGATGGTCCGCGTCGGCGGCGTCGACAATGTCGTGTTCGAGGACAATGAGGAGAGCTTCGAAGCGCTCCAGGAGCGGATCGCCAAAGCCATCGCCTTCATCCGCGCCGTCCCGCGCGCGGCGCTGGACGGCAAGGAAGAAGCGGCGGTCAGCCTCGATCTGCCCGACGGCCGCTCGATCCCCTTCACCGGCCAGAGCTTCGTCCTGGGCTTCGCCATCCCCAATTTCTTCTTCCACGTCACCACCGCCTACGCCCTTCTGCGCCATCGCGGCGTGCCGATCGGCAAGCTCGATTATCTCGGCGGGGTCTGAGTGGGGCGTCCCGTAATGGAGCGCTATATCCTTAATTCCACTCGATAAACGGCTGACAGCGCGCGCCGGGTGCGGCAGGAAATCCGGGCCGGGCCAACGGCTGCGTTTGTCGAGTATCTCCATGCACCAATCCCACGAACTACGCCTGCGGGCCAACCGCTGCCGAATGGTCGCCGCCCGCTACCCGGAGCACAAGCGCGAGCCCCTGCTGGATCTCGCCCGCGACCTAGAACGCGAGGCGCAGGCGCTCGACGAACGCAACAACGCCAGGGCCTAGCGCCGGCGCACTGCTGCCGACGGCCGCGCCATGTCTTCATACGCCAGAGCTTTGTCTTCCGATCGAGCCGATCGACCTGCCGGCGCTTTGACCGGGCGGCGCGGCCGCCTCCATCCAGGCACGACATCTTCCGGCCGCTTGTCTAGACAGGGGGAATGGCGGCGACGGCCCATTCGCAAACCGATTCTCTTTACCGGGGGAGCGCGTTGGCGCATCTGGACTCGAAGGCGCGGGTCACCCTGCCTGCCTTCGTGCGCGCTGTCTCCGAAACAGCATCCGGCATTCGCAGGGTGTTTCTGACTCAACACCAGTCCAAACCGTGCATCGTCGGCTTTATCGATCCTGACCTCTACGAGCCGTATACGAGCCCCGAGGTTCTGAGCATAAAGGAGGGCGGCGGCCCCCGCTTAAGGCGCGGCAGAATTACCGAGGCCGAACGTACTCAGTTGGACAAGCTCGGCCGAATCGTGCTGCCCGGCATGTTTCGATCGTCCGCCGAACTCGAGGACGCAATTCTTTTCGTCGGGTCCGGGAAGACCTTTGAAATGTGGAGCCCCAAGGTCGCCTCGCGGTCCGGTGACGAGGGGCTTCGGGATCTCGCCGCTCTTCACCGTCAAGGTGCGCGGCAGAGACGGCCGATGGTTGCTGCGTCGGGGTGGACCGGACGTTTCTCGCCCGGCGATCGCGCGCGCTTCATCCGCAATTTGGTGCCGGAAGCGGAAATCGCCCTTCGGCAAATCATTGCCGCATATGAAGACAAGCTGGACAACGCTCCACCGGAGCCACTCGATGCGATGCAATTGCAGGCTCTACGTCAGCTTCATGCCGAGCTCGGTGCCCTTCTCGAGGCCTTGGATGGCGCCCATCCCATAGAGGGGGCCTTGGCCAGGATAGGCAAGCTTTCGAAAGGCATGTGGGCGATCGGGAAAAGATCGCAGCGCCTTCTCCTCCGAAGCACACCCGCGCTCGCATCCTCGGTCCCTGCATCCTTCGCCCTGATCAAAATTCTCGAACTCATGCTCGGCGGTCTGCAGCCCGTGGGCCGGGCGGCAGTGGCCGCCGCCGTGACGGGCGGATTGCTCAAGTTCGGTGCGAAAGAATCTAGAAAGAACTGACACATCGTCCCTCTCGATCACAGTCACCGCTTTTAATCGTTTCCGCCATTCATTCGTGCGGCCTAGCGTGGCGCGGCAACTCACATCGAT
>Ga0307503_10000138_pt1 | contig 30301 bp, 24 predicted proteins | sample 17_S_MG_FD_194514 | JGI IMG/M metagenome (GOLD analysis project Ga0307503, IMG submission 194514) | Soil microbial communities from Populus trichocarpa stands in riparian zone in the Pacific Northwest, United States - 17_S | ecosystem: Environmental > Terrestrial > Soil > Riparian zone > Trees... | reverse complement strand
ACGGCGTCGTTTGAGCAGGAGGGCAGGGTCGGTTCGAGGGATTTGTCGAGGGTGGTGAAGTCTTCGGCACTACAGCGCTCGGTCGCGGCGGGGATGCCGGCGAAGCCTTCGGGGAGCTCTGCGGTCAGGTCCTTCAGGGCCCCGTCGGGGCTTTCGGTCACCCCGTCGGTGGTGGTGTTGAAGATGAGGCGGGTGGTCATCTGGAAGGGATGGGCACCGGCCAGGGTGACCGGTTCGCCGAGGGCGTCTTCGTAGTGGACGTCGGCTTCTTTTATGCCGAAGGCCGCGGAGGCCGCCGGGGCGGCCAGCGCCGCCACGGCCATCGCCGCGAGCGCCGCCAGGGCGAGCGTCTTCAGGAAGCGCTTCATCTAGTTGCTTCCTTTCCTGTGTTTGGCGGCTTTGTGTTTTTTATGCTTTTTGACGCATTTGCCTTTGCGGCGGACCTTGCCTTTGGGGCATTTCTTCTTTGCTTTCGGTTTGACGTTGCCCTGGCTCTGCTTCGGGCCGACCGGCGGCGCCGGCGGCGCCGGGGTCTGTCCGGGCAGGCAGGTCGCTTCGGTTTCGCAGGGGACCTTCGGCGGCGGCGGCGGGGCGAAGCCGCCGCCTTCGCGGGCGTCGTAGAGGTCAAACTGGCCGGGGTCTTGCCCGACTACCAGGCTCTGTTCGGTCAAGAAGAAGACGTCGCGGCCGTCGGTGGAGGCGTCGACGAATTCGGAGTCCTTGAGGCTGGTCCCGCTCGAGATCAGGTTGACGCAGCCGGCTGAGGCGGCTCGGTAGTTGGGGGCGGCTTCGGTGCACTGGCCTTTCCCGGGCGCCTCCCATTCGTAGACGTCCTGCTTTCCGTTTTCGTCCTGGGGGACGAGGCGATTGAGGCTGTTGAAGTAGGCGCGCTCGCCGTCGGTAGAGAGGGCGCGGGTGGCGTGGAGGAATTCCCAGCCGGGGATGAGGGAGGCGTACCAGTAGTCGTGGAAGTTGCTGTCGAGTTTGAGTTGGCGGCCGTTCGGGCGCATCCCGTTGCCCAGGCAGGAGACGCAGACCAGCTCGTCGGTGCCGGCGTCGTAGCGGAAGACCTCGGCCGAGGGTTTGCCGGTGGCTTGGTCGAGGTTGTCCTGGCCGGTCAGGGCGCCCCTGGAAGCGAAGAGGGCGATCTGGCCGTCGTGATTGACGCGAGCGAGCCGAACCCTAGGCGAACGCGGGGCCGGAGAAGGCAGGGTAGGTAGAAAGTCAAAACTTGCCAACGTCGCGATGAAGGTGAGTGGCTGCCCCCCTTCATAGAGGTAGAGGTTAGGGGCGCCTTCCTCCGCCTCGCCCGCCAGGTCGGCGCTCGAGACGAAGTAGATGCGCGTCAGATCCTCGCTCGCCCCCATCACCCCACCCACGCCTTCTTCGACCAGGGTGGTCGAGGTTTTCGTGGCGAGGTCGAAGAGCTTGAGTTTGCCTTCTTCGGTGTAGAGGGCTTCTTCGCCGTCGGGGGTGGCGTTCCAGTAGGTGGCGGCGCCGGTCGAGACCTGGGTCGTGGTGGTGCCGTCGACGCGGACGTAGAGGCGGCCGAGGTTGCCGACTTCGGTGAAGTAGATCTTCGATCCGTCTTCGGAGACGGCGTGCTCGACGTTTACCTCGCGGCCGTTGTTGAGGCCGTTGGCGACCGAGCCGACGCTGGTTTCCACCGCGATCGGTCCCCCCACCGTCGGTTTCACGCTGACCAGCCGCAGCGTCCCGTTCACGTTCTCATAGACCTGGTAGATGGACTGATTGGAGGCGGTGGCGGTGATTTTGCCGTTGGCGCGAAAGACGGTGTGGGTGGAATCCGCCGAGGCGCCCTGCACTTCGAAGTTGAAGTCAGAGGCGCCGGTCGGGGTCGGTTTCGTCGTGCTCATCGCCGCATACGTCTCGGCCGTGTTGTCGCGCCGGTAGAGGTTCGGGTAGTCGGGGACGCCGCCGGGGGCAAGGACCGGGCTGGTGTCGAAGACCAGCCAGCCGAAGGAGAGGTCCTCGCTGAAGGCTTTGAACTGGGAGTCGAGGCCGGTCGGGCCGGTGAAGACGCGGCCTTCCCGCGGCGGCGAGATCGCGTGCGTCGACCAGCCGCTGCCTTCGTTCCTCGAAGCGAGGTACTGGGTGGAGTAGCCGGCGGATTCCGCATCGCCGAAGGAGCGGTAGGAGGAGTAGGTGATCCTCTCACCCTCGGGCGTTGCCTGGTCCAGGCGCGAGGGGGTACCGTTGATGTTGCCGACGACGAGGATGTCGCCACCGAGCTTGTCTACGGGCGAGACCATCTCATAGGCGCGACACTCCCAGAGGTCCTTTGAGAGGCCGACGCGGAAGGGGTCGTTTGCGCAGAGTCCCGAGGGGTCCACCGGCGGGCCATAGGTGGTGAAGGTCTTGTCGGGTCCGATCGTGGGACCGCCGCCACCGCTCTCGGAGACGAAGCGGTAGTGGTAGGTGGTGTTCGGGTCAAGCCCCGTCAGCTCGACCCCGTCGGTGGTGATCGCTTTTTTCACGATCCCTGCCCCGAGTTCGGTCACCGGGGTTTTGGCGCAGCCTCCACCCGAACAGGATGCGGGATCCCATTCGACGAAGTAGCTGGTGTCGTCCCAGAAATTGGGGTTGATTTCGGCCTTGAGGGTTGCCGAGGTTTCATCAACCACAGAGGCAAACTGGGCTGCGATCGTCGGGGGTTCTTCGGGCGGCGGCCATTTGTCCGGTGCGGGGCCGCGAATCTCGACGAAGGAGACTTTTTTGGTCGTCTCGGCATGCGTCACATAGAGGTCGACCCCCCCAGCTTCCGTGACCACGTTCGTCGCGAGCCCGGGTAAGTAATGTTGAGCTTCGCAGCAGCTCGTGAGGAGATCCCCACTCGGGCTAATTTCGCGCAAGAGTAGGTCATTTCCTGCAGAGGGGGCGTCCGAGGCAAAGAGGGTGCCACTCGGGTCGGTGGCTAAAGCCTCGATCACCGTAGACGGGAGGGATTCGTCCACTGCGTCTCCAGTTTCGGCGTCCAGTCGGTATGCGCGGGTAGGCTCGAATAAGAATCCTTTGGGAGAGAAAGAGAAATAGAGATCGCCGCTAGAGTCGTCGAAGTCCAAGGACCACGGGTTGCCCGCTTCCAGCAACGTCAGGGACCTGAGGAAAGTGCCGTCGGCATCAAATACCTGAATGCGATCTTTGTCGCCGACGTATACGGTGCCGTCGACGCCGATGTCGAGGTAGTCGAACTGCGTGCCGAAAAACGTTTCGACGGAGAATTCGCTCGGTCCCGTGCCTGCTTTTCCTTTTCCGCATTCGTCACCAGCAGCGATATCGCCCGCGGTGCAGATATTGGTGCCATCGGTGACATTGACCCCGCCCCCGAACATCCTCACGAACTCTCCCGACTGATCAAACACTTGCACCCGAAGGTTTGCCCGTTCGAACACATAGATATTGCCATTGAGCCCTAGCGCAATCCCGTTGGGAAGGGCCAATTGCCCGGCTTGAGCCCCTGGCAGTCCAGCAGCACATCCTGACTCTTGAGTGCAATCTTGCAATTCAGCTGCACCGGTGTTCACCCCCCAACCCCAAGCCTTGACAAACTGGCCCCAGGCCGTGAACTCACTGATCCTGTGGTTCAAAGCGTCTGAGACAAAAAGGTGACCGCTAATGGGATCGGCGGCGATCCCTCCGCCTTCCTGCTTCATTTGGCCGGCACTCGAACCAAATTCACTAAACCGGACGAGGTCTTGGCCGTCCTCTAACGGGGATGCGTGGACGGGCGCCACCCCTAGCATGAACAGTGCGCAGGCGAGCATCAGGAGCCGAAAGTTAAGAATCCTCCCCGCGCACATAATTTTCCCTGTCTTTGTACCTATGCCGTTTATATCTGAAACCGCTAGCCACCCTAAACTGCGCCGCCTTCCGCTGTCAATAGCTGGGGGAATCAACTCGTCGATTCCCCCAGCAGTTCCCTGATTATTCAGGTGACACCGGTCTGCTCAGCTCAGGGGGCTCCAGCGGAAGCCATTTCCATGAACTGAACGCCACCGGTCGCCTGAACTGTCTCTTCGCCGGTGTAACTAGCGGTGACGTGTTCTTCAGCGGGTACTTTGACGGTTAGCGGGCAGACACCAGTCGATTTTGTGACCATGGCTTTCATGGTTTCACCTGATGTGACCTGCACTTTGACGTCCTCAGGACTCGCATTGTTAACGTAGTGAATCCCTTTGACTGTCTGAGGATTCACATCCACAACGCATTCCCCAAAGATGTTTTTAGCGACAATCTGCATCTGGCAGGCTGGCTGCCCTTCTGCCGTGTTGGCTTGTTCGAGGTGCGCTTCGGCGTGTCCGCCTTCTTTATCTGTTGTCGCTGTCAATTTGATCTTGCAATTGGTGTTGGTCACGGTAGCCGGAAGCCCGAACGCGGTGCATTCTTTGTAGTCAGGCGTTACCGACTGTGATGTGGTCTCTGCGCCTTCCGTCGACCCGGTGAAGGTGACTTTTTTACATTCGGTTTTGGCGCCTGTCACCGTGAACACATGCTGGGTGATTTTTTCCGTCACGAGGGCTTTTCCGGCTCCTTCTGTCGATGTGAACGAGCCCGATGTGGTCGCCGAGGCCGAGGTCGTGCCAACGAAGGCCGCGATGGCCATCGCCGCCACGGCCAGGAGGCCGAGTGTGTTGAGTCGCTTCATGTACTTTCTCCTTGTGAGTTCGGCACCTTCTGGTGCCGGCTTGTGTTAACGCGCGCACCGGAGCCGGTCAGGGCTCCGGCGCAGGTTCCCTCTCCCCCCGCACGTCTTTGGCGGCGGGAGGAGACGGGAAGCGGCGTCTGAATCTCAGGGGGTCGGGCGGCCATGGGCTGCCTTCTCTTGGTGATGCTTCGACGCAAGACGCCTCCTTTGAGCCTCGAGGTTGAGGCTGGTCGCTCCCATGCGAGCAGCCCCTCGGGCTAAAACGCAGATGTACCAGTAGCAGAACCGGACGTACCAGTCAAGCATTTTCAACTGATTTGGACTCCTTGCGGTGTTTATCGAAGGCCCTTGCCTATCAGCCCAGGCGCATCTTGCTGCTTGCAAGGCATCGAGGAGTCGGGCCACTTCGAGGCGCACCTGCGCGACCTCGAACGGTTGCTCGAGCTCGACCCGGCGGCGATCCTGCCCAGCCACGGCGACCCCGAAGTGCTCGCCGGCGGCGGCTATGGCCCGAGCTTGACCACCGCGACCCAGGACTACATTCGCCTCCTGCAGCGGATGGCCGCCGAGCCGGAGCTGGGGAACTACCGCTGGGCGAGCTGCTCGCCCCGCGTTTCGAGGCCGGGGCCGGCGGTACTTCCAGCCCTACGAGCGCGTCCACCGCGAGAACGTGAAGACGGGTTCTAGACGCGGCCTGACGCCGATCGCTGCTGGCGCGCGACGGCGTCGACCAGGACCGCCAGCAGCAGGACGCCGCCCGTGACCATCAGTTTGACCGCGGAGGAGAGCGAGAGCAGGTCCATCCCGTTCGAGATCGAGCCGATCACCAGCGCTCCCAATAGGGCCGTCCAGACCGAGCCGCGACCGCCGAAGAGGCTGGTGCCGGCGATCACCGGGCCGGCGATCGCGAGCAGCAGGAGTTCGTTGCCGCCGGAGTTCTGGTTGACCGCGAAGAGGCGCGAAGCCGCCATCACCCCGCCGACCGCGGCCATCGTGCCGGCGATCGTGAAGACCGCGACCCGGACCCGGTTGACGTGGATGCCGGCGCGGCGCGCTGCCTCCGCGTTGCCGCCGACGGCGAAGACGTGGCGGCCGAAGGTGGTCCGCCTGGCGACGTACTCCATGCCGACCACGAAGGCGAGCAGGATCATCACCGCCAGCGGCACGCCGCGGTCGGAGTTGAGGATCGCGACGGCGGCGATCACGATCGCGGCGACGAAAACGAAACGGACGATCAGGGACAGCGGGTTGGTGTCCTCGAGTCCGGCGGCGACGCGGCGGCGGTAGCCGACCGCCGTCAGGGCGCCATAGGCGGCGACGATCACCGCCGCGAAGATCCAGCCGACCGTGTCCGAGTAGAAGATGTTGGCGAGGCCGGTGATCTTGGGGTCGGTGATGTTGAGCGAGCCCGTCTGTCCCAGCACCTGTAAGAGCGCCCCTTCCCAGGCCAGCAAACCGGCCAGGGTGACGACGAACGAGGGCACGGCGAAGCGGCTGAACAGCGACCCCTGCAGGCAACCGATCGCGGCGCCGACCGCAACCCCCGCGGCGATCGCCAGGTAGGCGTTCCAGCCGTGTTTGACGCTCAGCACCGCCATCACCGCGGCTGAGAGGCCGCTGACCGCGCCGACCGAAAGGTCGATCTCGCCCAGCAGGAGGACGTAGACGACGCCGACCGAGATCAGGCCGATCGTCGTGATCTGCAGCATCAGGTTGGTCAGGTTCTCCGCCGAGAGGAAGCGGGGTTCCTGGACCTGGAAGATGATCGCGATCACGACCAGGCCGAGGACGACCCGGACCGCGGAGAGATCGCCCTGGACGATGCGGCGCAGGGTCTCCCCGGCGTTCGGACGACGCCCGGCCGCCTCGTCGGCGGTCGCTGCCTCGGTCGGGCTCATGCCTTCTCGTCCTCTCCCGACTGGTGGTTTTTCTCGCCGCCCTCGCCGACGCCGGTGATCGCGCCGATCACGTGCTCCTCGGTGGTTTCGTCGGCTTGAAACTCGCCGGCGGCGCGGCCGAGGCGGAGAACGAAGACCCGGTCGGCGACCGCGAAGACGTCCACCAGGTTGTGGCTGATGACGACGACGCCGAGGTTGCGCTCACGCAGGCGCCGGATCAGCTCCAGCACCTGTTTGGTCTGCGGCACGCCGAGCGCCGCGGTCGGCTCGTCGAGCAGCACCACTTTCGGCTCGCCCAGGAGCGAGCGGGCGACCGCGACCTGCTGGCGCTGACCGCCGGACAGCGTCCCTACCTCGCTGCGCAGGCTGGGGATCGTCACCGCGAGGTTGGAGAGCAGGTCGGCGGTCTCGTGCTCCATCTTCACCTCGTCGAGCTGGCGCGAGACCCGGCCGGAGCCCGGCGCAACCTGCTCGCGGCCGAGGAAGAGGTTGGAGACGACGTCGAGGTTGTCGCAGAGGGCGAGGTCCTGGTAGACGGTCGCGATCCCGAGTTCGGTCGCGTCCTGCGGCCCTTTGATCCGTACTTCCTCGCCCTCGAAGCGGATCGTCCCCGCGTCCGGCGCATGGATCCCGGCGATCGCCTTGACCAGCGTCGACTTGCCGGCGCCGTTGTCGCCGACGAGGCCGACGACCTCGCCGCCGCCGACGGCGAAGTCGACCCGGTCCAGAGCCTGGACCGGGCCGAATCGCACGCTTACTCCCTCCAGCTCGAGGAGTGGAGTGCCGTCCGCGGCCATCTCAACCCGAGATTCCCGCTTCTTTGCAGTCGGCCGCGTAGGGGCCGGTGCAGAGTTCGGAGGCTTCGACGAACCCGTCTTTGACCACCGTGTCTTTGATGTTGTCCTTGGTTACCGCGACCGGTTCCAGGATCGCCGAGGGGACGTCGGCCTTGCCGTTGTTGATTTCTTCGGTGACTTTGTCCGCCGGAAGTTCTTCGTCGGCGGCAAGGGCGATCGCGAATTCGGCGGCGAGTTCGGCCTGCGGCGGAATCGCCTTGTAGATCGTCATGAACTGCTGGCCCGCGAGGATCCGCTGCAGGCCGGCGACGGTCGAGTCCTGACCGGTGACCGGGCGTTCTTCGGGGTTGATCCCGGCGCCTTTCAGCGCCGCGATGGCGCCGCCGCCGGTGTCGTCGTTGGCGGCGTAGATGCCCCAGAAGCCGTCGTTGCCGAGCGAGGTGATCGCCTGCTGGGCCTCACGCTGGGCGTTTTCCGCGGTCCAGCCAGGGGTGTCGTATTCCTTGGCGACTTTGACCCCGGCTTCTTCGAAGCCTTTGGTCGAGCCCGCCTTGAAGAGCGCCGCGTTGGGGTCGGCCGGATCGCCGTTGATCTTGATGATCGGGCCAGTGGCGTGCCCGTCTTCTTTCAGTTTTTTCGCCAGCGTTTCGGCCTGGAGTTCGCCCACCCGTTCGTTGTCGAAGGAGACGTAGGCGTCGACTTCGCTGTTTTCGATTAGGCGGTCGTAGCTGACCACCGGGACGCCCTGGGCGTTCGCCCGTTCGGCGATCGCAGCCGCCGATTTGGAGTCCATCGGGTCGAGGACGAGGACTTCGGCGCCTTTGGTCAGCGCGGCTTCGCCCTGGGACTGCTGCTTTTCAGCGTCGCCGCCGGCGTTGAAGTAGATGACTTCGCAATCGGGACACTTTTCCTTGACCGAGCTTTCGAAGTCGGGGCGGTCGTTGGTTTCGTAGCGGGGGGTTTCGTTTTCCGGAAGCAGGAGGGCGATCGTCGAACCGCCACCTCCCCCACCGCCGCCACCGGTCGTGTCGTCGCTGCTGCCGCAGCCGACGGCAACCAGGACAATGGCGGCCAAGGCTGCTGCTGCGAACCAAACCCGCGCACTCAGTGATGACATGGTTCCTCCTGTTCGATTCCCTGCTCCCGCGAGGTCACTACCCACCTCAAGCGCTTTTAAGCGCGCAACCAGGGAAATTGCGGCGGAACCGGTTGTCTTAGGCCGCTGCGGACAACTGGCGCTTGCCGCCGCGCCGCTTCGGCTTCGCCGGCTCGACCAGGTCGCGGAGGAACCTGCCGGTGTAGGAGCCGGCGACCGCGGCGACCTCCTCCGGGGTGCCGGTGGCGACGATCTCGCCGCCGCCTTCGCCGCCCTCGGGACCGAGGTCGACGAGCCAGTCGGCGGTCTTGATCACGTCGAGGTTGTGCTCGATCACGACCACGCTGTTACCGGCGTCGACGAGGCGGCCGAGAACGTCGAGCAGGCGCTGGACGTCGGCGAAGTGGAGGCCGGTGGTCGGCTCGTCGAGGATGTAGAGGGTGTCGCCGGTGGCGACTTTGGAGAGCTCGGTCGCCAGCTTGATCCGCTGCGCCTCGCCGCCGGAGAGCGTCGTCGCCGGCTGCCCGAGGCGGATGTAGTCGAGGCCGACGTCGTGCAGGGTGCGCAGGCGACGGGCGATCTTCGGCACGTTCTCGAAGAACCCGACCCCCTCCTCGACCGACATCTCCAGCACGTCGGCGATGTTCTTGCCCTTGAAGCGGACCTCGAGCGTCTCGCGGTTGTAGCGCTTGCCGTGGCACTGCTCGCAGGGCACGTAGACGTCGGGCAGGAAGTGCATCTCGATCTTGATCTGGCCGTCGCCTTTGCAGACCTCGCAGCGGCCGCCCTTGACGTTGAAGCTGAAACGGCCCGGCTTGTAACCGCGCGCCCGCGCCTCCTGGGTCTGGGTGAAGAGCTGGCGGATGTGGTCGAAGACGCCGGTGTAGGTGGCCGGGTTGGAGCGCGGCGTGCGGCCGATCGGCGACTGGTCGATGTTGATGATCTTGTCGATCTGGCCGATGCCGTCGATGCCGTCGTGGGCGCCGGGGCGCAGCTTCGCCTGGTGGAGGCGGTTGGCGACCGCGTGGTGCAGCGTCTCGTTGACCAGCGTCGACTTGCCCGAGCCGGAGACGCCGGTGACGCAGCAGAAGACCCCGAGCGGGATCATCACGTCGACTTCCTTGAGGTTGTGTTCGCGGGCGCCGCGGACGACCAGGGTCCCGGTCGGCTGCCGCCGCTCCTCGGGCACCTCGATCTTTTTCTTGCCGGAGAGGTACTGGCCGGTGAGGGAGGCGGCGTTCTTAGCCACCTGCTTCGGCGTGCCGGCGGCGATCACGTGGCCGCCGTGCTCGCCGGCTCCCGGGCCGAGGTCGACGAGGTGGTCGGCGGCCATCATCGTCCCCTCGTCGTGCTCGACGACGATCACCGTGTTGCCGAGGTCGCGGAGGCGGTCGAGGGTCGCGATCAGCTTCTCGTTGTCGCGCTGGTGGAGGCCGATCGAGGGCTCGTCGAGGACGTACATCACCCCGACCAGGTGCGAGCCGATCTGGGTCGCGAGCCGGATCCGCTGCGCCTCGCCGCCGGAGAGCGAGCGGGCCGAGCGGGCCAGCGAGAGGTAGCCGATGCCGACGTTCTCGAGGAAGGAGAGGCGCTCGGTGATCTCGCGCACGATCAGGCGCGCGATCGCCCGCTCGGTCTCGGTCATCTCCAGGTCCCGGATCCAGTCCGCCGCCGCCCGGGCGGAGAGGTCGCTGTACTCGGCGATGCTGAGGCCGCCGACCTTGACCGCGAGGCTCTCCGGGCGCAGCCGGGCGCCGGCGCAGGCGGGACACGGCTGCTCGGCCATGTAGCCCTCGATCCGCTCGCGGTTGGACTCCGAGTCGGTCTCCTCGTAGCGCCGCTGCAGGTTGTTGACGATCCCCTCGAAGCGGACCTTGTAGGAGCGGCGGCGGCCGAAGCGGTTGGTGTAGCTGACGTGGTGGCGCTCGTCGCCGGTGCCGTAGAGGAAGATCTCTTTCTCCTCCTGCTTCAGCTTCGACCATGGCTTCTCGGCATCGACGTCGTAGTGGGCGGCGACCGAGGCGATCAGCCGCTTCCAGTAGGCGCTGATGCCGCGGTTCCAGGGCTGCAGCGCCCCCTCGGCGAGCGAGAGGGTCGGGTCGGGGACGACCAGCTCGGGGTCGATCACGCGCTGGAAGCCGAGGCCGTGGCAGCGGTCGCAGGCGCCGTGGGGCGAGTTGAAGGAGAAGATCCGCGGCTCCAGCTCGGGGATCGAGGTGCCGCAGTTGAGGCAGGCGAACTGCTCGGAGAAGAGCAGCGTCTCCCCCTCCTGCGGGCCGCTGACGATCTCGACTTCGATCAGGCCGGCGGCGAGGCCGGCGGCCGCTTCGACCGACTCCGAGAGGCGCCGGCGCAGGTCGGTCTTCATCACCAGCCGGTCGACGACGATGGAGACGTCGTGTTTGTACTTCTTGTCGAGGGCGATCTCCTCGTCGAGGCGCCGCAGCTCGCCGTTGATCTTGGCCCGCGAGTAGCCCTCGAGCCGCATCTGCTCGAGCAATTTCCCGTACTCGCCTTTGCGGCCGCGGACGACCGGCGCCATCACCATGAATTTGGTCCCCTCCGCCAGGGTCATCAGCCGGTCGACGATCTGCTCCTGGGTCTGGCCGGTGATCTCCTCGCCGCACTCGGGGCAGTGGGGGACGCCGATCCGGGCCCAGAGCAGGCGCAGGTAGTCGTAGATCTCGGTCACGGTGCCGACCGTCGAGCGCGGGTTGCGCGAGGTCGTCTTCTGGTCGATCGAGATCGCCGGCGAGAGCCCCTCGATCGAGTCGACGTCGGGCTTCTCCATCAGCCCGAGGAACTGCCGCGCGTAGGCCGAGAGCGACTCCACGTAGCGCCGCTGCCCCTCGGCGTAGATCGTGTCGAAGGCAAGGCTCGACTTGCCGGACCCGGAAAGTCCGGTGATGACGATCAGCGCGTCCCGGGGCAGCTCGACGTCGATGTCCTTGAGGTTGTGCTCCCGGGCGCCGGTGATGACGATTCGCTCAGAGGCAGCCACTCACAACGATTCTAGACAGGCGAACAGATGTTCCCTGGGGGGAGAATCCGCGACCGGACGCACTTATCCCCGGTATGCGGGGAGAAATGCGTTCGCATAGCGCTCTGGCCGAGTTGGCGGAAGCTCAGCACGGGGTCGCCTCGTTCAGGCAGCTGCGGGAGCTCGGATTTTCCAAGGGCCATATCTCGCGCGCCTTCGAGGCGGACCGGTTGTGGCGGATCCACCGTGGGGTCTATGCGCTGGGCCACGCCCGCCTCTCCGATTACGGGAGATGCTACGCCGCCGTACTTGCCTGCGGCGATGGAGCCGTGCTCAGCCATCACGCGGCCGCCTGGCTGTGGGGCTTCCTCCCTCGCTGCCCGAGCGAGCCGGCGGTCACGACCCCCAGCCGCGGACACCGGCGGCGCGGCGTCCGAGTCCACCGGGCCGCGACCCTGTCGAGTCGGGACCGCGTGACCCGGGAGGGAATCCCGGTCACCTCCGCGGCGCGAACGTTGCTCGACCTGGGAGCGGTCGCCACCGCGCGCGACCTGACGAGCGCGATCGACCGGGCGCGCCGTCTCGGCCGGCTCGACCTCGATTCCCTCGACACGCTCCTCGCCCGTCACGGCCGGACCGTTGCCGGCAAGCGCTTGAAGCGGGCGCTCGCCCTCTACCGCAAGCCGGTGTTCGACCGAGCGCGCTCCGAGCTTCTCTTCCTCGATGCGCTCGAGAAAGAGGGCCAGCGACTGCCCGTGCTCAATTGCTGGGTCGAGAAGTGGGAGATCGACGCCTATTGGGAAGCCGAGCGCTTCGCGGTCGAAGTGGACGGCTGGGAGACCCACGGCAGCCGCGAGGCATTCGAGGACGACCGCCTCCGCCTGGAGGAGATGAAGCTGGCGGGAATCGATTGCATCCGCATCTCGGCGCGCCGAATCGAAACCCATCCCAAACAAGTAGCGCAACGAATCGGCACATTCCTCGCACGTCGGCGAGCGCGGGGATAACCGAACGCAGTTGTCCCCGCATACCGGGGACAACTGCGTCCGGTCAATCCAAGGCGGCGGAGAGCTTGCGGCGGTAGGCGCGGGCGGTGGGGTCGCCGGGGTCGAGATCGCTGAGTACGCCGACGATCGCCTGGCGGATCAGGTCGCGGGCCTGCTCCGGAGAGAGGTCGGCGGCGGTGCCGTTGCGGGCCTTCTCCAGCTCCGCGAGCAGCTCGTCGAGGGCGGCCTCGCGGTCGCCGGCGTCGAGGCGGGCGAATGCGTCTTCTCCGATCCCCGCCTGCCTGAGGCGGACGCGGGCGGCGATCCCGGCGGCGGCGAAGTCGGCCTCGTGTCCCTCCACCGCTTCCAGCGCCTCCGCTTCGGCCCCGCGCTCGAGCCGCGCCTTGGCGAGGGCGACGGCGAGATCGGCCCGGGCCGGCTCCAGCTCCGCCGCCTCGCGCAGCGAAAGCTCGTCCCCTGCCGCCAGCAGCTCGTCCGCCCGCGAGGGCATCAGGCCGTCGAAGAACGCCTCGACTTTCGGCGGCGGCAGGGCGCCGACGAACTCGTCGACGACGGCGCCGTCCCTGAAGGCCTTGACCGCCGGTATCCCCTGCACCTGGAACCGGGCGCCGAGGCCTTGGTTCGAGTCGACGTCGACCTTGGCGAGGACGACCTTCCCCGCCCGCGCCGCCTCCGCCTTCTCCAGCGCCGGGCTCAGCGCCTTGCACGGCCCGCACCAGTCGGCCCAGAAGTCGACCACCACCGGCAGCTCGCGGGAACGGTCCATCACCTCGGCCTGGAAGGTCGCTTCGGTTACGTCCATCGGCACCTCTTGAGCTTAGAAAAGAGCACCCTTGTGCTGGGTGGCACATGTGATTAGGTTGATTGAGAGGCGGGGTCAACAGAGGAGGAGACATGTCGAACGTCGACACCGCCCGGTCCGCCTACGAGGCCTTCGGGAGCGGCGACCTGGCCGCCCTACAGGAGGACTTCGCCGAGGATGCCGTCTGGGTCACCTCAGACGAGCTGCCGCTCGGGGGGACCGTGGAGGGCCGCGACAAGATCATGGGGAACTTCGCCCAGATCCCCAACTACTGGAACGAGTTCAGCGTCAAAGCCGAGGAGTACATGGACGCCGGCGACACCGTCGTCGTCCGCGGCACCCAGCACGCCGCCAACGACAAAGGGAGCATGGACGCGCGATTCGTCCACGTCCTCGAGTACGACGACGACGGCAAGCTGGTCCGCGGTGAATTCTTCACCGACAGCGCCAAGGCGGCGAAGCTGCTCAACTGACGCAGAGCACCCCGCGGGGGACCTGACCAAGCAGATCAAGGACGACCGAGGGAGTGTGCTCTGCACATGACCGAGGGAGGAACTCGCGCTGCGCGCTCACACCGCTCCCTGCGGTCGCTGGATGCGCCGGTCAGGTCCCCGCGGCGGTCATCCCGTCGAGGTCGCGGCGCAGCTCCTTGAGCTCGTCGCGGATCCGGCCCGCCTCCTCGAAGCGGAGGTCGTCGGCGGCGGCGAGCATCTCCTCCTCGAGGGCGACGATCGTCTTCTCCAGCTCCTCGGGCGTGTCGAAGTCGTCGCCGCGCCGGCGGCGGCGCTTGCGCGGCGCCCGGTCCTCCATCGCCAGGAAGTCGCTCATCTCGGAGATGCCTTTGCGGACCGTCTCCGGGGTGATCCCGTGCTCCTCGTTGTAAGCGACCTGGATCGCCCGGCGGCGGTCGGTCTCGCGCATCGCCGCCCGCATCGCCTCGGTCTCCTTGTCGGCATACATCACCACCCGCCCGTTGACGTTGCGGGCGGCGCGGCCGATCGTCTGCACGAGGCTGGTCTCGCCGCGCAGGAAGCCCTCCTTGTCGGCGTCGAGGATCGCCACCAGCGAGACCTCGGGCAGGTCGAGCCCCTCGCGCAGGAGGTTGACGCCGACGAGGACGTCGTACTCGCCCAGCCGCAACTCGCGGACGATCTGGATCCGTTCCAGGGTGTCGACCTCGGAGTGCAGGTAGCGCACCTTGACCCCGTACTCGAGCAGGTAGGCGGTCAGGTCCTCGGCCATCTTCTTGGTCAGGGTGGTGACGAGGGTGCGGTCGCCCTGCTCGGCGACCTTCTTCACCTCGTTCATCAGGTCGTCGATCTGGTTCCTGGTCTCGCGCAGCTCGATCTCGGGGTCGACGATCCCGGTCGGGCGGACGATCTGCTCGACGGTGCGGGTCGATTCCGCTTTCTCGAACGGTCCCGGGGTCGCCGAGACCATCACCAGCTGGGGGACCCGGTCGAGGAACTCGTCGAACTTGAGCGGCCGGTTGTCGATCGCCGAGGGCAGCCGGAAGCCGAAATCGACCAGCGTCGTCTTCCGCGACCTGTCGCCCTCGTACATGCCGCCGATCTGGGGGATCGTCTGGTGGGACTCGTCGACGAAGACGACGAAGTCGTCGGGGAAGTAGTCGATCAGCGTGTGCGGAGGGCTCCCCGGCGGCCGGCCGTCGAGGATCCGCGAGTAGTTCTCGATCCCGGAGGTGAAGCCGAGCTCCTTGATCATCTCGAGGTCGTACATCGTCCGCTGCCGCAGCCGGTGCGCCTCCAGCTGCTTGCCCTCGGCTTCCAGTTCGGCCGTCCGCCCTTCCAGTTCGGCGCGGATCTCGTCGACGGCGCGGTCGACCGTCTCGTCTTTGGTCACGTAGTGGGAGGCCGGCCAGACGGAGACGTGGTCGATCACGTCGAGGACCTCGCCGGTCAGCGGGTCGAAGTGCTGGATGCCCTCGATCTCGTCTCCGAAGAGGGCGATCCGGTAGGCCGACTCGGCGTAGGAGGGCATGATCTCCAGCACCTCGCCGCGGACCCGGAAGGCGCCGCGCCCCAGCACCTGGTCGTTGCGCTGGTATTGCATTTTCACCAGCTTGCGGAGGACGTCATCGCGGTCGATCTCCGCGCCGACCTTGAAGAGCTGCATTTTTTCGTTGTAGACCTGGGGCGAGCCGATCCCGTAGATGCAGGAGACCGAGGCGACGATGATCACGTCGCGGCGGGCGAAGAGGGCCGCGGTGGCGGCGTGGCGAAGGCGGTCGATCTCGTCGTTGATCGAGGAGTCCTTCTCGATGTAGAGGTCCTGGGCCGGGACGTAGGCCTCCGGCTGGTAGTAGTCGTAGTAGGAGACGAAGTACTCGACCGAGTTCTCGGGGAAGAACTCGCGGAACTCGTTGCAGAGCTGCGCGGCGAGCGTCTTGTTGTGGGCGATCACCAGCGAGGGTCGCTGCACCTCGGCGATCGTCGCCGCCATCGTGAAGGTCTTGCCGGTGCCGGTGGCGCCGAGCAGGGTCTGGAAGCGGTCGCCCTCGCCCAGCCCTTGCGCCAAGCCCGCGATCGCTTTCGGTTGGTCCGCCGTCGGGGTGTAGGCGGGGTTCAGCTTGAAATCGGGCACAAAATGAACATAGCGAGGCGACCGGTCCGGCTCACCTGTTCCTTTTGGGCGCCTGACAACCAAAAGGAACAGGCGAATGAAAGACTGTCTGCGATGGGGCTTTCGCGCGCGGCTCTGGCAGCCTTCTTCGCCTTCATGGGGACGATGCACTTCGTCGTCCGGCGCAGCTTCGAGGCGATCGTGCCGACGTCGCTCCAGAAGTACAAGCGGGAGGCGGTCGCCGTCAGCGGCGTCGCCGAGATCGCCGGCGGCGCCATGGTCCTCCACCCCGCCACCCGCCGGCTCGGCCGCTGGTGGCTGCTGGCCCTGCTGATCTCGGTCTTCCCGGCCAACGTCCACATGGCCGTCAACCCCGAGCAGATCAAGGGACTCGATCTGAACAAGATTCCCCGCTGGGCGCTCTGGGCCCGGCTGCCGCTGCAGCCGCTGGCGATGGTCTGGGTGTGGCTGGCGACTCGCGCCTCCTGACACTCGCGCCCAGCAGGAATTTCCTTTTTATTGAATGTTTTGTCTGTAGAGCTTCTGTCTTCTATGACAGAAGCTGACGTATTAATGGACAAACGTGACCGCTTCGCCGTAAATCTGCGCCGGGCCCGTCAGGAGGCCGGCATCTCCCAGGAAGAGCTAGCCGAGCGCTGCGAACTCCATCGCACCGAGGTCTCGCTGCTCGAGCGCGGCGGCCGCGAACCGCGCCTGGGGACGCTGATCAAGCTCGCGACCGCCCTCGGCACCGACGCCGAAGCGCTCTGCGCCGGGATCGGCTGGGACGCGAAAGCCCGCCAGTACAAGATCGACGACCCGAGCTAGTCGTCTAGGGCAGGCCGAGGCCGCCCAGCCCGCCCGGCAACAGCTGTTCGATGATGCCTTTGGCGGGGCCGAGGAAGCCTTCGACGTCGCCGAGGAAGCCCTGGGCGTCGTTGATGATTTCGATCGCCTGGTCGAGCGGTATCTCCTCCAGGGCCCGGCGCAGCGGCGCCGCCAACAGCGGGCTCAGGGCACCGGCTTCTTCGGCGTCGTCGACGGCGCGCAGGAGGCCGGCTCGAACCGCCCTGGCGAGCTTTTCGTCGTCGATCCCGTAGCGCTCGGTGAACCGTTCGCGAGCCTCCGGCGTCGCCAGCGCCCGGGCCAGGGTCTCCCGTGAGACGCCAAGCTGGCAGGCGGCGCCGTCGAGGGCGGAGTTCGTGAACTGGTTGGCGATCTGGGCGAGGGTCTGGGGGTCGCTCCACTCGCGCGGCTGACAGGGGTCCTGGACCTGCTTCGGCTCATAGGAGGAGCCGCCGGCGGCGAGGTAGGCGCCGACCAGCAGCAGCGAGGCCACGATCGAGCCGAGGATCAGGACGTGACCGCTGAGCCGACCCTCGCCGCTCACAGGTCGACCCTTCGCGAGAGCGCGATCGGGAAGAGGGCGATCAGGCCGAGCAGCGCCGCGAGGATGAAGGAGGTGCTGAAGGCGTGGGTGGCGCCGCGGTCGAGCTGGTCCTGGAGTTCGCCCTGCAGCTGCTCGACTTCGGAGCGCTCGACCGGGTCGGTCGGCTTCGGCTCGAAAGCCGGCTCGATCGTCGGCACTTTGCCCTGCTCTTCTTCGAGCCGCTCGCTGACCTTCTCGGCGACGTCGATCTTCAGCAGCGGGTTGACCGAGGAGTCGAGGATGACCGCGGTGCCGGCGTCGATCGCCTCGCGTCGCTGCTGTTCGATGTCGGCGGTGAAGATCGGCGTCAGCACCAGCAGGCCGAGGACGACGCCGGCGTGGCGGGAGGCGATCGTCCAGCCGCCGTGGATCGCCTGCGGCGCCCTCCCCCCCAGCGCCGTCTCGGTCAGCGCCGAGAGGACCAGCGCCAGCCCGATCCCGACCAGGATCTGCGGCGGCAGGGTCAGCGCGATCGTCGCCTTCGGCAGGAAGGCGAGGCCGGCGAGGCCGCCGGAGACGAGGATCGCCCCGGCGGCGGCGCGCGAGCGAGAGTCGGGAACGAGGTTGGTCAGCCTGCTGCCGATGATCGCCGCCAGCGGCATCACCGAGACGACCAGAGCCGCTTCGATCGGGCTCAGGCGCCAGCCTTCGATCAGCAGCAGCACGAGCAGGAAGAGGGCGGCGGCGATCGCCGCCGAGACCATCGCCAGGGCGAGGTTCGCCCAGAGGTGCGGCCGCCCGGTCCGGCGCAGCTCGCGCTCGATCACCCTGGTCGCCATCTCGTGTTTGGCGACGGCGAGGATCGGCACCGCCGCCGCCAGCGCGATCGGCACCTGCAGGAGGAAGACCGACTGCCAGGAGACGAGCTCGGTGAGGAAGCCGCCGATCGCCGGCCCGAGCGCCGCCCCGGTGGCGCCGGCGCTGGCCCAGACCGCGGTCGCCCGCCGCTCGGAGCCGACCGTCGCCGGCAGCAACTCCAGCGCCGCCGTCACCGCCAGGGCGCCGCCGAGCGCCTGCAGGCAGCGGGCGACGATCAGGGTCGAGAGCTCGTCCGCCAGCCCGCAGGCGAGGCCGGCGCCGGCGAAGATCGCGAGCCCGACCGCGGCCGCCCGCCCCGGCCCGACCCGCCGCGCCACCAGCGCCGCCGGCACCGCGGCCAGGGCGATCACGAGGTTGAAGGAGACGAGCACCCAGGTGACGCCGGAGACGCTCGTGTCCAGTTCGCGGTAGATCTCCGGCAGCGCCAGGACGACGATCGAGGAGTCGGCGAGGACGAGGCCGACGGCGAGCGCCAGAGCGGCGACGCGCGGCCTAACGGAGGTTTCCATAACCCAGCTCCGAGGCGTACTCCTGGCGGTACTCCTCGCGCTTCTCCAAGACCTCTTCGACGTAGGCGCGGGTTTCCGGGAAGGGAATCTCCTCGACGGTGAGGTTCGATCCCCCCCACTCGTCGGCGTTGCCGGGACCGGCGTTGTAGGCGGCGAGCGCCGCCGCCTCGTCGCCGTCGTAGCGGTCGAGCAGTTCGCGCAGGAGGAAGGTCCCGTAGCGGATGTTGATTTCGGGGTCGCCGAGATCCCTCAGTTCGAAGGTGGTCGCCTCGCTGTTCTTGGCGATCGTTTCGGCCGCTTCCGGCGTGATCTGCATCAGCCCCCGCGCTCCCGCGCTCGACGTCTGGTCCCGGAACTTCGACTCGGAGTAGATCACGGCCGCGATCAGGGCGGCGTCGACGTCCTTTTCGTCCGCCTGCTGGCGGATCACGTCCTCGTGGCGCAGCGGCAGGGTCAGCTCCTGCAGGGCGTGGTCGAAAGCGCCGCTGGCGATCAGGGCGCCGACCAGCACCCCGCCCAGCACCGCGATGCTGCCGAGGGCGGTGAGGCGGCGACGGCGCACCTTCCGCTTCATCGCCGCAGCTTCGCGAGCAAGCCGGACAGCGCCCGCTCCAGGTCCTCCACCGAGCCGTCGTTCTCGATCACGTGGTCCGCCCGCTCCGCCTTCTCGCCCTGGGTCAGCTGCCGCGCCTCGCGCTCGTCGACCAGGGCGTGGCCGCGGGCGGCGGCGCGGTCACGGCGGACCTCGTCGGCGGTGACGACCGCGACCGTGGTGTCGAAGACCGCGTCGCTGCCGACCTCGAACATCAGCGGCACCTCGACCACCGCGACCTCGGTGCCCTCGGGAAGCCCCAGCAGCCAGGCGGCGGTTCGCTCCCGGACCAGCGGGTGGATCTGCTGCTCGAGCCAGGTCAGCTGCTCGGGGTCGGCGAAGACGATCTCGCCGATCTTCGCCCGGTCGACCCCGTCGCCGGAGACCACTGCCGCCCCCCAGCGCTCGGCCAGCCGCCCGCGCAGCGGTTCGCCTTCGAGCAGTTCGTGGACGACCGCGTCGCTGGAGAGAGTCGCCGCGCCGAGACGCGCGAACGCCTTCAGGGCCTCTGACTTGCCGGCGGCGATACCGCCGGTGAGGCCGATCTTCAGTGGCGCCATCGGCGCCGCTCAACCTTGGTCGGACTCGCCCGTCTGCGCGTCGTCGTCCGAGGACTCCTCGTCGGAGGCCTCGTCGACATCGTCCGGAGAATCGGGACGGTCCTGCACCGATTCGCCCTCCTGGTGCTCGCCCGGGTCCTCCTCGGTGGTGCCGTTCGCCTCGGCGACGGGAGCGGGCTCGGCCTCCTCGGAAGCCTCGACCTCGGCGGGAAGCTCGCCGGGCGCCTCTTCGGACGGAGCCTCGTCGGCTTTAGCCTCCTCGGCGGTCGCATCCGCCACCGCGGCCGCGTCGGCAAACGCGTCCGCCATCGAACCGGTGGGCGGAGGCGCCTGCTCCTCGACGGCCTCTGCCGGCTCGGCGCCTTCGGCCTGGGCGATCTGCTCGCCGAGCCCGGCCATCGCCATGTTCTGCCCCTCGACCCGCTTGATGCTGAGCGAGAGGCGGCGACGCTCTTCGTCGATCTCGAGGATCTTGACGTTCAGCTTCGAGCCCGGCTCGACGACTTCGCTCGGGTTCTCGACGTGGTGGTCGGCAAGCTCGGAGATGTGAACCAGGCCCTCGACCCCCGGCAGGATTTCGACGAAGGCGCCGAAGGCGACGACCTTGGTCACCGTGCCCTCGAGCACGTCGCCGGAGCGATGGGTGCTGATCACCCGCTGCCACGGGTCCTCCTGGGTCTGCTTCAGACCCAGCGAGATGCGCTGGCGGTCGCGGTCGATGTCGAGGACTTTGATCCGCACCGTGTCGCCGATCGAGACGACTTCGGAGGGGTGGTTGACGTGACTCCAGGAAAGCTCGGAGATGTGGATCAGGCCGTCGATCCCGTCGAGGTCGACGAAGGCGCCGAAGTCGACGATGTTGGAAATCTTGCCCTCGACGACCTGGCCCGGCTCGAGGCGCCCCAAAATCTGCTCGCGGACCTCTTTGCGCTCCTCCTCGAGGACCGCGCGGCGCGAGAGGACGACGTTGTTGCGGCTGCGGTTGAGCTCGATGACTTTGCACTCGAGCGTCTGGGACATGAACTCGTCGAGGTTGTGGACGCGGCGGATGTCGACCAGCGAGGCGGGCAGGAAGCCGCGGACGCCGAGGTCGAGGATGAGGCCGCCCTTGACGACCTCGATGACGCTGCCTTCGACCGGTTCCCCGGAATCGGCGGCGACCTCGATTTTGCGCCAGGCCTTCTCGAAGCGGGCGCGCTTCTTGGAGAGGATCAGGCGGCCCTCGGAGTCCTCCTTGGTGAGGACCAGGGCGTCGATCTCCTCGCCCAGCTCGACCTCTTCGTGCGGGTCGACCGACTTGCGGATCGAAAGCTCGTTGGAGGGGATGACCCCCTCGGCCTTGTAGCCGATGTCGACCAGGACCTCGTCTTTGTCGATCCGGACGACTTTGCCTTTGACGACGTCGCCCTCCTCGAAGGACACCATCGTCGCCGCGTAATTGGGGACGATCTTGCCGTCGATCTGCAGTAGAAGGCCGCCGGAGCCCTCTACGGGGGTGGCACTCGGCGCAGGCGTCAGGGTCTCGGTCGCGGACACGGGCGCGAATGATGGCAGAATCCGCCGCGATGCCGGTCCGAGCCACCAAGCGCGGCGACGAACGCACGCCGCTGGACGGCGAGCGCGACGTCCTCATCTGCGGCGCCAGCTTCGCCGGGCTCACGGTCGCACGCGAGCTGGCCGGCTCCGGAGCCGACGTCCTGATCGTCGACCGCTACGAGATCGGCGAGCGCCAGACCTCCGCCTGCGGGATCCCGACCGAGTGGCTGCAGCGGCTGGGGCTGATGGCCGCCGAGCGCCAGCGCTTCGACACCCTGGTCATGCACACCCCCCACGGCACCAGCCGCTACAAGCTCCCCTGGACCTTCTCCACCTTCGACTACCGCGAGCTCTGCCAGCTGCTCTGGCGCGACTGCGACGCGACCTTCGAGACCGCCAAGGTGAACGGACGCGCGGCGGACGCCGACGGCGACGGGCGGATCGCGGTCGCGACCGACCGCGGCACGATCTCGGCGCCGCTGGTCGTCGACGCGCTCGGCTGGCGGCGGATGCTGGCCAACGGCGACGGCTACCAGCCGCCCGATGCCCCCCTCTCCCGCGGCCTCGAGGTCCATCCCGGCGGCACCTCCGAGGACCTGGCGATCTGGATCGACCGCAAGTACGTCCCGGCCGGCTACGGCTGGTCCTTCCCGGCCCGGGACGAGCTGCGGATCGGGATCGGCTCTTTCGACCCCCGCTTCCACGTCAAGAAGACGACCGTCGAGCTGACCCAGGACCTCGGCAAGGAGCCGAACGAGTACCAGGGCAACTGGATCCCGCACAAGCTCCGCCGCGGGACCGAGGGCGGCGTCTTCTTCGTCGGCGACTCGGCCGGCCACTGCCTGCCGCTCAGCGCCGAGGGGATCAGGACCGCGCTCTACTTCGGGATCGCGCTCGGGCGGGAGCTGCGCGGCGTCGTCGAGGAGCGGCAGACGCGCGAGCAGGCGGCTGTCGCCTACGCCTCCTTCCACGACTCCCACGAGTGGAAGTTCAAGTGGATGCTGCGGGTACAGAAGCTGATCCCGCGGGTGCCGCCCCGCGTCCTCGCGCCGCTGATCCGGCTGATGGGCCGCAAGCGCTTCGTCGACTGGTCGTTCACGCACTACCTGAGGATCGCGCCGCCGGAGTACGCCGGCGACGGCCGCCCCGGCGGCTCAGCGGACGACCAGCACCGTCCCGGCCAGGAGCAGGACGACGCCGAGGACGCGGCTGGTCGTGAGCGGCGCCTGGTCCAGGCCGAACAGGCCTAGCCGGTCGATCACCACGGAAGCCGTCAGCTGGCCGAAGACGGTCGCGGCGGCGACGCCGCCGGCGCCGATCACGCTCACCACGATCAACGCGTTGAGGACGTAGATCGCGCCGAGGAAGCCGCCGAGCAGGTAGTACCAGCTGACGTCGAAGGTCGAGCTGAGGCCGCCGGCCTTGCCGCTGAGGACGACGACCGCGGCCAGCGCCAGGGTCCCGATCGAGAAGGAGACGAGGGCGGCGGCCATGCTCCCGGTCGCCTTGCCGAGACCGGCGTTGATCGGCGCCTGGGCGGCGATCAGGCCGCCGGCGACCGCGGTGAGGGCGACCGCCAGCCCCCTATCCATGGATTTCCTCGCCGCTCCGCGTGATCTTCGCCGTAGACATGTGTTGGTCGATTTGTGGGGGTTTGAACCTTCCCGCCCTCATATCAGTAACGCAGTCAGGCCGACCAGTCGAAGCAGCTACCGAATGACTCCACCGCCAGCAGAGCAGTTTGCCGCCAGGGTCTTCCTCGGGCCGGCGCTGCGCGCGCAGCCCGACCGCCGCCTCGTCGACCTCGTCCGCAACGGCTACGACGCCGCCTTCGAAGAGATCGTGCGCCGCTACCGGCGGCCGCTCGACCGCTTCGCCGCGGCGATCGTCGGCGGCCGCTCCGAGGACGTCACCCAGGACGCCTTCTCGAAGGCGCTGCTCGCCCTGCGCGGCTCCGAGGCCGAGATCGAGCTGCGTCCCTGGCTCTACCGGATCGTCCGCAACACGGCGCTGAACGACCTGCGCGGCCGGGCGCCGGCGGCCGAGGAGCTGGTGGAGACGCTGCCCGGCGGCCGCAGCGCCGCCGCCGAGGCGGAGGCGCGGGAGGAGATACGGGACCTGATGGACCGGCTGCGGGCGCTGCCCGAGCCGCAGCGCGCGGCCCTGGTCATGCGCGAGCTGGAAGGCCTCAGCCACGAGGAGATCGCCGCTGCCCTCGGGGTCAGCGGCGGCGCCGCGCGGCAGGCGATCTTCCGGGCGCGGGCGACGCTGCGCGACGGCCTCGGCCTCTTGCTGCCGATGCCGGCCCTGCGGGCGCTGGCCGATCACGGGGGCGAAGCGATCGGGGCGGGCACCGTCACCGCCGGCGCCCTCAAAGTCGGGATGGCGACGCTGCTGGTCGCGGGAACGGTCGGCACCGGGGTTGCGATCGACCGCCATCATGGCGACCGGGCCGGCCCAGAAGCCGCCGAGGCGGCGCCGCTCGTCCGCGGGGCGGAGGGATCGGATGCGAGGTCCGGCGCGGGTGCGCGAAGCGCGGACGGCTCCGGGCGCTCGCGCGGCGAGGGGCGGGACGAGGACCGTGGCGGCGACGGAGACAACCATGGCGAGGGCGACCGCTCCCACCTGGGCGAGGGCAGGGGCAGCGACTCGAGCGGCTCCTCCGGCTCCGGCGGGCGCTCCGGCAGCTCCGGCGGCGATCACAGCGGTCACGGCGGCTCCGGGTCCGGGTCCGGATCGATCGACAACTCCGGCCCGGGAAGCCGTCACGGCGGCGATGACGACCACAGCGGTCCGGGCTCAGACGACAGCTTCGACGACGACAGCGGCTCCTCCGGCGACTCCGGCGAGGAGATCGAGAGCGGCGGCGACAGCTCCGGCCCCGGCTCCGGCGAGGAGGTCGTCACCGAGCCGATCCCGGCTCCCGAGCCGGAGATCGAGGACGACAGCTCCGGTTCGGGCTCCGGTTCGAGCGGCGGGAGCTCGGATTCCGGCTCGGGCGGCGGCGACCTCAGCGGCGGCGAGACGAGCGGGCTGGACGGAAGTCCATAAGTCGCGTGATCTTCGCGGCGCCCTCGGGTTGAAGCGGCAACCAGTTGTTCCAACCCGAATCTAGGAGGAAGCATGACCCCGAAGCAAGCCCGGCGACCCCGCCTCGGCATGACCTGGTTCGCGCTGGCGCTGGGAGCGCTCGCGCTCCTGGCCATGCCCGGCCTGGCCGCCGCCAAGGACCGCAACCACGACCGCATCCCGGATCGCTGGGAGAAGCGCCACAAGCTCTCGCTCAAGGCCAACCAGGCGCGGCTCGACCAGGATCGCGACCACCTGCGCAACCGCGCCGAGTTCCTCGCCGGCGACGACCCGCGCGATCACGACAGCGACGACGACGGCGTCATGGACGGCGACGAGCAGGCCGGGACGATCGCCTCGTTCGACAGCGAAACCGGTCGCCTCGTGATCGACCTCTTCGGCACCGACACCGTCGCCGGGCTGGTCACCGACGAAACCGAGATCAAGTGCGACGACGAGGGCTCCGCCACCGCCTCCGCCAGCAGCGAGGGCTCAGGCAGCGAGGAATCGGAGTCAGGCGATGACAACGGCGGCGAAGGCGAGGAAGAGGTCAGCGACGACAACGGCGATGACGGCGAAGAGGTCGGCGATGACAACTCAGGTCCCGGCAGCGACAACTCCGGCCCGGGCAGCGAGGGCGACGACGATCACGGCGACCGCATCTGCACCACCGCGGAGCTGGTTCCCGGCGCCGTCGTCGAGGAGGCCGAGCTGAAGATCGAGAACGGCCAGGCGACCTTCCACGAGGTCGAGCTGTCGGGGAGGGCGATGTAGCCAGGGAGGGTCGGCGCTACTTGGCGTCGAGCCAGTCCTGGCCGATGCCGACGTCGACCTCGAGCGGCGGATCGAGCTGGTAGGCGGCGCACATCTCGCGCTCGACCAGCTCGGCCGCCGCTTCCATCTCTCCCGGCGGGCCCTCGAAGAGGAGCTCGTCGTGGATCTGGAGGACGAGCCGGGTCTCCCCCCCGGCCTCCTTCAGAGCCCGCTGGCAGCGCACCATCGCCACCTTGATGATGTCGGCGGCGGTGCCCTGGATCACCGTGTTGACGGCGAGCCGCTCGCCGAGGCGGCGCGTGTTGGGGTTGCCGGAGCGCAGCTCGGGGATCGGGCGGCGGCGCCCCATCAGGGTCTTCACGTAGCCCTCCTCCTGGGCGCGCTCGATCACCTGCTCACGGAAGGCCCGCACCGCCGGGAAGCGTTCGAGATAGCGGGAGACGAATTCCTCGCCCTCCTTGCGGGGGATGTTCAGACGGTCCGCCAACCCGAAGCCGGTGAGGCCGTAGACGATCCCGAAGTTGACCATCTTCGCCTTCGAGCGCTGGCCGACGTCGACTTCGTCGCGCTCGATCTCGAAGACCTCGGCGGCGGTGGCGGCGTGGACGTCTTCGCCCTCGCGGAAGACCACTTTCAGCACCTCCTCGTCGGCGACGTGGGCGAGGACACGAAGCTCGACCTGGCTGTAGTCGGCGGAGAGCAGGCGCGCTCCCTCTTCGGCGACGAAGCAGGCGCGGACGGGGCGCCCGATCTCGGTCCGGATCGGGATGTTCTGCAGGTTCGGGTTGGTGCTGGAGAGGCGGCCGGTCGTGGTCGAGGCCTGGTTGAAGGTGGTGTGGACGCGCCCGGTCTCGGGGTCGATCAGCTCCGGCAGCGAGTCGAGGTAGGTGTTCTTCAACTTCGTCAGCTCACGCCACTGCTCGATCTTCTCGACAATCGGGTGCTCGTCGCGGATCTGGGCGAGGACGCGGGCGTCGGTCGAGAACCCGGTTTTGCCGCGCCGCTTGCGGGTCAGGCCGAGCTTCTCGAAGAGGATGCGGCCGACCTGCTGCGGCGAGCCGATCGTGAACTCCTCCTCGGCGAGCTCGAAGATCTCGCGCTCGAGGGTGTCGATCCGCTCGCCGAAGCCGGCGCCGACCTCGGCCAGGCGCTCGGCGTCGAGCTTCAGCCCCTCCCGCTCCATCGCCGCCAGCACCCCGACCAGCGGCAGCTCGACCTCGCGCAGCAGCTGCTCGAGGCCCAGCTCCTCGATCCGCGGCGCCTGCACGGCGGCGAGGGCGGCGACCAGCTGCGCTTCCTCGGCGGGATCGAGGCCCGCCTCCAGCTCCTGATCGAGCGCCAGCTGCCCGTCGTCCTCCGGCTTCTCGGCATTCGCCCCCTCGGCGATCCCGATCCCGGCGTCGGCGGCCAGCTCGACGAGGTCGTAGGTGCGGCGCTGCGGCTCCAGCAGGTAGGCGGCGACCATCGTGTCGTGGTCGAGGTTGGGCTCCACCCCCTCGCGGGCCGCGGCGGCGAGCAGGCCGTGACGGCCGCCGCCGAGCGACTTCGCGTCGTGGGCGACGAACGGCTTGGCTCCGAGCGCGACCGCGAGCTCGTCGTGGGAGGCCGTGCCGACGAGGACCCGGTCGCCTTCGGCGGCGGCCCAGCGGTCGCCTTCGACCGCGAGGGAGACGGGCCCGTCTCCGAGGTCCTCGGGCTTGCCCTCGACCGCCGCGACCGCGAGCTCGGTCTCGACCCTGCGCCCCGGGACCGCGTCGCCCTCCGGCAGCGCTTCTTCCAGCCGCTCCAGCACCGCCCGCAGCTCGAACTCGCGCATGAACTCGCGCAGGGCGCCGCGGTCGGGTTCGCTCGACATCGCTTCACTCAGGTCGACGCCGGTCTCGATCTCGTACTGGAGCGTCGCCAGCTGCTTCGACATCCGCGCGTCGTCGGCGTGCTCGGTCAGGTTCTGCTTGCGTTTGGCGCCGGAAATCTCGTCGACGCTGGCCAGCACCGCGTCCAGCGAGCCGAACTGCTGCAGCAGCTGGGTCGCGGTTTTCTCGCCGATCCCGGGGACGCCGGGGATGTTGTCGGAGGTGTCGCCGCGCAGCCCCATCAGGTCGGTGATCAGCTCGGGCGGCACTCCGTAACGCTCCTCGACCGCGGCGCGGTCGTAGATCTTGGTCTCGGTGATCCCGCGCGAGGTGCTCATCACCCGCACCCCCTCGTCGACCAGCTGGTAGGCGTCGCGGTCGCCGGTCACGACCATCACCTCGATCCCCTGCTCGCGCGCCTGCTTGACCAGCGAGGCGATCACGTCGTCGGCCTCGAAGCCTTCGACCTTGACGTTGGTGTAGCCGAAGGCCTCGACCAGCGGCATCAGGTGCGGCCACTGCTCGCGCAGCAGGTCGGGGCGCGGTTTGCGCTGGGCCTTGTAGAGGTCATAGGTGACCTCGCGGCCGCTGTAGCCGGCGTCCCAGGCGACCACCACCCCCTGCGGATGGTGCTCGTCGATGATTTTCACCAGCATCGAGGCGAGCCCGTAGATGGCGTTGGTCGGGCGGCCGTCGCTGGTTCCGATCGACTCGGGCAGGGCGAAGAAGGCCCGGTAGGCGAGGCTGTTGCCGTCGATCAGGAAGAGCTGGGGTGCGTCCGCCATCGGACGCCCACTTTATGTCTCAGACCTGACCGGACTCGACCAGCTCGATCAACGCCGTCACCACGCCGGGGTCGAACTGGGTGCCGGCGCAGCGGCGCAGCTCCTCCACGGCGGCCTCGATGCCCATCGCCTTGCGGTAGGAGCGGGTGGTGGTCATCGCGCTGAAGGCGTCGCAGCAGGTGACGATGCGGGCCTCGATCGGGATTTGCTCGCCGGCGAGGCCGTCGGGGTAGCCGGTGCCGTCGAAGTCCTCGTGGGAGGCGCGGACGATCACGCCGACCTCGGCGAGGACGCCGCCGATCCGCTTCAGCATCCGCTCGCCTTCGATCGTGTGCCGGCGCATGACCTCCCACTCGGCCTCGTCGAGGGGGCCTTCCTTGTTGATGATCTCGTCGGGGACGGAGATCTTGCCGACGTCGTGGAGGAGGGCGGCGAACTCGACGTTCCGCCGCTGCGCGAAGGCGAGCCCGAGGCGGTCGCTGACCGCGAGCGAGAGCTCGACGACGCCGCGGCTGTGGCTGCCGGTGTAGGCATCGTCGGCCTCGACCACGTCGCCGAGCAGCAGCGCCGTCCCCTGGTAGGCCTCGCTCAGCTCCAGGGCCTGGTCGATCCTGGTCTGGCGCTCGCGCGAGAGGACGGCGAGGACGAGGGCAAGCGGGATCACCGCCAGGCAGAGCGCCGGCCCGACCTGGATCGCCGCCGCGGCGGCGAGCAGGCCGATCGGGGCGAGGGCGGCGTCGAGGGCGTAGACCGGCGCGATCATCCGCAGCACGGCGGCGGCCGGGGTGCCGTCGATCAGCCTGGCGCGGATGGCGGTGGCGACGAAGTCGAAGCCGAACTGGGCGACCAGGGCGAGCAGGTAGACCGGCCACGTGTCCCAGGCAAAGACCTGGGCGCCGGCGACGGCGATCACCAGGGCCGGGCCGACCGCGTGCCAGCAGTCGCCGAAGACGTGGAAGGCGCGGTGGAAGCTGGTGCGGCCGCTCGCGTAGTCGAGGAGGCGGCCAAGCGTCCAGCTGAGGCTGACCACCAGCGGCACCACCGGAGTCGGCAGGAGGAAGAGCATCGGCACCAGCACCAGCTCGGTAGGCACCGTGTAGCCATCGGCGATGTCGAACTTCGCCCGGCAGGCGATCACGTAGGCGACGACGAGTGCGAGCAGCGGCGCCGCTTCCAGCGATCGCGGCGAATCGACGAGGAGCGCCATTGCCAGGGCGACGAGCAGAAAGCCGCCGCCGGCGACCTGTTCGACCAGGCGCTCACGGCCCTGGGCGCGCGTCAGAGCGCGGCTGCGGCCGCGGGCGAAGAGTTGCTCGGAGTTGGTTGCGGGCGAGGCGGTTTCCATCGGTTCACACCGAGTTTCCAGAGGAAGCTCTTGCCCCTTCATCGGCCGCGGCGCCGTTGGAAATAAGCGGGTTTCCTGTTTTTTCTGCCGCTAAGGACCCGAAAATTAACTAGACACCTGGTCTAACACGGTTCAGGGCAGGGATTCCGGCGCCGATGTTCGCCGCACATAAGTGCAGTGAGCTGAATAAGGGCAAACCTGCCGCGAGGCAGGGACGCAAAGTCAGAGGTCTCGTGCTCCGGCGCGAGATGGCTCGGCCGCCAGCTTGGTTGTCAAGACCAGGCTTTTTCGCCTGCAATCAGGAGGTTTACCCAATTGAAGTCGATGAGAACGCTCATCCTCGCCACTGCTGCCGCTCTGGTCGCCGTGGCCTTTTTCGCCGCCGCGGCCCAGGCCTGCTCCTACAAGGGAGCCGAGCAGGTGTTCCAGCCCTGGGGCGACAACAGCTCCTACGTGCTGGCCCCCGACGGCGGCTTCGAGGCCGGCGGCGCGGGCTGGTCGCTCGGCGGCGGGGCCAAGGCGGTCGACGGCAACGAGTCGTTCTTCCTCAACGACGCCGCCGACAGCAAGTCCCTTTCGCTGCCCGCGGGCAGCGCCGCCGTCAGCCCGCCGGTCTGCATGTCGATCGACACCCCCCACTTCCGCCTGCTGGCGCGGAACACGGGCGATCCCAGCTCCACCCTGCGGGTCGAAGCGAGCTACTCGCTGCTGGGCCTGGTGCGGACGAAGACCGTGGGCACGGTGAAGAGCGGCTCGAGCTGGGCGCCGACCCAGCAGGTCTCCACCGTCCTCACCCTCTCGACGATCGTCGGCACCCTGATTCCGAGCGCGATCCAGATCAGGATCACGCCGGTCGGCGGCGATGGCCGCTGGCAGGTCGACGACGTCTACATCGACCCCTTCGCCCGCCACTAGGACTAAGGATGGGGTACCTCCTGCGACAGAGCCCGGGCGACGTCGGCAACGACGTGCCCGGGCACCGCTTCGATCTGCCGGTCGGTGAAATGGAGGGCGGTGTAGCCGCCGGCGCGGAGATCAAGGTCCCGCGCGTGATCGGCCTCGAAGGCGACCGAACCGCGGTGGTAGCTCCAGAAGTCGGTCTCGACGACGACGCGCTGCGCGCGCCAGAGGAAGTCGACGGTCCAGCGGCCTAGCTGGACGTTGACCTCGGGGCGCGGGAAGCCGTGGTGGTGGACGAGGG
>Ga0307503_10000137_pt1 | contig 30506 bp, 27 predicted proteins | sample 17_S_MG_FD_194514 | JGI IMG/M metagenome (GOLD analysis project Ga0307503, IMG submission 194514) | Soil microbial communities from Populus trichocarpa stands in riparian zone in the Pacific Northwest, United States - 17_S | ecosystem: Environmental > Terrestrial > Soil > Riparian zone > Trees... | reverse complement strand
GGCCGCCCCCCCCCCCCGCCTTGTGGTGGGGGGGGGGGGGGGGGGCGGGGGGGGGGGGCCGTTCCGTTTTTTTGTTTTTCGGGGGGGGGGGGGCGCCCCCCCCCTCCAGCAGGAGACCGACGATCGGTACGAGGGCCCGACGATCGTCGCGAAGAACGAGTCGGTCGATCGGTACAACGGGCTGCGGATGGCGCAGCTGACCGGCGCCGAGATCAGGATGGCGTCGACTCGCTGGGGGAAGCTCAGGAGCGAGTGGGGCACGCTGGAGAAGCCGAAGCACACCTGGAACATCCCCGAGACGCTCGTGCTGAAGGAGGGCGCGCTGGTGATGGTCCTGTCGAACTACCGCACCGAGACGCGACGACTGTTGTACGTCAACGGCGACCTCGGCACGGTGGTCGACGCCGATGAGACCACCGTGAGCGTACGGCTGCAGCGCACCGGGGAGGTCGAGCGGATCCTGCCGGTGACGCGCCAGGTGAAGGTGCCGATCGACAGCGCGCGCAGGACGGAACTGCGCAAGCTCGGGCAGCAGGACAAGATCGAAGGCAAGTGGGAGATCGTCGGCGCGATCACCTATATGCCGCTGCGGGTCGCATATGCAAGCACGACGCACAAGAGTCAGGGGCTGAGTTTGGATCGGGTGCAGGTCAACATCCGCGACCCGTTCTTCAAGGCGCCGGGGATGCTGTACGTCGCGCTGTCGCGGGCGCGCTCGGCGGCGGGGCTGCGATTGGTCGGCAGCCGGAACACGATCATCGAGCGGTGCAACACGGATCCGCGGCTGGGGGCGTGGCTGTGAGTTACGACGCCGTCTATCAGCTCTCCTACTATCAGCGGCCTGCGGTGCGACGGCAGCGACGTGACTACCACCGTGAGTACGCCCGTAAGCGTCGAGCCACAGCCGAAGGTCGCGCACGGGCGCGGGAGTATGAGAAGCGGCGGAAACGGCGACGGGATCGAAAGCAAGGAGCTGCCTACCAGCGGGCGTACTACCACAGCCACAGTGCCTATCGACAGCGGCAACTGACACTCCGCGCTGCACGCCGACGAGCGGGGCACGACCACGTCAAGGCACCGATCGCGCGTGTCGATCCGTGGCTTCGAGAAGGCGCACGCTGCCTCATCGCGGTGCGAAGCTGGCTTCGCTTCCGGGGGTCACGGTGAGGATGCGCCGCATCTCCTTCCTTGTCCCCGACGAGCTACTGGCTGGCTTGGCGCAGCTCAGATTGCAACACGGTACACCCGTAGCCGAGGGCGTGCGTCGCGCGATCGACCACTACCTCGCCAACCCACAGAAACCAACCGAGGAGGATCAATGGCTACACGGAGCAAAACGACTCGCCGCAGTAAGGCGGTACCTGCGCTCGCGGCATCGGCCAACGCTCGCACCGTCGCCGTCGCGCGCCGCGGGATCAAAACGGGGCGCGACTTCGCGAACTTCATGTCGTGCCTGATGTCCGATCTGATCGAGGGGAAGGTGCCGCCGCAAGTGGGCAACGCCGCCTGTCACGCCGGCGGCAAGCTCCTGAAGGTCGTCGAGATGCAATACAAGTACGGCATCCCCGCGGCACGGAAGCTGCGCGCGTCGGAGCCGGCTCGGGAGCTGAACCTCTCCGCGATGTGAGTCGGAGGTGGGCCATGACCGACATCCCGCACACCGGCCTCACCCTCCCGCTCTCGCGCACCTGCAACCTGCTCGACTTCCCGAACTGCCTGACCGTTGCGGGCTGGCAGCAGCTGCTCGCGCTGCGCGCCTGGACGGCGTGGGTCGAGAGCGAGCACGTCCGCACGCGGGAGCCGTCGCTGTGCGTGAACGCGCTCGGGCTGCCGTTTGTCGCGCCCGGCCCGACGCCGATCTACGCCCCGCCGGCCGATGCGCTCGACGAGGTGATCGAGCCGCCGGTCTCGGCGGTGTTCGGGCTGAGCGTCTTGGATCACATCGGCGACCCGGTGCGGTTCCTCAAGCGGATGGCGACGCTCCTGCCGCCGCCGGGGCTGCTGTTTCTGACCTTCGCCTTCTGGGACGCCGAGGGACCGGACATCGCCGCGGGGCACCAGGGGCGCACGCGCATCTACGACGTGCATAGCTGGAAGAAGCTGATCATCGAGGCAAGAAAAGCGGGGTTCCAGAACTTCGGCGGGCACGACTGGATGTACCACGGGGACAAGCTGGAGGATCACACGCTGGCGAGCCTGGTGTTGACGCGACGGTGATGCATATGCTACAACTAGAGATAGGTAGCCATCTGCTATTAGCACTCCTGGTGATAGTGTTGGCGGTGCTGGTGGTGGAGTGGTGGCGGTTCCGCGCCAGTGGCCGGAGCCGGTAAACGACGACGACGACGATGAAGGAGCCGCGGACGATGACAACAACGAAGCGAGGAGACCAGTATGACGAAGCGTGCGACCCTGCCGTTCCCAATACCCCCGGGCACCGACGAGGATCTCCTCACTCCCCAGGAGGCCGCGCGACGGCTCGGGATCAAGCCCGACACCCTGAAGCGCCTCGCGCAGCAGCGCCAGATCGCCAGCATCAAGTACGGCAAACTGCGCCGGTTCGAGCCGAGCGTGGTACGCGAGTACATCGCGAAGCACCGCGTCGGGTGACGCGATGAAGGAGCCGTTCGTCCTCTACAAGCGTTGCGAGAAGGACGGCCGCGCCAGCCGCTGCGAGACGCACCCGGCGTGCGACTGCGACTGGTACGATCGCCCGAGTCTGCCCGACGGGCGCCGCCCCTGGGTGCGCCTGCCACACACCGCCGCGAGCAAGGCACTCGCCTACAAGCTCGCGCAGAAGAAGCGCCAGGACGAGGCGCTCATCGCCGAGGGCCTGAAGAAGCGCCCGAAGCCGCCGGCGCCGCTGCTGAGCGCCTACATCACCACCTACCAGCAGTCACCAGATGCGGTCGCCCAGAAGACCAAGAAAAAGCGCGACAAGAACCTCGCCGACTTCCTCGCGCATGTGAAGGACCGCCCGATCGACCAGGTCATCGACGTGATGATCGACGACTGGCGCACGGCGCTGCTCGCCCGTCACTCGAAGAAGACCGGCGGGACGTGGAGTCGCAACACCGCGCAGCGGGTCTACAACTCGGTCAAGGGGCTCTTCACCTACGCGGCCGAACATCTCGAAGAGTTCGACAGCCCCTGCGACGCACTGAAGGATTGGAGCGAGGACCCGGCGGAGCGCGTCCTCTGGCAGCCCGATCAGCTCTGGCTGATCGACGAGCTGCCGGATCTCTTTCGACTCCCACTCAAGATCGGGATGCTCTGTGGGTGTCGGCGCGCCGAGGCGCTGCAGCTCACCAAGCATGACCTCAGCCCCAAGGGTTTCACCTTCCCCAGCAGCAAGCCGGCGCTCGGGTGGATCGCCCTGCAGCGGAAGAAGAAGCGGGTGGGGCTGGTGAAGGCGCGGATCCCGATCGCGCTCAGCCTCGTGCGTGAACTACACAAGCAGCTGAAGTCGCCGTTCCAGCTCTGCGTCTTCGGCGACCCGCCGCCAGACGCGGACGGGTGGTCGTCGCAGCTCACGCGACAGGTGCGCGCGCTCGGCGACGAGTACGGCATCGACACGACCGGCCTCTGTATGCACGGCACCCGGCACACGGCAACGACGACGATGCAGGACGCGCCGGGCGTCAGCACCGGGACGGCGAAGAACATGGGCGGGTGGACGACGACACGCATGGTCGAGACCTACAGCAGCCCGGCGGAGGCGTCGATGCAGCTCGCGGCGGCGGCGCTCGCGAACCACTGGAAGCCCGTCCGCCCCAAGGGGCTCAAGCGCAAGTCTGGGGGGACAGCCAGGGGGACAGCGCATCGCCCCGGAGGGCCCCGGTCGACCACGCGTCGCTGCGTCGGGCTGCGGCAGAGCGATGACTCCAAGTGATTATCTGTGTAACAGTTAGCGGTGTGTTATGAAGCGGCGTAGGGAAAAGCGACGGACTGCGAAAACGCTGGTTGGAGCACTTTCAAGGCCAAAACACGGGTTCGAATCCCGTTGGGGACGAACCACTTACAGCTATTCGCTAATCTGGGGGGACAGCCTGGGGGACAGCGCAGATCCCTAGAATGACCCCCCGCCGCTCGCTTTTCCCTCGAACCAGACGGGAGAAGCTGCGATGGGCAAACGACTCAGCGATCTCCACCTCGACGACAACCCGATCGAGGTGCAGCAGGACCTCTTCGAGGCGCGCGCCGACCAGGACGCCGCCGCCACCACGGTCGCGGACATCCGCGAGACCGAGTGGTACCAGTTCGTCAGCCGGATTGAGGACCTCCTCGCGGGGGATGAGTACCTCTGGGCGTTCGACACGCTCGACGCGATCAAGGCGACCGTCGAGACCACCCACCGGGTGAGCGCCGGGCAGCAGCGGGCGGTCACCAACATCGAGAACCGCGGCGAGACGAACAAGTACCGCCGGCCGTTCGGCCGGTGGCGGTGAGCCATGCCCGCCCCTGCCGACCCTCCCGATCGGATCAAGTCACCCATCTGCTGCGTGGACGGCCCGCACTGCGGCGCCTGGGCGGTGGTCGAGTCCACGCGCACGACCGCGGCCTCGACGACCCTGGAGGTGCGCTGCCTCACCTGCGGGGCGACCGGCGCGATCAGCTCGCGCGTGCTGTGCCCGACCCCGCGCCGTCGCCGGCAGACGGAGGCGTCGCGATGATCCTCCCCGTCGTGTACATCGCGGGGCCGTACCGGGCGACCACGCCCCGCCGCGTGCTGGCGAACATCTGGGCGGCGCAGGAGGCCGCGCTGCTCGTGTGGCGCGCCGGCGCCGTGGCGATCTGCCCGCACAGCAACTGCTACCTGTTCGACGACGAGGCGCCGACCGAGCTGTGGCTGGAGGGCGACCTGGAGCTGCTCCGGCGCAGCGACGCCATGCTGCTGGTCACCGGCTGGGAGCAGAGCCAGGGGGCGACGCGCGAGCACGAGCTGGCGGTGGAGCTGGGCCTGCCGATCTTCTACGACTCAGCGAGCCATGTGCTGCGCGGGTGGATCGAGCAGTGGAAGCAGAGCGTGCGGGTCGAGTAGATGGCCAAGCTCGCCCACCCTCCCGGATGCCGGGGCTGCGTATTAGACGACAAGGGCGACGGCTTCGCGCCGGCCGATGGCCCCGAGGGCAGCTGGCTGCTGCTGATCGGCGAGGCACTCGGCGTCGTCGAGGCGATGACCGGCCGCCCGTTCATGGGCGATGCCGGCGGGATGCTCACGCGGCTGCTAAACCTCCTCGGCTGGTCGCGGGACGCGCTGCGCATCCACAACACGATCAGCTGCCACCCGCCGGGCGACTGGTTCGACGAGCGCGCGCCCTGGTACTACAGCGCGATGGCGCACTGCCCCTACCTGGAGACGAGCTTCCTCGCGCGCCCGCAGGTCGTCGTGCCGATGGGGATGAGCGCGCTGCGCCGCGTGCTGCACCTGGAGCACAAGAAGAAAGTGCGGGTGCAGGATTTTCACGGGGCGATCGTCCGCGACCCGACCGATCGCTTCTGGGTCGTGCCGACGTATCACCCGAGCTTCCTGCAGCGGGGCGCGGTCAATTTGATCGGCACGGTGCTGTGGGATCTGCGGCGGGCGGAGGAGGCGAGAGACTCGGGGCGCCCGCGGAGCGAGCACTCGCTCGTGATCGATCCGCCGGTCGAGTGGTTCCGCGCCTGGGTCAGCCAGGTGGTGGCGGCGCGAGAGCAGGACCCGGGCGCCTATCCGATCAGCTCCGACGTCGAGACGCCGGATAAGGCGGGCGGGCGGGACGAGGGCGAGATCACCGCCGACGATGTCAGCTACCAGCTGCTGCGCCACAACCTCGCGTGTCACCCGGATGAAGGCGTGACGGTGCCGCACGCCGGCCCATATCTCGACGAGCTGGCTCGCCTATACAAGTCACCCGGTCACATATGGATGTGGAACCGCGAGTACGACTTCCCGCGGCAGGTCGGCGCGAAGCTGATGACCGAGGCCGACTCGGGGAAGGTCGTCGACCTGATGTGGCTCGCGCACTTCCTGCAGAGCGACGTCCCGCGGGGCTTAGGGTTCTGGGCGCCGTTCTACTCCAGCTACGGGCCGTGGAAGCACCTAGCCGATGACGACCCGGCGACCTACGGCGCGGCCGACGGGCTGCAGACGCACCGGGTGGGCTTCGGCGTGATCGGCGATCTGATCAGCCAGGGCCAGTACTACTACGCGATGCGACACACCCACCGCCTACTGACCGAGGTCCTGCGGCCCGCCCAGCTGGTGGGGCTGAAGGTCAACCGCGAGCGGCTGCTGGTCTTCAAGCAGACACTGGTCGAGAAGGCACGCGGGCGGATGGCGACGCTGCAGGCGGCGGTGCCCGAGACGATCGCGGCGCTCACCCCGAAGCAGGGGCTCACGCGCCAGCCGCTCGCCGACGTGCTGCATGTGAAGGCAACGGCGTTCACGCGCAAGGGGACGCCGAGGAAAGGGAAGCCCACCGCAGAATTGAAACAGGAGCTATATGCCAAAGCGACAGTGGTCGAAAAGCTCGTCCTCCGCGAAGTCCTCGTCTGCAGCACCTGCGGCGCTGTGGAAATTACTCGACGACATCGGTGCGCTGTACGAGGCGCTGGACCTGCTCCAGCGGAACCTCCTCGGGTTGATCTGGTTGTGGCCTCGGTCACGCGCTGGTTCTGGCAAGAGCCCTTCAACCCGGACAGCGTCCCGCAGGTCCTCGCGTATATCAAGCACCGCAAGCACAAGCCTGGAAGGGCGAAGAAGTCGCAGAGCGAGGAAAGCACCAACCGCGAAACCTTAGAGCGGCTGGCGCGGACGACGGGGGATCCGTTCTACCAGGCGCTGCTGGACTACCGGGCGATCGGCAAGGTCAAGGGCACCTACGTCGAGGGCACCGAGCGGCGGCTGGACAGCGAGGACCGGCTGCACCCGGTGCCGACCTTCAAGCCGTCGACCATGCGATTGAGCTACGTCAACCCGAACATCACCAACGTCGTCGCCGACAAGGGCGGCGCCGCAGGGCTGGCCGCCGGGTTCAGGAGCTGCATCGTCGCCAGCCCGGGCTGCCGGCTGCTGGAGGTCGACTTCTCCGCGATCGAGGCGGTCGAGACTGGGGTGTGTGCGCGGGACGCCGAGTACTACCGGCTGGCGAAGCTGGGCGTTCACGCCGCGCTGGTGACGCACGCGATCGGCAAGCCGTACGATCCGGCCGCGAGCGATGAGGTGCTCCGCACGCTCTTCAAGGCGACCAAGCACGACCACCCGGACGTGTACGAGCCGGCGAAGCGCTACATCCACGGGCGCGCGTACGGGCTCACCGTCGCCGGGATGGTGCTGCAGTTCCCGCACCTCTTCCCGACCCAGGCGGTCGCGGAGAAGTATGCGCGCGTCTTCGAGCGGATGGCGCCCGGCGTCGCGGCCTGGCAGCTGGCGATGCAGGTGAAGGCGCAGCGGCAGCACTTCCTCGGCGGCCAGGGCGATCACCCGTTCGCGTACAAGCACTGGTTCTGGAGCGTCTACAGCTACAAGCGGCTGACGACGACGCAGTACTACCGGCTGGTCGCGAAGTACTCAAAGCTCGGGCGCGAGATCCCCGCCGTCCAGATCAACGGGCAGTGGTTCAAGGTCGGCCTTGGGGAGGACGGGAAGCGCGTCCTCGCGTTCTACCCGCAGAGTATCGCCGCCGGCATCCTGAAGGAAGCGCTGCTGCGGCTGTTCGCCGAGCGCGACTCGCCGAGCTACCTGGGCGAGGTCTACTTCGGGCGCACGCCGCTGCGCGCGCCGATCCACGACTCGCTGCTCCTGGAGATCCCCGATCGCAAGTGGGACCGCACGGTGGAGACCGTCTGCATGGAGATGCAGCGGCCGGTGATTGAGCAGCCGCTGCCGGCGACCTGGGGGCGGCTGGGCGAGTGCGTCGCGATCGGGGTGGCCGCGAAGGCGGGGCACGACTGGGGCGCGATGGAAGAAATAGCCATCCCGGGGTACGACGCAGACTGGACCGCAGAGCCGATGGAGGAGACCGATGGTGATGACTGGATCGACCTGCAGCGGGTCGTCTGATCGTCTGCGGCGAGCGAGGCGGCGCTGGCGAGAGCGACATCCCGACCGCGCTCGCGCGAGCCGGCGACGGTACGCGGAACGCTGCCGCACTCGCATCGTCGCCAGCAATCGCCGCTGGCGGCAGAACAACCCCAAGGCTAACCGAGCACACCACGCCGTGCAGCAGGCGCTAAAGGACGGCCGCCTCGCACGCCTACCCTTCTGTCAGGAGTGCTTCTCCTACTGCGTGCCGGATGCACACCACGCCGATTACGACAGGCCGCTCGACGTCGAGTGGCTCTGCAAGCGGTGTCATCGAAGGAAGCGGGAGGACGACTGGGATGACCTCGCGCGCGTGATCGCCTGATCACAATTCCCTAAGCATATCGCTCGTTTGACATGCATATGCGACCTGTGATACGATCTATGTATCGAGTGCGCATGATGCGCAGCTCGATCTGAAAGGACAGCGACCGTGACCACTCCCGACTCCCGCTCCCCGATCCTCCCGACCGACCCCTTCGAGCTGGCCCTGGCCGACAAGCTCGGACACCCCGACGGCGCGCACACGCAACCGAGCGTCGTGCAGGCCGTTGACTTCTACGGCAACGCGACCAGCTTCATCGTGCAGACGGTGAAGTGGGCGGAGGGCACGACCATCTTCATCACCCAGGTGAACGCCGCCGGCTCGGCGCGCTTCGTCCTGCCCCCCAAGGTCGTGCAGCTGCTCTTGCGACAGCAGGACGCGGTGACGACGCAGGTGCGCCGGCGCCACGGCCTGCGGCTCGCCGAGACGCAGCGGGCGAATGGCGTGCGGCCGACCTTCACCAAGGCGATGCGCGCCAAGGCCCTGGCGACGCGCAAGGCCAAGGCGGCGGCGCGGCAGGCACGGCGGGCGCGGAAGGCGGTGGCCTGATGGCCGCCCCGATCCTCTGTCGCTCGTGCGACCGCTACACCGTCCACACGTCCAGCCCTCGGGGGCTGGCGTGTGCGCGGTGCGGGCGGATCGTGAAGGAGGCCGCGCCCGAACTCGCGAAGCTGCTGCGCTACCCGGCGCCGCTCCCGAGGAGGCGACGATGACGAAGACCGTAGCGACCTGGATCCCCGTCTGGCGCGTCTCGCCCGACGGCTACGCGCTGACCGAGTGGCGCGCCAGCATCGGCGAGCGCGTCGCCACCGTCCGCAAGGTGGATCAAACCCGCGGCGGCGAGGCCTGGAACCGCGGCTACTACGACCAGCTCTTCGCCGACTCGCCAGCCGGGGCGATCGCCAAGTTCATCGAGCGCCAGCAGGTCATCGCGGGGAAGGCACGCGAGGAGCTGGCGCTGGCTGAGATGCTCGTGCGGCGCGGCGAGGCGCTGCGGCAGACGCTGGCGGTGATGAGCTGATGGCCAAACTCATCCCGACCAGCGGCCCCGTGCGCGAGGTCGCGCCGGGCACCGGCCCCACGTTCGAGCTGATCGAGCTGCAGCAGATCGTCGGCGGCTACATCGAGGCGCTCCGGCTCGGCGCGCTCTGGCTGTTCCTGAACGAAGACGGCAAGCGTCTCAACCTCCCGCTCAACGAGCGGGCCACCGCGCTGATGCGCGGGCGCATCGCGGACGATGATTGGATCGTCGGCGACGTGATCCTGTGTTCCCCGACGGAGGCCGGCGAGGAGGCCGGTGACGATGCTGTCTAGGAAGCGCCCGTACCCCGCTGGCTGGTACCGGCTCACGAAGACCCGCGGCCAGGTCTACGTCATCGGGGAGGCGGACGACACGCACGTCCTCGTCTCCAATTACCGCGGGCTGAAAACCGCCACCCTGAAGAAGAGCGATCTCGAACGGCCGAAGGAGGCCGGCGACGACAATGGCTAAAAAGCGCCCCTACTCGACGCAGTTCACCGCCAAGGGCAAGCCCCGGCGGTATCTCCTCTCGGGCATCCCGCCCACCCTGTGGGAGCGGGCCCGCGCTCGGGCTCGCAAGGAGGACCTGTCGATCCGCACGATCCTCCTGTCGCTGGTCGAGCAGTGGACCGACCGGCCGGAGGGCCAGGCGCTCGACCCCGCCCCGATCGAACCGCAGCTCTTCATGGACGCCCAGGCGCTGGCGGAGGCGGCCCGAGAGATCGCCCGGCATCTCGATCGGCAGGCCCGCGCGGGCTAGCGCCGGGGGGTCCTGACACGCCGCGGATCCTCGGCTAGCGTCGAGGAGTGATCGCGATCAATAGCCGCGGCGACTTCTGCCACGGCGTCGGCGGCGGGTACTTCAACATCAACAACGTCGCGATCCGGCCGGGCGGCTCGGGCGGCTGGATCGACGACGACCACGCCGCCCTCGCCGACGGCACCGACGACTGGAAGGTCGCGGTCTACGACGTGCCGACCGGCCAGGTCACCCGGGGGCATCCCGAGTATCCGGCCGGCGTCGTCACGACCGACATCAAGGCGGGGGGCGGCGTCTACGCCTCCTGGCCGGGCGTCGGCGGCGTGCTCGCCTCGACCGGCTGGACCTACCCGGACAGCGGGTTGCTGGGCGTCGGGCCTGACGGGGCCATCGCGTATAAGCCCAGCTATCAATCGGGGGGTCCGTCGCGGGTGCGCGAGCGGGACGGCTCCGAGTGGCAGCTCACCCCCAACCATCCCTACGACCTGCAGCTGCTCGGGCAGCACCGGGCGCTCTTCAACGACACCGTGCTCGGCTTCACCGTCCTGGGCATCCCGATGCCCGAGCGGTTGCCCGGCGCCAACTGGTTCCCGCACGCCTTCCTCTTGGAGGGCCAGTGGTGGTTCGGGTGCCAGAACGAACGCGCGGGGGTCATCGCGCATCCGTTCGACAACCCGCATCGCGGCTACGTGATCGTCCCGCCGGGGATCAACGCCTGGCCAAGTTTTCGCGCGCTCGATCGGTACACGCTCCTGTGTGTCTGGAGCAATAGCGAGGCGGAGCAGGCGGGGCAACTCACGCCCCGACTCTTCGATGTGCGCACCGACGCGCTCGTGGACATCATCCAGGTCGACCCGAAGCCGCCCGACCCGCCCGACCCGCCGCAGCCCCCGCCCCTCGTCGCGCCGGAGATCGAAGTCCTCCACTACGACCGGCTGATCAAGGCGGGCGTGCCGTGGCATGTGAAGTTCACGACCGGCAAGCAGGACACGGTCGACGTCAGCAAGGACGCGAAGGACCAGCTGCACGTCGTCGCGTGGAACGCCGCGGGCACCGACGAGACCGCGCTCACGCGGCAGCTCACGGTCGAGGGGCCGGAGGCGCCGCCCGAGCCGCCCGAGCCGACACCGACACCGCCCGGGGGGCTCGGGCGCTTCTGGCTGCAGCCGAACATCGGGTCGGTCGACCAGGCCCAGATCCTCGACGACCCCTCGCGGCTGGACGCGGTGGACGTCGTCGCGATCCCCGTGCAGCAGATCCTCACCGACGACCCGACCGCGCAGCTCGGGCCGAACACCTACCCGAACCTGTACGCGGCGGGCTTCTTCAGCAAGCTCCCGAAGCCGCTGGTCGTGGAGATGGGCAGCGTGAAGGACGGCGACTGCCAGGCCGAGGGGAATATCCGCGGGATGCAGGACGCGGTCGTGCGCGTGGCGGAGGCCGGCGGGGCGATCGCCGGGTTCTCGGCCGACGAGCCGATCACCAACTCGCGCGACTGTCAGCAGAGCCTGGAGGCGACGGCCGACGGGCACGCCGCCTGGACGCACGCCGTGCGGGCGCTCGGGCTGGTGGTGATCTACCTGGAGGCCTGGCCGGCGGTGCCGCTGGCCGACGTCGAGACGTTCTTCCACCTGCTGGAGGCGCGCGACGCGCTGCCTGACATCTACCACCCGGACACCGATTGGGAGCGGGCGGAGGAGGAGCGCAAGGATCCTGAGCAGTTCATCCGCGACGCGCAGGCGCTGGCGGAGAAGTTCGGGATCGTCTTCGGCGTCTTCGTGAACAGCACCGTCGATCCGATCGCGACCGACCCCGAGCATCACCAGAACCTACTCGACCTCGCCGAGCGGATCGTCCGCGTGCTGCCGACCGCCGCGCAGGTGCATGTCGCCGCCTGGGCGACCCGCGACGGCACGGTCGCCACCCAGAACGTCCCGAACAATCTCGGCCCGGCGGGCCTGCTCGACACCTTCGGGCAGGTTCACGCGCGCTTCGTCGACACCCCGCCGCCCGAACCCCCGGAGCCAGGAGACGACATGCTCTACGCCACGCTGATCGAACCGACGAAGGACCGCGGCCCGGTGGTCGTGAAAGAAGTCAAGCCGGTCGCGGGGGAGAAGGGCGTCTACACGCTCATCCTCCCGGATGATCTGGTCTTCAGCCTGCAGCCGCCCGACGGCACGGACGACACGCGGCCGGCAGGCACGGCGGGCCAGTACGAGCGCTGCACGGTGAGCGGCAACGCCGCCACCTTCCGCCCGACGCCGGATCTCGTCTTCGTCCGCTTCTTCTCCCTGGTCGCCGGGCTGTGAACACGGCGACGCTGCTGCTGCTCGACGACGACGAGGCGACCGCCGCGATCGCCCCGCGCGAGCCGCTGCTCGTGCTGCACCCCGACCACCAGATTTTCCGGCGCGCCGACGGCGTCCCCTGGCGCTGGAAGGGCGTGAGTGCGTTCCCCCTGTGTGATCGCTTCGCGCGCGGCGACGACATCGATCCGTTCCTGCGCGCGTTCGAGGGCTGGAACCTGCTGCGGGTCTGGGACTACGTCACCTGGGAGAGCACGGGCTGGGAGTCGGCGTCGCCCGAGGCCTGGCGCGAGTTCATCGAGTATGTCGGCGCGCAGGGCTTCTACGTCGAGCTGACGCTGCTGACCGACGACAGCCCGGCGCGGATCCGCCCGGCGCAGGAGCTGGTGGCGGCGCTCACCCGCGACGCGCCGGTCAATCTGGTCTACGAGATCGGCAACGAGCCCCGAGCGAACGGCAAGTGGATCGACATCGAGGCGCTGGTGCCCTTCTGCGAGCGATCGGGGCGCAGCTGGGCGAGCGGCAACAACGAGCCCGACGAGGCCTTCTACGGGACGGACCTCACGGCGCACCTGCCGCGCGATCAGGACTGGCCGAGAAAAGCGCACGACCTGCTGGAGTACTACAACGGCGGCGGGCCCGGCGCGCCCACCGACCCGCCGCACCACGTCCCGTGCATCGGCGACGAGCCGAAGCGACCGGATCAGTGCGTCAACGACTGGCGGCGGCTCTACCAGCGGGCGTTCCAGCGGCGGGCGACGCGGGGCGAGGCGCGCGCGCAGTGGGGGAACATCGCGCTCGACTACCGGGCGCACTTCGGGGCGTGCGCCCTGCTCGGCGGCGGGGCGACGTTCCACTTCGAGGGCGGGAAGTACGGGCGACTACCGACGTCGGAGGAGGTGCTCTGCGCGAGCCACGGGCTGGCGGGGCTGGATGCCTTCCCGGCGGATGCGCCGCTCGGCGGGTATCGGCGGATCGACGAGCACGGGAACACGAGCCGCACGTATGCGGTCGGCGACTCGATGGTACGAGTCAGGCCGACGACGCTGGCTGCGCCTGAGCCGGGGTGGCAGCCGCTCGATGACTACGGCATCCTCTGGAGGCGATGATGACGAATGGTGAGACGCCGGAACAGCTGCCGGCCGACGAGACCGACGACACGCCCGAGACGCCCGGGGCGCACCCGGATAACACGCTGCCGGGGCGCGGCGAGCCAGGACGCCCGGGGCAGGATCTGCCGGGACGTGGGCCTGGAGGTCCAGGTGGACCAGGCGGGCCGGGTGGACCCGGACGCCCGGGCGACCGGCCGACCCCCAAGCGCTAACAGCGGATCGGGGGCGCGCGGCGCGGTCACGCGCCCCCCTTCTGCCTCAGTGACGCGGGATCGCCCCGAAGTTGTACCCGAAGCAGTAGCTGATCACGGCGAGCACGACCAGCAGGACGATCAGCGCGTAGATCACCCCACCGTAGGGGGCAAACCCCGCCCACGTCGGCAACGCCAGCACGGCGCGGACGACCCCCATCACCGCCCCTGCGATCACGAGCGCGATGATCAAACAGATGATCAAGCCAATCATGCTTCCACCCTCCTAGGTTAGCGACGTGGTGCCGGCGGCGGCACCGGCGGCGCGTTGACGTCGCCCTGGTAGCCGGGCTGCCCGTAGGCGAGGCCGGCGGCGGCCGGGATCGCCAGGAGCGGCAGGCCCTCGCGGAGGATGCGCGCCTTCATCTCGGGGGTGAGGCGCGCGATCCAGGCGGAGGTCTCTTCGAGCGACGGGTTGCCCTGGGGGATCGCGCCGGTCGGGAGCGTGTTGATCTGGGCGCGCTCGACCGTGCCACCGAAGGGCTTGAGGATCTTCTGCAGGCGCTTGGGGAGGAGCTGGTCGTAGAAGGACTGCATCCCCTCGCCGCCGACCTGCAGGTCGAGGCCTTCGAGGCTGGGCGACTCCCGCCCGTAGTTCATCTGGGCATCCCGCAGCAGCTCGTCGATCCGGTCGTGCGCCTCCTCCGGCGACTCGTACCGCTCCAGGGTTCCCCCGTGTTGGTAGAGCGGCTCGCCGTTCGGGTCGTGGATGTAGAAGCGGTTCGGGATGTCCGGGTCTTTCTCGACGCTCCACTGGGATCGCTCGTAGTCGCGGGCCTGGGCGTGCTCGTCAATCTTCCGCCGCAGCGCGTCGGCCGGTTCCTTGCCGATGTACTCATCGAGCTGGTGCGGTTCGAGGCCGTGCTCGCGCAGCACCTCGTCGCCGTGGAGATCGTGCGCGACCAGCGTGCCTGCCGAGAAGTCGTGCCCGTCGTGTGGCTCGAAGGTGAGCTTGCTGATCTGCTTGCTGAGATCGTACCGCTCCGCTTGGGTCTGCCCCCTGGTGAAGCCGAGCCAGGAGAGATCCGGGTGGTGCGCGGTGTCGAGCAGCTGCTGCTTGAGCGCGAGGTCGGGCCAGGACTCTTTGAAGGGGGCGTCGGGGATGCCACGCGGCTTCGACAGGACGTTCTGTTCGGCCTGGAGTTCGGTCACCCGATCCACGGCGGTCTGGAGTTGGCGTTCGGTCACGGTTTCCGCGTCGCGCAGCTGTTGGAGCGGCGAGGGCGCCCCACCCGATTGCATGGCCCGCTCGCGCGCCGCGCGCCACGCGGCGACCGCCTGGGGGCCTTCGCGCGTCGAGGCGTCGAACGTGGTCAGGTGCGCAAACTCGGGCGGGAGATGTGGGATGGTCGACTGACGCAACCGATCGAGATAGGCGTTGCGGTGCCCAGTCAGCTGGTGGTTGAAGTCGGCGACCGTTCGCCGCGCCGTGTCGATCTCGTCAGGGAGCTGAGCGAGCCGCGCTGCCGCCTCGGGGGTGGGCAGCTGCTGGTAGCCCTGCTTCTTCCCCTGCTGGTGCCAGTCGCTCTGGATCTCCTCGATGAAGCGCCCCCGCTCGCCACTCGGCAGCGCGCGCTCTTTGGTGCGCGCGTGGGCGAGGATGTTCGGCTGATCGAAGTGGCCGGAGCGGAAGGCGCTGGCCGGATCGACCGGCGTCGGGATCTCCTCGAAGCGCACGTCGTAGGGGCCATTGGGGGCGCCCTGGTAGGTCTGGCGCAGCCGCTCGACGTCGGTGCCGCTGACGTTCTCGTCCACATGCCGCAGGCTGGTGCCGACGCCCGAGGGATGGGGCTCGTGGATCTCCACGCGGTAGCGGCCCTGCTTGGCCTTCGGGGTGGGGAGCTGCAGGAGGTGCTCGCGGTAGTCCTCGCCGCCCGGGAGCGTGTAGCTGTGGTACTTGGTCGGCTTCGCGGGGTCGAACGCCGGGCGGGCGTGGAGTTCCCGCAGCGCCGCCTCGACCTCGGGCTCCAGCCCGCCGGGATCCATGTGCGCCGCGCCGACCCACTCCTCGAAGGGCGGACGCTGGATCGGCGTCGGCGCCCCGAGCACCGTCTTCTCCGGGAAGGGTGCCGGGTTGGCCGCCAGGTGCGCCTTCAGCTCCTCGGGCGTCACCAGCGCGTTCCCCTTGTTCGCCAGCAGCTGATCCACCTTCCGGTAGGCGACCTCCTCCTGGCTCGCCCCGCTCTGCAGGAGCGACTTCAGCTTGTTCGGGTGGATCCCCTTCTTCGGGATCGCCTCGGCGACCCGGTCGACCCGGGAGAAGAACCGCCCGAGCGCGGGGAGGCCGATCGCCGCACCCTTCAGCCCTTCGATCACCGGCAGGCCCGCCGCGGCGAGCGTCCCGCCTTTCGCCGCCCAGGTGTCATTCGGGTCGTCGGTGCCGATCGTCAGCCCCCGGACGAGGTCGCCGAGCTGGAGCACGCCACCCCCGACCATCCGCGCCGTGCGACTCATCCAGTCCTCGTCCTGCGGCGCGGGGGTCGACGGCGGGCCGGTGCGCTGGGCGGCGGCGGCGAGTTCGGCCGGGTCGGGCGGCTGCTGGAAGCCGAGGACCTTCCAGGGCGACGGGCGGACGAGCGGATCGGGCGGGCCAGGCATGGGCGCTCAGGGCCTCCGCTTGGGCGGTGGCGGTGGGGGCGGCGGCGACGCCTGGTACGCGCCCTTGCCGGCCTTGAAGGCCGCCCCAGCGACCGCCGGCGACGCTTTGGTGAGGGTCGACGACACGAACAGCTTGGTGAGCGCCTTGGTCAGCCCCTTGGAGTGGACGACGTAGCGCAGGACGTCGGCGTCGCTCGCCCCGTGGAGCAGGCGCACCAGGCCAAGCGCGCCGAAGCGGCTGACGATCCCGCGCGCCGCGACGTTGACGACATCAGCGGCGACCTGGTTCGGATCCCGGATCTGCGATCCGAGGGTCGAGCGCTCGAACGCCTTCTCTTCGGGCGTCCCGGCCAGGCGCAGGGCGATCTGCTTGCGGAGGTCGCGCAGCTCGGCGCTGGTCGTGAGCCGCTGCGACTCGCCGGCGCGGCGGGTGGTCTCGACTGTGGCACGGCCGGCGCGATTGCGGGTGAGCGCCTCGGCGTCGAGCCGCTCCTGCTCGGTGCGCACGGCGGCGCGGCCGGTCGCCGCGGCTTTGCCGACGCCTTCGGTCGCCTGGCGGATCTGCTCGGCGCTGAGGCCTTCGGCTTTTTGCGCGGCCGTCTTCGCGGCCGTCGTCGCGCTCTCGACACCCGCCTTCGCGCCTGTCTTCGCCGCCGCCTGGGACGCCGTGACCTGACGCAGCGCCTCGGCGTGCGCCTTGGCGACCGCCTCGATGTTCGCGAGGACCTCCTGCGACGCGGTGTCGCCGAGGAAGGCCTTGGTGAACTCCTGCGCCCGCTGCACCTTGGCGAGGCGATCGCCGAGCGAGCCGATCGGGCCTTCGAGGATGTTGCGCTGCACCCAGGCGCGGCGGAGCTGGCCGAGCGCCTCCTGGCCGGCGGCTTTCCCCTCGGCCCCGCCGCCCGCTTCGGCGTGCGTGGTGAGGACCTCGACGAGATGGCGGGCGGCAGTCGGGTTATTGACCTTGATCGCCTGGACGATCCGCTCGGGGCCGGAGCGGCGGACTTCCTTGACGAGCGGGGCGAGGCCTTCGGTGAAGTGCGGCGCGACCTTCGCGTAGGCGGCGGTGGCCGCGTTGTAGGGCTCGTGCCCGCTGAGCCCCTGCCGGATCAGGCCGGTGAGGTGCTGCGTGATCGCCTGGACTTTGTTCTTGACCACCGCGTCGTGGACGCCACTGTTGGCGGCGTCGAGTTCCGCCTTCAGCAGGTGCAGATCCTTGAACGGGACGTCGTCGGCCGCGTTGAGGATCCGCGCGATCACCCGCATCGCCGGGTGCGCCTTGAGGTCGGTCAGCTGCGCGGCGTTGATCTCCTCGGTCAGCTGCGCGAGCGGGTCGGGCGTGGCGAGGGTCGACCCGCCCGCTGGCACGCCGGTCGGCGGGGTCGCCACGGGCTGCCGGGGGAAGGTCTCGGCCGGCGGCAGGAGTTCCTCCCGCGCGATGCGCCGCGCCTCGTCCTTGATCGGCCGGAAGTCGACGGACGGGCCGGTCTCGGCCGCCGCCTCGACCGCTTGACCGAGCGCGTTGCGCGCAGCGGTCGCCGGGCCCTCGTAGATGTCGGAGACCGCCCGGCCGGCGGCTTCCTCAGACGGCCGCTCGGCGATCGTTGCGGCGTAGTCCTCGCCCTGCTGCGCGAGGGCGCGCTCGGCGGCGGCCTTCGCCTCCTCGATGCCCGCCTCGCCCGCGCCCTTGGCGGCCTGGATCCCGGCCTGCCCGGTCTCGGCGACCGCCGCGCCCCGCTGCCCGGCGAGCGAGCGCATCGAGTCGAGCGCGGCGCGTGCCTGGCGGATCCCGGCGGCGGAGGTATCGCGCACGGTGCGCAGGGCGGTCTTACCCGCGGCGGTCGCATCCTCGACGCCCGTGCGGATCGTCTCGCCGACGGCGCGGGCGGCGCGGTTGCGCGCGACGGTGAGGAGTTCGGCGTTCGACTTGGCGAGATCGAAGGCCGCGCGCATCTGGGTGAGGGCGACCTCGCGCGCATCTTGGAGCGCCCCGCCGGCCGCCTTGGCGATCCCTGACTGGAGCGCGCGCTTGCCGACCATGCGGATCGGCCACATCGCGGCCTGCCCGGCGATGTCCAGGCCGCCCTGGGTCAGGCCGGCCTGCGTCACCCGCCCGCCCATCGTCGAGTCGGCGGCCGGGGTCGGGGTGTTGGGGAGCCAGCCCGTCTCCTCGGCCAGCTGTTCGAGGGCGCCGCCCGCCGTCGCCCCGAGCGCGGAGCCGATCTTCGCGCCGCGCACGCCACCGACGGTCGCGGGGACCGCTGCGAGCGGCCCGCCTTCGATCCCCGCGGCGACGCCGCCCCCCGCCCCAATCCCCGCGCCGATCGTGCCGCCGACGATCGAGCCGACCCCGCCCGCGATGTTCTGCCGGCCTTCGGGGTTGCGCGGGTCGAACGGCTTGAGGAAGGCGCCCGAGAGGTACGGGTGCTGCTCCGACCAGGTGGCGGCGCGGATCTTATTCTCCTGGGGCGGCGGGGCCGGAGGGACGCCGACGGCGGAGGTGCGGATGTGCGCGGTGAGCGTGCCCGGCGCGAGACCCTTGCGCCGCTCGTAGTCGGTTAGGACCTTGACGGCGTAGGCGTCGGTCGCACTGTTGGGGGCCGACGGGCTGCCGTTGTAGCGGCGCGCCATCAGCTCCAGGTCGCCCCGGTACTGGTCGGAGAGCGCACGCAGCTCCTTCACGCCGCCGACGACGTTGTCGTACGGGTCGTTCGGGTTGACACCCCACTTCGCCGCGGTCGGCGGCATGAGCTGCATCAGGCCGATCGCCCCGGGTTGCCCCTTGACGATCGACCGGGGGGTGTTCGGGTTCATGCTCGACTCGGTCTGAGCGATCGAGAGGGCGAAGTCGGGATCGATCCCCTGCGCCTGGGCGACGGCGCGAATGATGTCCTCGGGCTTGTCGGGGAGCGGCGGTGGGGCGCCGGCGACCTGCGGGCCAGGCATGCGCTTACCGACTCACCAGCTTGCCGTTGACGTAGACCTTGCCACTGGGCGAGGTCCAGAGCTTCACCCCGGGAGGCGGGACCTCCGAGGGGTCGGTGGGCGCCCCGGCGCCCGGCGTGGCCGTGGCGGCCCCCTGGGGCGGTCCTGGAGGCGGTGTGGCGACGGCGGTCGGGACCGGCGTGGCCGGGAGCGACCCCAGCACCTCCCGCAGATACTGCCGTGTCCCTTCGAGGCGCACGCGCGCGCTCTCCTGCGTGTCGCCGCCGAGCGGGTCGCTCAGGCTGCCCTGGATCTGCGCCAAGGTGTCCATTGCCCGCTTCGCGTCCAGCTCGGTCTGCGTGCCGACGTTCATCTGCACGGTGCGCGAGAGCGAGCTGAGGATCTGGTTGATCGCGTCGTCGAGCGCGGCGAAGCCCTCGCGATACTCCGGTTGCTTCCGCCGCAGCCAGATCGCCGCCCCGGGCGCGTAGCCGCCGAGTTCGGCCTTGCTGGGGATGACGTTCAGGGAGTCGTCGATCTGGTCGATCCAGCTGAGCATCTGGCTGATCGCGATCCGGCGGTCGGCCTGGACGGCGGTAGGGATCGCCTGGCCGGTGAGCTGCCCGCCGCGCGTCCCGACGGGGAGCCGCGTGGCCTGCGCCTGCGGCACGGTGAGCGGGGCGTTGGCGCGCGCGTTGCCGGCGCCCGTGCCCGTCGCCAGCGCCGCGTTCTCCCGCAGCTGGTCGGCGAGCTGGTTGACCTGGGCGGACAGCTCGGGGTCGTTGCGCACGTCGAGGACCGAGACGTGCAGCTGGTTCATCGCCATGTTGACGAAGGGCCCCTGCCCGAGCGAGGAGGCCGGCTGCGCGCGGACGACGTTGCCGGGGATCGGCCGGCCCATCGCGTCGATGTAGCGCCCGGCCGTCTTGTCGAAGCTGCCGAGCGTCTTGTGGATCTGGCCTTGCGCATCGGTGTACTCGATCTCGATCGACTGGTAGGGCGAGGCCGAGCCGCCGTGCGCGCGCATCCGTTCCTGCGCGATGAGGTTGGCCGCCCACTTCTCGGGGTCGGGCTCGCCCGAGCGCGTGCCGACATCGACCAGTGCCTCGAAATCGCCCATCTCCTTCGCGCGCGCGGTGCGGATCTGCGTGTCTTCGAGCGTCGGGAAGACGTCGGCACGGGTGTACTGGCGCGGCGGCTTGGGCGGCGGCGAGGCCAGGCGCTGCGCGGTCGTCGTCGGCGGCCCCCCGGCGGCGGGGCTCGCGCCCGGGCCTTCCTTGGTCGCCGCGAGGATCGGCGGCGGGGGCGGCCCGGCCGGCGCGGTAATCGGCGGACCAGCCGGCGGCTGCGGCGGTGGGGCCGCGGCACCGGGCGGGGGCGCCTGCGCCGGGGCCTGCGCGGCCTCGGGCGGCGGCGCGGCGAAGTTCGGGGTGCTCGGCGGCGGGGTCACCCGCGTGCCGATCATCGGGAGCATCCGCGCGGTCCAGGGCGGCGGTTCGCCCCCGGGAGCGGGCGGCTGGTCGACGAGTCCTGGGGGGAGCGGCTGCCCGGGCACGATACGCGGTCCCATGTAGTTGGGCGGCCCGACCTGGGGAGTCGGCGTCCCGGCTGGTCCCGGCTCCTGCGGCGCTCCATTCCCAGCCGGCGACGGGGCGGGCGTTGGGGCGGGGCCTCCCGTCGTCACACTCGTCGCCGGGAGCGCCGCCGAGCCGGGGCCACCCGGGGCGGTCGAGGTCTGCGGGATCGCCCCGCCGGTCGGCGTCGTCGGGGCGAGGGCCGCCGCCTGCTCGGTCTCGGGCAGGTTGCGGATGTAGTCCATCAGGCGCGGGTAGGAGGGACTCTGTTCCATCTCGCCCATCCAGCCCGAGAGGCCCCCCTTCTTGCGGCTCGGGTTGCCGAGTTCGATGATGCCGGTCGCCGCCAGCGCTTTGATCTTCGGGTCGGGGGAGTTCAGGAGCGACTTGTAGATGTTGCCCTGGTCGATCATGGCGTCGTGCGCCGCGTTCCGAGACTGCGTCTCGATCTCGTGGTGCCGATCCATGTAGCCGCCGAGCAGACCTTCGAGATAGCCCATCGGGCACTCCTAGAACGTGAAGCTATAGGGGCTGCGGTTCGCCTGCGGGCCGCCGAGGACGCCCGCGTAGACGTTCTTCTTCGGCGGCGACAGGAACCCGCCCGGCTGCGCGGTCGCGGCGGCGGTGGTCGGGCGGATGCCGGCGGTCATCCCGGCGGCGGTCGGGATCTGCGGCGCGGGCATCGACTGCCCTGGGAGCTGCGGCGCGCCCGGGACGGTGGCCGGCAGCGACGGCACGCCCGCAGGGGCGGGGGCCGAGGGGGTCGCCGCCCCGGTCTTCTTGCGCGTCGAGTCGTAGACGGTCTGCCCGATGTCCCGGACCAGCCCGCCGAGCGCCGCCCCGGCCTTGCCCCCTTCTTCCCGGCTGTACACGCGGTTGCGCTGCCCAGCATCCAGGAGGTTGCCGTAGACGTTCCCCGCCGTCCCGAGGAGCGGCCCCGCCTGGCTGAGATAGTCGCTACCCATCTTCGCCAGCGCGTCGGCCGCGTAGGGCTGCACGCCGGTCGTCAGCCCCGCGATCTTGCTCGCGCGCTCGCGGTTGAGGTCGGAGGCGGCGACGTCCCGCGCGGCGCCGCGGATGCCCGAGTGCTCCAGCCCGCGCTCGGCGCCTCGATAGACGTCGGTGAGCTGGGCGGTCGGGCCGGCGACGGCCTGCTGCATCGCGCCGCGGCTGCCGCGCAGGAGCGTTTGGTAGTAGTTGCCGGCCTGCTGGAGGTAGGGGCGGCCTTCGCCGTAGAGTTCGCTGGCCATGCCGCGCGCCTGGCCGGCGGTGCCCTGCGCCCCGCCCAGCGCGGCCTGCTCCTCGGGCGAGCGCTTCAGGGCGGCCTCCTGGGCCTTCTTGCCGCCATACCAGGCAGCGGCGGCGGCGCCCCCCTGGGTGATGAGCGGGCCGTACTTGCCCCACCAGCCGGAGGGCTCGCCGGTCGTCGCGGCCGGGCCGTTCGGGTTGACGCCGCCGGCGGGGGCGGGCGCGCCAGCTGCCGCGGCAGGGGTCTGGCCGGCGCCGACCTTCTTCGGCGCGGCGGTGTTGCTCATAATCCCGCCCGAGCCGAACATCCCGCCGGCCGCCGGGGGCAGGAAGCTGCCCATCCCGCCATAGCCCTGGTTAGGTTGGTACATAGATCCTCCTCCGCCGCCGCTCGTCGGCGCCCCGGCTGATCCCTGGGGCAGGAATGACGCGTAGAGGTTCGGGTTGGTCGCGGCCGACTTGAGGCCCTGGGTGAGCCCCGCCTTGAGTCCGGTCTTGGCGACGGTGCCGGCCGCCGCGCCCCCCGCCCCCGCGCCGGCGCCCATGCCGGGGATGAACGAGGTCGCCGCGCTAAGCCCGCCCTGCTTGAGGCCCTGCTTCCAGCCGCCCTGCATCGTGCCGCCGAGGAACCCGGTCCCCCCGGCGATGACCGGCGCCAGCGGCCCGGTAAACGGCGCGACGACCGAGCCCACCGCGGAGATACCCTTGCCGAGCTTGCTCCAGAAGCTCACTGCGCCCTCCTTACAAGTAGCCCGGGTCCGCCGTTACCGACACCCACTCGTCCTGCGGAAAGTGCAGCTGGAAGCGCCCCCAGCCCGTCGTCGTGAGCGGGCCCGAGGTCGAGACGACGTCCGCCATGATGAAGTCGGTCGCATAGCCGTAACAGACCCAGTCGGTCGAGCAGCCCTCCCAGGCGTTCCCGCCCGACTTGGCCAGCAGGCCGAAGCCGTAGGGCGTGTCGTCCTTGTGCTCCCAGGCGAACTGCCGGAGCACCTTGCCCCGCTCGATGATGTCGCCATCGACGGTCTCGCCGTCCGCGCGCAGCCGGGTGAGGACATCCGCGAGCGCTGCCGAGAGGTCGGGCGGCTGCGGGATGTTCGAGGGCACCGCCGTGCCACCCCCGCTCGCGCTGCCCCCCGCCCCGTGCGCGATCTGGATCAGCGACTCGGTGCCCAGGGCCGAGGCCGCCAGCACGGTGAGGTGATCGTCCTGCGAGTTGCTGATGTCCACAAGATCCCCGGTGGTCGACTCGGTCGACTGCAGGCGCTCTTCCAGGTCGAAGACGCGGTCCCAGAGGAGGCGCGTGGTCTGCTGCGCGCGCCAGTCCTCGATGCCGTCGACATGCGGATACTGGTGGCGCACGACCGGGCGCGGGGCGATCCGCGCGCGCGGGCCGAGGTGGCCGGGGACGGGCGGGACGAGCACGCCGCCGCCGAGGCCGCCGTCGAGGATCGGCCCCGGCGGGACGCCCGCGACGTCCACGGTCAGGGCGGTCATCTGCCCCGCCTGCTCGGCTTCCGAGTTCGCCCAGACGACGCGGAAGGTGTTGGCGGTCAGGGCGCGGAAGGCCACCCAGGCGTTGATGCCGGGCGCGACGAAGCGGTAGCCGACGCCCGGCTCGTTGTAGGGGTGCGCGATCGTGCCGTAGTTCGGGTTCTGGTAGCCGACCCACCAGGTCGTGCCGATCGGGAAGAGGTACGCGAAGTAGATCGGGCCGGGGAGGAACGACGGCATCGGGACGCCGATGGCGACCCAGCCGGTCTGGTCGTGGAAGAAGGCGCGATGCGCCCCGAGCAGGCGCAGATCGTACGCATGTCCCGAGGTGAGCGTCCACTCGCTGCCGTCGAGTTCGTGCACCTTGGTCGGGCCGTTCGATTGATAGGAGGGCTTGTAGCCGATCGCGGCGTCCGGTCCCATGCCGAGGAGACCCGCGAGCGGCTTGCGGAAGCCGGTCGTCGCGTGCAGGCCCGAGCCGCCGGGGTAGGACGTGCCCCACCACCAGGCCGCGTGCCCGCCGCCGGCGTAGCCGACGTTGGCGCCCGAGGGCGTCGCGGGGTTCAGGCGCGAGACGACGCCGGTCGAGACCACCCACTTCGACGCGATCCACTCACCGGGGATGATCCCGTCCATGCCCGAGGCAAACGCGATCGTGTCGTCGTCCATCCAGCCCATCGCGCCGCCCGCCTGCGGGACGCCGCTGATCGTGAAGACGACATTGTTGCGGTTGATGTAGCTGCCCCCGACCCCGTGGCAGTAGTCGCCGACCGAGTTGATGTGCGGCACCTAGCCAGCCCTCGCGCTGAGCCCTCGGTTCCGCGCGATCGTCACCTCGCGCTGCAGGCAGCCGCAGCTGCGCGTGTGCCCCGTACGCAGATGCGGGAGACTGACGACGACTTCACGTCCGCAGGCACAGCGACAAAGCCACCGTGCCAGTTGATTAGCAGGCGTGGGCACAGATCGGAGGACGGTCAGGCGACCATATGCATGTCCCGTGAGATCCATACGCTTCGGTCCACTGGTGCTGTTTAGCTTCTGCTCGCGCCAGGTCGCCCAGCGACAGTTGTCGGGCGTGTACGAGCCGTCGTTGTCGCGACGGTCGATCGTGTGGTCCGGCGTCGGGCGCGGCCCCATGTCGATGTAGAACGACACGAACGACGCCCGCCAGCGCTCGCACACGCCAATGCCGCGACCGCCGTAGCGCTCGAAGAATGGCGCCCACGGGTTCAGGCAGCGCTGCTTCAACGAGCGCCAGACGGCGTACTCGGGGAGCTGCTTCACTGAACGAGATGAACGAGGATCAGCCATTGATCCCTCCGGCTGCCGTCGCAGGCGCGGCTCCACCAGACGCCTGCGCGGCGAGAACGGCGTGGGTCATAGGACGAGCAGCATCCTGATCATCGTTCCCGAAGGGCTGCACGACGATCGCCTGGTGCGCGCCCCACGGCTGGATCGCCACGGTCGTCTCGTCGCGATAGAGCCAGAAGGGCGCGGCGGAGGTGAGGACGTACTTGATCAGCACGCCCTTGCCAGCGAAGAAGCCCGCGAGGAAGCGCCGCTGCTTCTGCCCCGCGGTCGAGGGGATCGTGTAGCTGCGCGTGGTCTGCCCCCCGACCTGGTTGTGCTGCACGACGGTGGTGAGCGTGACGTCGGCGGTCGACTTCACGGTGATGTGGGCGAAGAGCGGGTAGAACCAGCCGGGGAGGCCGTGGTTCGTTTCCTGCGTCTCCCAGCGATCGAGCTGGAACGGCTCCTCGTCGAAGAGCGGCTCGGCCGAGTAGAGCCGCCCGGGGTGGCCGTCGACCGGGAACATGCGCCAGACGCGGCCGAGGGCTTGCTGCGCCAGCGCGAGCTGCACGACCTTGCGGCCGGTCGTGTTGACGGTGAGCGTCTGGACGACGGTGCCGTCGACCTCGATCTGCACGGCCTTGTCCTGGCCGAACGTGTCGCACTCGAAGACGACCGCCTTGAGCCACTTGTCGGCGCGGGTGCCGAGGATGCTGAAGTTCTGGTTCCAGTTCGCCTGCTCGCTCGGCTCGTCCTGCAGGTGCCAGCGGTGCGTGTAGAGCAGGCCCGGGTTGTCGTCGGTGGCAAAGAACCGGAAGACGTGGCCCCGCCCCCAGGGGAGGGTCAGGTGGACGACGCGGCGCCCGTCGGTGAGGATCGGCCAGTAGGGCAGGCCACCCCCGAGCTGGTTGGTGAGGCGCTGCTCGTCCACCCAGACCTCGATGCGCTTCTCGACGCCGAACGTGTCGCAGTAGAGATCGAGCCCCGTGTAGTACTGGTCCCAGCTGTTCTCGAAGTGGATGTCCCACTTGCTGATGCGCGGCGGCTCCTGCTGATAGATCCAGTCGGCGCGGTAGAGGAGCCACGGGACGCAGTCGGCGTCGGGGCGGATGCGCACCTGGTTGGCCGGGACGGCGAGCCAGCTGAACTTGAACTTGTGCCGGTTGGCCGAGGTGACCGTGAAGGTCGCCACGATCGTGCGCTCGCCGTTAAAGTCCCGTTCCACATGGAACGTTTTGGCGATCCCGCCCGTGTCGACGTCGAGGGTGACGCCGGTGAGCCAGGTCTCGTCGGGCGAGCCGAGGTCGTCCCAGTTGGTGACGCGCGTGTTGGTCAGGTCGGGCTGGAGCGTGAGCGCGTAGCCGGCCTGGAAGATCGTCGGCGGCGCAGCGGAGGACGACCAGCGCAGCTCGCAGGCGATCGAGTGCGCCTTCTGCGGCGACTCGCCGAAGGCGTGGATCAGGTAGCGCTGTCGGCCTGCGCCGCCGGCGGTGACGGCGATCGGAGAATTGGCGTGCATCTCCTCGTTGAGGAAGACCTGCAGCTGCGCGCTGGTCGCGCCGAGGTCGGCGTCGAGGAAGATGTCGCCGAAGAGCTTCTCCTCGCGCCGGCCACCCGAGACGCTGCCGGTGCGGATCACGCAGGCGATCGCGGCGCCGTCATCCGCCGTGCCGCTGTGCGAGTACGCCTTGCCGGTGCCGTCGCCCCCGAGCAGGAGGACCGGCTCGTCCTCGCCCTGCACCGACGCGAGCGCCTGGCCGAAGTGGTAATGGCGCCAGAACTTCTGGAGGATCGAGTAGACGAGCACCTGCCGCTGCCCCGCCGTGTCCTGGTAGAGGAAGTAGAGACAGTTCTCCCAGACGGTCAGGCGAAGCATATGCGACTGCGTCTTATCAATAGGCGAGTAGCCGTTGACCGCCGTGCCGTAGAAGAGCGGGTTGATCGGCTCACTGAGCCAGTCCTCGGGGCCACCCGAGGTCGCGAAGACGCCGTCCTCGGCGACGAAGTAGATCACCCCGCCCGGCCCGACCGCGAAGCTCCAGCGCCCGAGCAGGCCGCGCGTGCAAAGCGACGGCGTGGCGGTGACGCCGCCGCCTGGGCCGGAGAGGTTCGGGTAGAGGAAGTGCATCCGGCTGCGACTGAAGACGAAGCCCTGGTGGCCGACCGTGCCGCCGTGCATCAGTTCTTCGCTGGGCGGACAGACCTCGGTGTTGCCGTAGGCCGACCAGTGGTCGGGCGCGTCGGGGTTCGAGTAGTAGACGTGCCCCGGGCGATACGGGTCGCCGCAGCCGAAGAGCATCCCTTCAAGCGGACCCCAGAGCGCGGGGAGCGGCTGCGCGAGGATCGTGTCGCCGTTCTCGGCGACGGTCGGGATCGGCTCGTAGTGATCGATCGCGACCGTGCCGGCCCCGACGATCTCGCTGTCGGTCCAGCCGTCGGTGAAGGTGCCGCCGTCGCTGTCGTTCTCGCCGCAGTAGTACCAGTCGTCGATGAGCGAGCCGCCCCGCCGGTAGATGCGCTGGCGCACGGCGCCGTCGCCGTAGCTGCCGGGCGTGACGTCGATCTGGCGGCGCACCGGGTCGATGCGCGAGCCGAGGTCCTGCTCGGGCGACGGGTTGCCCTCGGCGCCGGTGCGCGGGTCGTAGTGCGTATAGCGGTAGTCGTAGGGCTGCATCCCGGGGTCGGTCGTGTCGGGCCCCCAGCCGCCGGTGAGGTAGAGATCGCCGATCCCGAAGCCGCACTTCTTCTCCTCGTCGGTGACCACGATCTTCACGTAGACGAGGATGCCGGTGATCGTCGCCCAGTCGCGCCCGGGCGTGCCGCCGATGCGCTGGAAGTCGCCGCGCCGGAGCGGGATGCCCGTCGTGCCGAGTTCAAACCACTGGTGGGAGCCGGCGCCGAACTGGCGCGACTGCGAGCGGATCGAGTCCTGGCGCGCACGGTTCTCTTCCCAGGAGGGGCGGCGGTCCTTGTAGGCGCGGTCCTTGAGGTCGGCGTCGCGCAGGGCGAAGACGCGCGCGGTCTCGGCCGCCTCGATCTGCGTCTGGTTCATCTGGATGAACTGCGCGAAGTCGTGCTGGCGGAAGCCCTTCACATAGGCGTCGGGGTTGACGACCTCCCCCTCGACCAGCGTGCCGGGGACGGCGGAGGGATCGAAGTCTTCGCCGCAGTTCAGGTAGATCCGCACCTCCTTCACCAGCTGCGGGTGCGACGACTTGAGCCAGACGTGGATGACGTCGTCGTCGGACGCGGCGACCGAGCCGACCGTCGACAGGTTCACATCGACGGCGGTGCCGATCCAGCTGTCGTAGGGCGAGTCGGCGTCGAGGCCCTGGGTGATGAAGTAGACGTTCGCGCTCCCGTCGGGGATGTTGAACTCGCCGAGGATCGTCGGCGGGGGCACGGCCTCGCCGTCGCGCTCGGTGACGCCGCCGGTGAGCGTGAACGCGCCGGCGTCGGCGAAGTCGCAGATGAGCGTCTGCTCCTCGGACGCGAGGGCGAGCGCGGGCGGGTCGTCGGGCTCGGGCAGGCCGATCGGCAGGACGAGCCCGTCGGCGCGGACCTTCACCATCTTGTTGTCATCGGCGACGAACATCCAGGGGACGCCCGAGAGCGGCGGGCGGTGCGGGAGGAGCGTGAGCGGCTCGCCGCTGAAGCCCGAGGCGATCTCGGTCGCCGCGCCCGAGTTGCCGCGATAGAGCTTGTCGCCCACGCCCCAGAGCCGCGTCTGCGTGTTGTCGGAGGGGTCGCGCATCGCCCGGATCGAATGGTTCGCGCCGGCGGGGAAGGTCGCGACCGGGGCGAGACCCGGGCGCGCGGTCGCCTCGCCCTCGTGCTCGTGCCAGATGTTGGTGAGGCGCGACCAGCCTTCCATCGCATCAAGCGAGTCCTTGAGGTTCAGCGAGCCGACGCCGAAGCGGGTGATCGGCGTCTCGAAGGGCGACTCGAAGGCGGCGCTGGTGACGGCGTTCGATCGGCGTGAGGTCTGTTCGGCCATCAGCTCCACCCTCCGAGGAGGATCGCGGCGGCGGTCTCGGTCAGCTGGGCGCGCCGCTCACAGTAGGCGGCACGCTCGGGATCGACCAGGCGCCCGACCTTGCGCAGCAGCCAGCCCAGGGTGGCGTACTTGACACCGTCGATGAACTCCTCAGCGACCGGGAGATCGGTCGCCGGGAGCGCGCCGGTGACCGCGGGCGGCACCAGGACGTAGAGGAGTTCGGCGAGGCCGTCAGCCGCAGGCGTCGGCACCAGGCGGAGCGTGCGCTGCTCGGTGTCGAGGTCCGCGTAGCCGAGGGGCAGCCCCGGGGTCACCTCCCAGCCGGGGGCGGCGAGGTCGCCCTCGAAGCTGTCGACCGGGCCGAGCGGCGTGCGCGTCGGCGGCGTCGTCGAGAGGTCACGCCAGACGACCAGGACCGTCGCGAGCCAGCGCTCGGGGAGCGGGACGGCGGTCGCCCCGGCCGCGACCGGGAGGTGGACGCCGCCGACGTAGAGGTGGACGTGGCGGTAGAGCGTGCGGATCGCCCCGTTGACCGCCTCCAGCACCTCGTCGCGCGTCCAGATGAGCGACGGCCAGGTGTCGCCCTGGTCGGGCGGCTCGATCAGGACATACTGCAGCTCGTCGAGCAGTTCGCGGTCGGTCACTGGTCCTCCTGCGTGTCATGCGACGCGAACTGGCTGGCGACCCCCGCGAGCTGCGTGGGCGCGTCCTTCGACGGGAGGAGCTTGCGGGTCGTGTCAAGGCCTGCGAAGCGGCGGTATTTCTGGTTCCGCTTGAGGAGGCCGTTCTCGTCGGCGGCGGCCTGGAGGAACGCCTCGAAGTAGGGCCGGGTCGCGCGCCAGCGATCGCCGGCCTCTTTGAAGGCGGCGACGTGCAGCGCGAAGTCGGTGACGACGTCGAGGATCTCCTCGCCGAGATCGACCAGGTCGGTCGGGGCGCGCAGGACCGGCGTCGCCATCACCCCGTCGCAGAGGAGCGCGCCGATCGAGATCCCCGGGCCGGGGAGGGTCGGCCAGATGTTGATCTGGGTCAGGGACGCCGGCGCCCAGAGCGTCGGGATCGTCGGGACGTCGCCGCCGCTGGCGGTGGTTTCGAGCGACCACTGCGGGCGGGCGAGGTCGAGTTCCGCGATCGAGGTCGGGATGAGCGGGGAGCCGGCGGCGGTCGTGACGCGCATCGCGTAGGTCAGGACGCCGGGCAGGCGGACGTCGGAGAAGGGCGGCGTCTGCTCTGCGGCGGGCGGACTGTTGACGTCGAGGAGCACCCGCGTGCGCCAGCGGCCGGTGAGGAGGTTCCACAGGCGCAGGGCTTCGTTCAGCGAGAGCCGCGCCTCCTCGGGCGTCCAGAAGACGACCTGGTCCCAGCGCTGCACCATGAGGGCCTGGAGGTCGGCGAGGGTCGTCTGGGTGTAGGCCGCCACGAGAACAGGATGGCGGCGGGGGGTCGGGCGGGCAAGACCCCCCGGCTTAGTCGTCCCACCAGCTCGGGGCGTAGACCACCGGGCAGGCCTCCGGGACGAGGTCGCCCAGGCCGTCGC
>Ga0307503_10000136_pt1 | contig 31716 bp, 23 predicted proteins | sample 17_S_MG_FD_194514 | JGI IMG/M metagenome (GOLD analysis project Ga0307503, IMG submission 194514) | Soil microbial communities from Populus trichocarpa stands in riparian zone in the Pacific Northwest, United States - 17_S | ecosystem: Environmental > Terrestrial > Soil > Riparian zone > Trees... | reverse complement strand
CCGCCGGACGCGCTTCGCGCTGAGTGCCCGCCGGACCGGTGCCCGCCGCCTCTCCAGGTTCGCCGCGTCCCCCACCTTCTTGGCCCCGAAGCTGAGTTAGGCCGGGACTGGTACTTCGTCTGCGGCCGGTACGTCGCTTGCCCGGTAGAAAGCTATGGACGTTGGGACGTTGTTCAGCTCCTTGCGCATCGCGTTCCAGGTTCGCATTGCGCCCGTCTCGGTCGGCCAGCCGTAGCGGGCCAGGAAGGCTTCGGAGCCGCGCTCGTCCGGGGCGCCCACGGTTGCATCGGTGAGGGCGCTGGCGAGAGCGGCCATGCCGCGGCAGAAGCCGTCCTCGTCCCAGGCGATCCTGCCGGCGTCGTCGATCTCGACGAAGCCGTTCTCGGCGAGGAAGCTGAGTTCGACGTAGGCCGCGCCCGGGTCGCCGTAGTACTTCGGCCCGCGTCGCAGGTAGTGGAGCAGCTCCGCGATGTGGGTGGCGCACATGTCGAGGCGGCTGACCCCGGTGCTCGCGAGCCAGGTGTCGGAGATCGTCAGCAGGAAGCCGTAGACGTCGGCGATCGCCTCCTGCAGCGCCATGAAGGGCTCTATCCCGAGCGTCTCCATCCAGCTGTCGTAGGTCGTCTCCGGCACGACCACGTTGTGACCGTGGTCATGGCCGCGGATCCACGGCATCAGCGTGTCCGCGATCGGCACGTCGGCGGCGCGCATCGGCCCTTTCAACAGCGTTTCGGCAAGCGGGATCGTGATCACCGAGTAGCGCGCGAGGTGAACGTTGCGCATGTAGAGCGTCCGCTGCTCCTTCAGGGGCAGGCCGTCGACGCCTTCGTCCTCGGGCATGAAGTAGGCGAAGTGCTTGGGGTGGCCGGCCGCCTCGCCCGCCGAGATCAGCAGGTCGGTGACGTTCATCGGCAGCTTGAAGGGGACGTACATCCCGCTGGCGCCTATCTCGGCTTCGACTTCGGCCAGGGCGTCCTCGAGCGAGGCGTCGAGCTCGTCCAGCAACTTCTGCCGCGGCTCATTGCGGGCCGCAGCCAGGAACGAGTGCAGGCCGACGCGCGTCTTCATCCGCCAGGTGCAGAGCGGGCCGCAGACGACCTCCATCGCCGGCGGCTTGCCGCTTCTGGCGATCTCGAGCGTCATCTCTCGATGCTCGATCCCGCCCGCGAGACCCTTCGCCCGCAGGCGGGCGATCTCGGCGCTCTCGGGGTCGAGCAGATCGGCGAGCTCCCGCATCCCTTCGGCCATCTCGCCCCGCAACGCCGATGCGGCACTCTCGGAGAGAGTCTCGCCCTCGGCGCTCTGCAGGCTGCGCATCGCTTCGCTCTGGGCGGCGAGCCGGACCAGCAGCGGCATCACCTCGGCCGGGTTGGACGGCGGCTCCCCGTCGAGCGGCACATGGCCGACGCCGTGCTGATCGTCGAGCGGCCAGAACGGCGCGAGAAGTCGAGGGGCCATGCCAACAGCCAGATTCGATGTCTCGGTATCCATTCCTGTCCCCTCCTGCACGGCGGGCGCCATGCGTGCGTCGAGTCCACGTTTGCCGATTATCCGACCCGGGCGGCCGCCCCGCCGGGTGGGAGCGAAGCTACCGAAAGGCACGGCCAATTGCAACCGGGATCCTGAGCATTGAGGCCGCCGGCACGAAGAGAGAGGGCGGCCACCGGCCGCCCTCTCCCGATCGCATCGTTGTGCGCGTGGTTACTGCGTCTGTGCCGTGAAGGAGAAGGTCCCGAGCGGGTCGCCTTCTTTGAACACTTCGGCTTTACCCGCAAACACTTCATTCAGCACCGCCGCCGTTACGCCCTGCAGCGACGCTTTCGCGTTGCTCACCGACACTTTATGGGTGGACGAGTTGGACACTATCGTCGCCCCGGTGAGGTCCAGGTTGGCAATCGAAGAACGGCCGAGTTTGCCCGGCGTTTTGACCAATTCCGGTTTGCTGGACTCGATGTCGACTTCGACCGTGGCCGTCTTCGCGGTGAGGTCTACCCAGATCGCTTCGAGCGTCATCGTGAGTTCCAGGCCCGGCACCGGTTCTTGGATCAGCTTCACGCCGCCGCTGGTCTGAACGGTTCCACCCAGGCCGTTGGGAGCGATCGTCCCACCTGAGATCGGGAAGAAGAATGACGGCGGCAGCGCGAGTTTCTCCGTCGCCGGCGCTATTGGTTTCAGGTCGACTTTCAGCGCCACGAACTTTCCAACGGTTTCCAGGTCTGTGAGCAGGGTGGCTTCGCCGCCCGGCAGCACGGTCACCGTCTTCGGCTGCGTTTCGGAGAGCGCGGAGCCCATGCCCTTGCCGCCCTTGAAGGGAGCCTTTTTCGCCTGTTTGCCGGTGAAGCCGAGCTTCTTGTTGAGCTGCTTGGCCGCCTTGCCGGTCAGCTTCGTCGAGCCGACCGTGACGTTGGCCCCGAAGCCGCTGCGGGCGGCGCTGACGCCGCTCACCGAGGCGAGCTTCATCTTCTTGCCGGCGACGTTTGCGTTGATGGAGCTTGATGTCGTGTCGAAGACGATCGTCTTCACGACGGCGCTCTTCTTGCCGTGCTTGAACTTGATTCCGCCGCTCTGTTCGATGGTTCCCAGGCCGTTGGTCGGGTCCAGAGAGCCGCCGCTGACCGGCAGGGTCACCGTGCGGACTTTGACTGTGCCCGGGCTCACCTTGATCGTCTTCACGCCGGCTTTCTTCAGCTTCTTGAACAGGTTCTTGTTGAGGGTGAGCGTGGTCGTGCCGCTGGCAAGCGGATCGCTGGCGGCCGAGGCGAACGGCGCCAGGACGAGCAACGCAGCCAGTGCAGCGACCACCGCTACCGCCGACAGCATCGTCCCCCGGGCCCTTACTGGCTGGGTCACGTCTTTCATTCGATCCTCCGTTTGCTGCCGCCCCCTGCTGCCCCTAATGGCGACTTACGGCATGTCGATTTTGCAGCCAAGAGTATTCCCGGCGTCTGTCTCCACAAACCGTATTTGGCCGCAATGTTCCGGTCGGGAGCAAATGCGACGTATGCACGCATATCCTGTCGACATGGCAACCGAGGAGACCCATCGCACGATCGCCCCGCTCGTGGGCCCTGACGACGAGCGCGTATTCACCGACTCCGGCATCGAGATCGAGCGTGTCTACGACGCCGACGACGTCGCTCCCGGCCTCGAGGAGCGCTTGGGGAGGCCGGGTGCGCCGCCGTTTACCCGGGGGATCCACGAGGGGATGTACCGCGACCGGCTCTGGACGATGCGCCAGTACGCCGGCTTCGCCACGCCGGAGGACACCAACGAGCGCTACCGCTACCTGATCGAGCACGGCTCGACCGGCCTCTCGATGGCCTTCGACCTGCCGACCCAGCTGGGGCGCGACTCCGACGATCACCTTTGCCGCGGCGAGGTCGGCCGCACCGGCGTGCCGATCGACACGATCGAGGACATGCGGATCTGCTTCGAGCAGATCCCCCTCGACGGCGTCTCGACCTCGATGACGATCAACGCCCCCGCGGCGATCCTGCTGCTGCTCTACGAGCTGGTCGGCGAGGAACAGGGCGTCCCCTCGGAGAAGCTGCGCGGCACGGTCCAAAACGACGTGCTCAAGGAGTACATGGCGCGCGGCAACTACATCTACCCGCCAGCGCCGACGATGCGCCTCACCACCGACATCTTCGAGTACTGCCGCGAGAACGTGCCGAAGTGGAACACGATCTCGATCTCGGGCTACCACATACGGGAGAAGGGCTGCTCGGCCGTGCAGGAGGTGGCGTTCACGCTCTCCAACGCGATCGCCTACGTAGAGGCGGCGCTGGAGCGGGGACTAGCGATCGACGAGTTCGCGCCCCGTCTCGCCTTCTTCTTCAACGGCCACAACAACGTTTTCCAGGAGATCGCCAAGTTCCGCGCCGTGCGGCGGATGTGGGCAAAGATCGTCGCCGAGCGCTTCGGGGCGCAGGACCCCAACTCGATGAAGATCCGCTTCCACACCCAGACCGGCGGCGTCACGCTGCAGGCGCAGCAGCCCGAGGTCAACATCATCCGCGTCGCCCTGCAGGGCTTCGCCGCCGTCTGCGGCGGCACCCAGAGCCTGCATACCAATGGCTTCGACGAGGCGCTGGCGCTGCCGACCGAGCGCTCGGCCCGGATCGCCCTGCGCACCCAGCAGGTGCTTGCCCACGAGTCCGGCGCTGCCGACACGGTCGATCCCTTCGCCGGCTCCTACTTCGTAGAGTCGCTTACCGACGAGGTCGAAGCACGCTCTTGGGAGCTGATGGAGAAGGTCGAAGAGCTCGGCGGCTCGGTCGAGGCGCTGGAGTTCATGCAGCGCGAGATCGAGGAGTCCGCGCACTCCTACCACGAGCGCTACAAGTCGGGCCAGGACATCATCGTCGGCGTCAACAAGTACGTCACCGACCAGGTCGACGACGTCGACATCCTTCGCGTCGACCCCGAGGCCGAGGAGCGCCAGCTGGCTCGCCTGAAGGCTTTCAAGGAGCGTCGCGATCGGGCGGCGGTCGAGGCCAAGCTCGAGTCCCTGCGCGACGTGGCCCGCGGCGACGGCAACCTCCTACACCCGATCCGTACCGCCCTTGCTGCCGAAGCCTCGATCGGCGAGGTCTGCGGCGCGATGCGCGACGTCTTCGGCGAATACAAGGGCGGCGCCTTCTTCTAGGCGCCGGTCCCAGACGCGCGCATCCGATATCGACCCATCTCTGGTGTGGTCGACATCGGATGCGCGCTATCGGAGGGTCTTGACGATTCGGCTCAGCTCCGAGCGAACTCGGGAACGCTCGTGCTTGATCTCGTAGTGCGTGAAGCGGAGGGGAGTCATTCCGGCGAGGACGTGCGCGCGGTCGCGGCGGGCGTCCCGCACCTGGGTCGAAGCGGTGCGGTGGTAGCGCAGGCCGTCGGTCTCGACCACCAGCCCCAGATCCGGCCAGAAAAAGTCGACCTCATAGCCGTTGACCAACTGTTTGGTGAGTGGGGAAGGGAGGCCGGCGGCAGCTGCAATCGGACGAAATAGGATCTCCAGGTTGGAGTCCGAGAGGCGGAAGGTGCGCTTGTCGAGGATCTTGCGAAGCGGCGGAGCCCCCGGCTCGCCGGCGTGGCTATCCAGCTCCGCTCGCAGCGCCTCAGGATCGATCAGGTCGCGCTTGTCCGCCTCGTTCACCGCTCGCTCGATCGCATTCGTATCGAGTTCGGTGGCGAGGTCCACGAGCGTCTGAACGATCGACGTGACCGGGATGCCGCCGATCGACGTGACGTTCGCTGCTCTGAGCGACGAACGGCTGCGGACGCGTAGTCCGGGCCGCTTCAATTCGGCGCGCCGCCTCACGCTGATGTCGATGACGCCTCGCCTCTCCGTCCCGATCTCCCAAAGCGCCGCGGCGCTGCGATGGCTCAGAACCGCCCCGTCCCCGCCGGCGAGCACCGCTGCCATCCACCGGCGCTTCTGGGTCATCCGTGGCCAGCCCACGGCGTAGACGCCATGCATAACCACATGCAGCCGCCCGCGTGCCACGCGATGCTCGATTTCGCGCGAGTTGAACCCGAGCGCAAGCAACTGCCGCCGCGCCACCACCCCGTGCTGCCGCCCCGCCAGCCCCCAGGCCTCCCTGCTGCGTCTGTCCTTGAGCGCATCCGACATTGACCACACCTGAAGTGGGTCAATGTCGGATGCGCGCGAACTCTCCCCCCTGAAGAGTCTCGTTCACCGCAATTTGGGGGGAGGAACGGGGTGGCTGGGGTTGAACTCGCGGGCATGATCGAGGTCGCGCGGACGCTGATGAAGTCCGAGCCTGAGCTTGCCGAGCTGGTCGCAAGCGTCGAAGGGATCGAGGTGACGATGGCCGAGAAGGGCTTCGGCACGCGGGTGGAGCTTCGCGCCAGCGAGAGCTCCGGCCTGCTCGAGAGCGACTTGGAGCGGATCTTGAATGACCTGGCCGAGCCGAGCAAGCAACCTTTCGGCAGCGCCTGAACCCACAAGGAGAGGAACGAGTTGAAGCAACTGAAGAGGCATCTGAGCTTTGCCAACGTGGTGTCCTGCCTGGCCCTTTTCATGGCCCTGAGCGGTGTCGCCTACGCGGCCAAGACGATCGTCAAGACCCAGAACCTGGTCAACGGCGCGGTGACGACGGCGAAGCTGCGCAACGGCGCGGTGAGGACGAGCAAGCTCCGCAACGGCGCCGTGACCGGACAGAAGATCGCCCCGGCGACGATCGGCTCGAGCCAGCTTGCCAACGGCTCGGTCCGCTCCGGCCAGCTCGGTGGCCAGGTCGTGACCGAAGCAAAGATCAAGAACGGCGCGGTCAGCGAGGCCAAGCTCGGCAGCGGTGCGGTCAGCAGCGGCAAGGTGGCCCCGACCTTCCTTGCCCAGTTGCTCCGGAACGTCACCTACGTGACCGAAACGAGCGAAAACGACTCCGAAGACGAAAAGTTCGTCACCGCCAAATGCCCGTCGGGCAAGGAAGTGATCGGCGGCGGCGCGCGGGTCAACTCGTCGGCCAAAGTCGCGGTCGCGGTCAACGCGTCGTACCCGCTTGTCGACTCGAACAACGGCCGGATTGGCTGGATCGCCGGCGGTCGTGAGACACCCACGGAGGGCGAAAACTGGCAGATCGTTTCCTACGCGATCTGCGCCGAACTCTAAGCGCCCGCTCACTAAATCCAGGTTCGAAGGGCCCGCTCCGGCGGGCCCTTCGCCGTCTTGGCGGCACGCGCCGATCCGCCGTCATAGACTCCCGCGCCCGATGCGCGAGAAGAACCCGATCACCCACGAGGAGAAGCTGGCCTATCTGCGCGAGCTGCGCGAGGAAGCGATCCACTCGGCCTCCGAGGAGGCTGTGGAGAAGCAGCACGCGAAGGGCAAGATGACCGCCCGCGAGCGGGTCGAGAAGCTGCTCGATCCCGGCTCATTCGAGGAGCTCGACGTCTTCGTCCGTCACCGCACCTATGACTTCGAGATGCAGAAGAAACGGCCCTGGGGCGACGCCGTCGTCACCGGTCACGGCACGATCGACGGCCGCACCGTCTTCGTCTTCTCGCAGGACTTCACCGTTTTCGGCGGCAGCCTCGGCGAGGTGATGGCGGAGAAGATGTGCAAGGTGATGGACCTCGCCGCCCAGGTCGGGGCGCCGGTGATCGGCATCAACGACTCCGGCGGCGCCCGGATCCAGGAGGGCGTCGTCTCGCTCGGCGCCTACGGCGACGTCTTCGTCCGCAACGTGCGGTGCTCCGGCGTGATCCCGCAGATCAGTCTGATCATGGGTCCCTGCGCCGGCGGCGCCGTCTACTCGCCGGCGATGACCGACTTCATCTTCATGGTCAAGGAGACCTCTCACATGTTCATCACCGGCCCGGAAGTGATCAAGACGGTGACCGGCGAGGAGGTCGAGTTCGAGGAGCTGGGCGGGGCGATGAGCCACAACTCGAAGTCGGGCGTCGCCCACTTCGCCTCCGAGGACGAGGAGAGCTGCCTCGAGGACGCCCGCTACCTGCTCAGCTTCCTGCCCTCGAACAACCTCGAGGCGCCGCCGCGCTTCGAGCCCTCCGACGACCCCGAGCGCGAAGACGAGGATCTCGACACCCTGGTTCCCGACGATCCCTCCAAGCCCTACGACATGCGCGAGGTGATCTCCCGCGTCGTCGACGACGGCGAGTTCTTCGAGGTTCACGAGCACTTCGCCCGCAACATCGTCTGTGGCTTCTCGCGCCTCGACGGCTTCCCGATCGGCATCGTCGGCAACCAGCCGGCCTTCCTCGCCGGCGTGCTCGACATCGAGGCCTCCGAGAAGGCGGCGCGCTTCGTCCGCACCTGCGACGCCTACAACGTCCCGCTCGTCACCTTCACCGACGTGCCCGGCTTCCTGCCCGGCACCGACCAGGAGTGGAACGGGATCATCCGCCACGGCGCCAAGCTGCTTTACGCCTTCACCGAGGCGACCGTGCCGAAGCTCACCGTCGTCACCCGCAAGGCCTACGGCGGCGCCTACGACGTGATGAACTCAAAGCACATGCTGGCCGACTTCAACGTCGCCTGGCCGACCGCCGAGGTCGCGGTGATGGGCCCCGAGGGCGCGGTCAACATCATCTACCGCAAGGACATCGGCTCCTCGCCGACCCCCGACGAGCGCCGCCAGAAGCTGATCGACGACTACAAGGCCCACTTCGCCAACCCCTACTCGGCGGCAGAGCGCGGCTACATCGACGACGTGATCGAGCCCCGCCAGACCCGCCCGAAGCTGATCAAGGCGCTGCGGATGCTGCAATCGAAGCGCGTCGCCCAGCCGAAGCGCAAGCACGGCAACATCCCGCTGTAGCGGGGATTACGGCAACGCTTCGATCTTTTGGACCCGGCCCTTTATCCATTTGGAGAGCAGGTCCGTGCGGGTGAAGAGCTGGGGGCGCTGTGTCGCGCAGTTGCCGAACACGGCCTGGGTGATGCCGATCTCGACCCAGCCCCCCTTGCGATTGGAGGCGAAGAGCGGCCCGCCCGAGTCTCCGTGGCAGACGCCGGAGGTGGCCTTGGGGAAGTCGATCGCGCAGATCCGCCCCCAAAGGCCTTCGCAACGGGAGCCCTCGACGACCGTCCTGGCCCACATCAGCGACTCGGTCGGTTCGATCTGTTCGGCCCCTTCGGCCGGTTCGGAGAAGTAGGTCATTCCCCATCCCGCGACCCGGGCGTGGGCGCCGAGGCGCAGGTAGCGGGCGTTGGGGCGCGTTGCGATCGGTATCGGCGGCGCCGTCGTCGGCGTCGCTAGGACGAGCAGGGCGGCGTCGCCGAACTTGCTCACCGCTCCCGGGACGAACTTGGGGTAGGGAATCGGCCGCGTGACTCCCGACACCTGGCGCTGGGGGTCGGTCCAGTTGACGACGCCGGTCACGACCCGATACCCGGACGCGTCGAGCGGGGCTTTGCTTTCCGGGTTGAAGAGGCAGTGGGCGGCGGTCAGGATGACCCGGGGGGCGATGACCGTTCCGGTGCAGGAGAGGACGGCCTTTTCGTTTTCGAAATAGACCACGAAGGCCATGAAGGGGTAGCTCCCCGGCGTGGCTTCCTGCCCGCCGATCACCGAGACCTGCGCGGCCGGGCCACTGGCCTCTGCGGCAGGCGTGCTCGTGCTCGAGACGATGCAGGCAAGCAGGGCGAAGGCAGCCGACCACGCGGCGGCGATCCTTGCGGGCTTCGACTTCATCGTCGATTCATCGGCGCTTTGGTCGTCCGGGTTTAGTTTGGGTGCGACGAGGTCGCCGGGCTAGGGCATCGCCGTCGCCTCGGTCTCGACGCCGCCGCCCTCGATCTGGCCGCCGCGGGCGGCTACGGGGCCTCCCTCCTCGCGGGTGAGGCGGTGGGCGAGGTAGACCGGAATGATCGAGATCAGCACGACGATTACGGCGACGGCGTTGACGATCGGCAGTTCGTTGGGGCGGAAGAGGCGGGAGAAGATCCAGATCGGCAGGGTTTCTTCGCCGGCGCCGATCGTGAACGTGGTGACGATGATCTCGTCGAAGGAGAGGGCGAAGGCGAGCAGCCCGCCGGCGACCAGGGCAGTCTGCAGGCTGGGCAGGGTGACGAAGCGGAAGGTCTGCCAGGTGTGCGCGCCGAGGTCGGCCGAGGCTTCCTCGAAGGAGGTCGAGACCCGGCGCAGGCGGGCGACGACGTTGTTGTAGACGACGACGATGCAGAAGGTGGCATGGCCGACGATCACGGTGAGCAGGCCGAGGTTGACCCCGAGCACCTGGGTGAAGGTGTTGCTGATCGCGACGCCGGTGACGATCCCGGGCAGGGCGATCGGCAGGATGACGAGGAAGGAGATCGTCTCGCGGCCGAAGAAGCGGTAGCGAGCGACGGCGAGCGAGGCGAGGGTGCCGAGCACTATCGCGATCGTCGTCGCGGCGAGGCCGGCCTTGACCGAGGTGAGCAGAGCCTCGTGGACCGAGGGGCTTTCGAAGGCCTTCGGGAACCAGGAGAGGGTGAGTCCCGGCGGCGGCCATTCGAGCACGTTGCTCGCGTTGAAGGCGTAGATTCCGATCACGATCAGGGGGATGTAGATGAAGGCGAGGCCGACCGCGATCGCGAGGCGCAGCAGCACGGTGGATCGTCGCGAGAGCCTCATCTCTAGATGTGCTCGAAGGCGCCCAGCTTCCGGGCGACCATCAGGTAGGCGATCATCACGACGATCGGGACGAGCGCGAGGGCAGAGGCGAGCGGCAGGTTGTTGGAGATGTTGTTGAAGATGACGTTGCCGATGAACTGGTCGTTGGAGACCAGGCGCGGGGTGATGTAGTCGCCCAGGGTGAGGGCGAAGGTGAAGATCGAGCCGGCGACCACCGCGGGGAAGGAGAGCGGCAGGATCACCCGGCGGAAGGTGGTGAAGGGCGAGGCGCCGAGGTCCTCGGAGGCGCTGATCAGCGAGTTGGGGATGCGCTCCAGCCCGGCGTAGATCGGCAGGATCATGTACGGCAGCCAGAGGTAGCTCATCACCAGCCAGACCGCGGTGCCGCCGAAGCCGGGCCCTTCCAGGCCAAACGGTGCCAGCGCCCAGTTGATCACGCCGCCGGCGGAGAGCATCGTCCGCCAGGCATAGACCTTGACCAGGTAGCTCGACCAGAGCGGAAGCAGCACCGCGACGATGAGGATCGCCTTGCCGCGGCGGCTCGCTACCTTCGCCATGTAGAAGGCGATCGGGAAGGCGAGGATCGCGTCGGTGACGGTGACCAGCGCCGCGATCCGCACCGTCCTCCAGACGATCTCACGGTAGACCGGTTCGTTGAAGAGCGTTTCGAAGTTTTCGAAGCTGAGCCCGCGGATGACTTCGCCGCTGAGCGGGTCGACCGTCCAGAAGGCGGCGATCAGCAGGACCGCGAGCGAGCCCAGGTAGCCCACCACCAGCCAGCCCAGAGGGCCGGCCAGCAGGCCGGAGATCTGCAGGCGGCGGCGGCCGTGGAAGAAGCCGGCGAGCCTATGGCCCGCCGACCTCCTCTCCACGACCGCCTCAGTCGCCATCGGCTAAGAGATGCCCGCTTAGCCCTTGATCGAGGTCCAGGCTTGGACCCAGTCGTTGTAGTTCTTGCAATCGCTGGAGCCGTTCCCGCATTCGGAGAGCGGCGTTTCCCAGTAGTAGACGCGCTTCCAGAATCCCGGGTTTTCGGCGTGGTATTCGTTGCAGAAATTCTTGTTTTCGGTGTGTTCGCAGGCAAGCGTCTGCGCCGGGGCCTCGCCGAAGAATTCAGCCACTTCGGCATTGACTTTCGGCGAGACGATCCAGTTCATCCACATGTACATGCAGTTGGGATGTTTGGCTTCGGAGCTGATCATCCAGGTATCCGACCAACCCGTCGCGCCCTCGGAGGGCAGGAAGCCCTGGCTCGCCGGGCTCGCCGCAACCGGGTGGCCTTCCCCCTTGAGAGCGAAGTACTGGTACTGCCAGGTGGTGCCCAGCGCGTCGTCGCCGCCGGCGAAGGCTGAGATCTGCTTCGCCGCGTCGGACCAGTATTCGCCGACGTTGGCGCGCTGTTCCTTCAGCAGGTTGACCGCCGCTTCGAACTGTTCTTCATTCAGCTCGTAGGGGTTTTCGATCCCCAGTTCGGGCTGGTGTGCCTTCAGGTATACAGCGGCGTCGGCGATGTAGATCGGGTCGTCGTAGGCGCTGATCTTGCCTTTGTATTTGGCCGCCACTTTGGGGTCGAACATCACGTTCCAAGAGGTGGGGGCGGGTTTCACATCTTCGCTGTTCCACATCAGCAGGTTGGCTCCGCGGCCGTGCGGGATCCCGTAGTGGACGCCGTCGAAGGTGTTGTAGGGCTGGCTCTTCAGGTCGCTGAAGATCGTCTTGTAGTTGGGGACGAGATTGACGTTGACCGGGTCGACATTGCCGGCGTCGACCAGCCGCGCCGTCGCGTTGCCCGAAGCCGAGACCCCGTCGTACTGGCCACTGCGCATCAGCGTGACCATTTCGTCGGAGGTGCCGGCGACCTTGTCGCTCACCTTGCAACCGGTCTTTTCTTCGAACGGCTTCGTCCACGGTTCTTCGACGTAACCGGCCCACGAGATCAGGCTGAGCGCGCCCTCTCCCTTGCCGACCTTCTGCAGTTCTTCTCCGCTGGTCGAGTTGCTGCTGCTGGAGCCGCAGCCGGCAAGCAGGAGCATGATCGACACCAGGCCTGCGGCGATCAGCCATGCTGTCCGTGCTGGGTTTGGGTGCTTTTTCACGGTGGTTCCTCCTCTGTAGTGGTCGAACTGCCACGGACAGCGACCGTGTGCTCCGGGCGCCAGCCGACGATGACCTCCCTACCCTGCTCCGCACGCCAATCGTCAACCGACGTGCCTTCCGCGTTCTGCCGTACTAGTTGAAGCTCTCCGCCTGCGTCGAGGGCGACCGTGTAGCGGGTCACCATCCCGGCGTAGGACACGTCGGCTATCCGCCCTGCCTCGGTGCGCAGGCCATTGGGCGCGGACCCGGGGTCGATCAGCTGGATCTTCTCCGGCCGGATCGTGAAGCGGTACCCGTCGCGCTCGAGCAGGTTGGAGACGCCGACGAAGCCGGCGACGAACTCGGTGTCCGGTTGCTCGTAGAGCTCGACCGGCGGGCTGACCTGCTCGATCCGGCCCTCGTTGAAGACGGCGATGCGATCGCTCATCGTCAGCGCCTCGTCCTGGTCGTGGGTGACGTAGACGAAGGTGATGCCGACCTCTTCCTGGATCGACTTCAGCTCGACCTGCATCTGCTCGCGCAGCTTCAGGTCGAGCGCGCCGAGTGGCTCGTCGAGCAGGAGCACCTTGGGCCGGTTGACGATCGCCCGGGCCAGGGCGACCCGCTGGCGCTGGCCGCCGGAGAGCTCGCCGGGCTTGCGGTCTCCGTAGCCGGGCAGGCGGACCATCTCCAGGGCCTGGTCACGCCGCTGCGCTCGCTCGGACTTGTCGACGCGGGCGATGCGCAGGCCGTAGGCGACATTCTCCCCCACGGTCATATGGGGGAAGAGAGCGTAGTCCTGGAAGACCGTGTTGACGGCGCGGTCGTAGGGGGGCACCCCGCTGACGTCCTCGCCGGCCAGTTCGATCGTGCCGCCGCTGGGATCCTCGAAGCCGGCGATCATCCGCAGCGTCGTCGTCTTCCCGGATCCGGACGGCCCGAGGAAGGTAAAGAACTCGCCCTGCTCGATCTCGAGGTCGATTCCGGCAACCGCGATCACCTCGCCGTAGTGCCTGGTGAGGCCCGTCAAGCGGATGTCGGGTGGAGCGGCTACACGGAAAACGTTATCCGAGCAGTTCAGGAACGCAAGGACAATCTCCCCCCGGCCGGTTGGCCAGGGGGGAGTACGGCGCAGTCGTGACTCAGAAGCCTGCGGGGTGGCGGGCTACGTAGCCCACGTTGTCGCGGAGGTCTTCGTGCCAGCGGGGGCCGGTGCCGCTGGCGTCCCCCGAGGTGTCCCAGCGAAAGCCGGCGATTTCCGCATAGGCGTGACCGGCGTTGGCGTAGACGGTGATCCAGCGCCCGTCGCCGGCAAGCCCCCAGGCCTCCATCGGGCCCGACGGAAGCGGGCTTTCGAGGAATTTCCCGCCGTGCAAGGCGTAGCTGACCGAGCCGGAGCAGTCATAGCCGCGGTCCCACCAGCGGCCGTGACCGCCGCCCCATACGTAGGGCTTGGTGCGGATCCGGTCGGCGGCCCAGATCACCTGTTTGACTCGGCTGGGAGCCGATTTGGGCGGGATCAGCATCCCGTTCGGCAGTAGCCGTGCTTTCGCGGTGGGGGTGCAGACATCCGTTTCGGCGGCCGAAACGCCACCGCCGCCGCAATTCGCGGAAGCCGCCCCCGGCATTAGAGCCAAGACCGCCATAACCCCCGCGACGAATATGCCTAGCTTGAGATTCCTGTTGTTCTTGCGCAAACCGATCTCCTTCGTCGGCCTACGGGGTTAGCTGTCGGGCTGGCGCGAAAGGAGCCTGCGCCCCCGCCTGAACTAGGCGAGTTAGCCCCGAAAACGTGGTTCCCCCGTTCCCGCAGCGCCTCCAGCACGCGGGATTCGGCGTTTCGGTTATTTGGAACGGCGGCAGTGTAGACGATCGACCGGCCGTTTGCTCATGGAAAACAAACATTTTGTGGCCTTTCGCACTTTGGCTCCCCAGATCCTTCGACGCCGTGGCTGCTAGCTTGCGCGCTGAGATGGAACTTGCGGGCACCAAAGCACTGCTGACCGGGGCGACCGGGGGCCTCGGTCGGGCGATCGCCCAGGCACTGGCGGCCCGCGGCGCAACGCTCCTCTTGAGCGGCCGTAAGGCAGATGCCCTCGAAGCGCTCGCGGGCGAGCTGCCGGGAGAGGCTCATCTGGCGCTGCCTGCAGACCTGGCCGAGCCCGGCGCCGCCGAGAAGCTCGCCGCCGAAGCCGGCGACGTCGACGTCCTCGTCGCCAACGCCGGCCTTCCGGGCACGGGACGCCTGCCGGAATTCAGCAGCGACAATCTCCTCCGCGCGCTCCGCGTCAATCTCGAGGCGCCGATGCTGCTGGCACGCGCCGTGGAGACTCAGATGGTGGAACGGGGCAAGGGACACATGGTTTTTATCTCCTCGCTCTCAGGCAAGTCGGCGACGCCACTCTCCTCCGTCTACAACGCGACCAAGTTCGGCCTGCGCGGCTTCGCACTCGGCCTCCGCGCCGACCTCGATCCGCTTGGGATCGGAGTCTCGATCGTCTCCCCGGGAACGATTCGCGAAGCCGGCATGTACGCGGACTCGGGAGCCGCCCCCATCCCCGGTCTCGGCACCGGCTCCCCGCAGCAGGTCGCCAACGCGGTCGTCAAGGCAATAGAGCGCAACAAGGTCGAGATCTCCGTAGCTCCCGTCCAACAGCGCCTGCTCGCTCACTTCGCCCTGGCCACGCCAGGGATCTCAGTCAAGGTCGCCAGTGGCGAAGCCGGCCAGAAGGCCGCAGCCGCGGTAGCCAAAGGTCAGACAGACAAGCGCTGAACGAGGGGTGGGCGGGGTGCCCCTCGGACGGGCGGATACTCAAATTGCCGGCCTAATTAGGCCGGCAATTGGACGGCCGAGGGGCACCCCGCCCACCCTCGAAGTCGTCGCTGGCAGCGCATCCGACATTGACCACACTGGGGTGGGGTCAATGTCGGATGCGCTGAAGATGATCCGCTCCCTAGGATGGGAAGCATGAGCCGCTCGGACTCCTTTGGCGCCCGTTCGACACTTGACGTCGGCGCTCGCTCCTACGAGATTTTTCGCCTGGACGCCCTGCAGGAACGCTTCGATGTTGCGCGCCTGCCCTACTCGATCAAGGTGCTGCTGGAGAACGTTCTGCGGTTGGAGGACGGGGAGACAGTCACCTCTGCCGACGTCGAGGCGATCGCGAGCTGGGACGCCTCTGCCGAGCCCAGCGCCGAGATTCCGTTCCAGCCGGCCCGGGTCTTGATGCAGGACTTCACTGGCGTTCCTGCCGTTGTCGACCTGGCGGCGATGCGCGACGCGATGGCCGAGATCGGTGGCGACCCCGAGAAGATCAACCCGCTGGTCGATGTCGATCTGGTCATCGACCACTCGGTCCAGGTCGACGCCTTCGGCAACGCGCGCGCCTTCGCCGTCAACGCCGAGCGTGAGTTCGAGCGCAACCGCGAGCGCTACTCGTTCCTCAAGTGGGGGCGGGAGGCATTCGACAACTTCAGCGTCGTACCGCCGGCGACGGGGATCTGTCACCAGGTCAACCTCGAGCACATCGCCCAGGTCGTCTACAGCCGCGAGCGCGACGGCGTCCTGCAGGCCTATCCCGACACACTGGTCGGCACCGATTCCCACACGACCATGGTCAACGGGCTCGGCGTGCTCGGCTGGGGAGTCGGCGGGATCGAGGCCGAGGCGGCGATGCTCGGCCAGCCGGTCTCGATGCTGCTGCCCCAGGTCGTCGGCTTCAAGCTCGGCGGGCAGCTGCCGGAGGGGGCGACCGCGACCGATCTCGTCCTCACCGTCACCGAGATGTTGCGCGAGCGCGGCGTCGTCTCCAAGTTCGTCGAGTTCTTCGGGCCCGGCCTGGCGACGCTGGGGCTGGCCGACCGGGCGACGATCGGAAACATGTCGCCGGAGTTCGGCTCAACCTGCGCGATCTTCCCGGTCGATGCCGAGACGCTGCGCTACCTGGAGTTGACCGGGCGGCCGGCCGCGACACTCGAGCTGGTCGACGCTTACGCACGCGAGCAGGGCATGTTCCACGAGGAGGGATCGCCCGACCCCGCCTTCTCCGACCTGCTCGAGCTCGACCTGGGTGAGGTCGTGCCCAGCATCGCCGGGCCGAAGCGACCGCAGGACCGGGTGCCACTGGCGGAGGCCAAGGAGGCTTTTCTGGAGGCGATGGAGGAGTTCGACCCCGAGGCGGGCACCCAGCTGGGCAATGGCGTCGACGAGGCAAACGACGAGTCCTTCCCAGCCTCGGACCCACCCGCCGAGGATCACGACGACGAGCGCGGCAAGCCCCGCCCGGCGCTGAGCGGCGGTCCGGTGGCGACGATCGGGAGGGGCAGCGAGGACGCGATCGAGGTGACCTTGGAGGACGGCACGAGCTTCGAGCTTGACCACGGCCGCGTGGTGATCGCGGCGATCACCAGCTGCACCAACACCTCCAACCCGAGCGTGATGGTCGGCGCCGGCCTGCTGGCCCGCAACGCGGTCGAACGCGGCCTGACGCGCAAGCCCTGGGTGAAGACCTCGCTGGCCCCGGGCTCCACCGTCGTCACCGATTACCTGGAGAAGGCCGGCCTGACCAAATATCTGGACGAGCTCCAGTTCAACCTGGTCGGCTACGGCTGCACGACCTGCATCGGCAACTCGGGGCCGCTGCCGGCGGAGATCTCGGCCGCGGTGGAGGAGAAGGACCTGGCGGTCTGCGCGGTCCTCTCCGGCAATCGCAACTTCGAGGGGCGGATCAACCAGGACGTGAAGGCGAACTACCTGGCCAGCCCGCCGCTGGTCGTGGCTTATGCGCTGGCCGGGCGGATGGACCTCGACCTGACCAGCGAGCCGCTGGGGGAGGGCAGCGACGGCGAGCCCGTCTTCCTCCGCGACGTCTGGCCCGACGCCGCCGAGGTCAAGGAGCTGGTCGGCCGTTCGATCGCTTCGGAGATGTTCACCCGCAACTACGGCGAGGTCTTCAGCGGCGACGAGATCTGGAAGGCGGTCGAGGTTCCCGAGGGAGACCGCTACACCTGGCCCGACTCCACCTATGTCCGCCGTCCCTCGTTCTTCGAGGGGATGCCGGCCGAGGCGCCGGGCGTCGAGCCGATCAAGAGGGCGCGGGTCCTGGCGTTGCTCGGCGACTCGATCACCACCGACCACATCTCTCCTGCCGGGGCGATCAAGAAGGACAGTCCCGCGGGTCGCTGGCTGGTCGAGCAGGGCGTCGAGCCGCGCGACTTCAACTCATACGGCTCCCGCAGAGGCAACCACGAGGTGATGATCCGCGGCACCTTCGCCAATATCCGCCTGCGCAACCTGCTGGTCGAGCGTGCCGGAGGGTTCACGCGGCATTTCCCGGACGGCGGGGAAGCGACGATCTATGAGGCGGCGATGGCCTACGCCTCCGAAGGCGTACCGCTGGTCGTGCTGGCGGGCAAGGAGTACGGCTCGGGTTCCTCGCGCGATTGGGCTGCGAAGGGAGCCAAGCTGCTCGGCGTCCGCGCCACGATCGCCGAGAGCTTCGAGCGCATCCACCGCTCCAACCTGATCGGCATGGGCGTGCTGCCGCTGCAGTTCCCGGCGGGAGAGAGCGCCGAGTCGCTCGGTTTGACCGGCGAGGAGGTCTTCGACATCGGCGACCTCGAGGACGGCGCCGCGAAGTCAGTCACCGTCACTGCCGGCGAGATCGAATTCGAGGCAACGGTGAGGCTCGACACCCCGAACGAGGTCGCCTATTTCCGCAACGGCGGCATCCTCCAGACGGTTCTAAGGAATCTCAGAAACTAGTCCCTTGCCTGTTCTGGCGGACGCCGGACCAAGCGAGGCAAGGACGCAGGGAGCTCGAATAGCAGCGCTATTCGAGCGACTGAGGACACAGCCTCGCGCCGCGTCCGCCGCCGCCAGAACAGGCAAGGCGATGCAGGAGGGTCGCGGGAGGCAGGGGGGTCCGCGCGACCCTCACTGCACCTACGCGTCGGTAGCCAGGGAGGGATGCCGACGCGACCGTTCCCCTAGACGGGACTGTCCAAAGGAACAGTCAGGCACTACCTATACCGCGTAAATGCGGCGGGGTCAAGGCAGTTTGAGCGGGTCTACGGCGATTCCGCAACTCTTTGCGGCGATTCCGCAACGCCCCATCCCCGGCGCTCGATCAGCTCAATCCCGATCACGCTGCCGACCGGTCCGACCGGCGTCAGGGTTGCCGCCAGCAGCGTGTAGGGGGTCTCGCGCCTACCGCAGGCGACCCAGATCACGATGCAGAGAACAACGAACCCGAGGCCGTGCGCCCAGCCGAAGACCATCGTCTCCGTTTCAAACCCCGGCACGAGCCAGAAGAGGATCAGCAGGCTGAAGATGCCGAGCTCGACCCAGGAGAGCCACTTGACCCAGGTGAACATCGGTCCCGGGGTTGGCTTTGGCAGGACACTCATGGCTCCCAAGATACCCAGCCCAGATTTGACTGCCGCTGCTGGGCTCAGTACCTTCGGCGCTTGGGGCTGATGCCAGTTTGGCGAACCCGCGGTTGGATCCCTTCCGAAATGGCAGAGAGGAGACCGCCCGAGACGGAGGAAGACCGAACCGATGGCGAAGAGTCTCAATCCAAGGCTGGGCATGTTGGGTGACCTAGCCTGGAAAGCGGGCCTCGGTTGCCTGGCGCTCATCATCCTCCTGCTTGTCGTGTCCGCAAGCGCGCAGGCTGAATCGAAGACCTGGGACGGCGGCTGCGGGGTCGACACGACGTGGAGTTGTGCCAACAACTGGAGCGACAACGTCGTTCCGGGCGCAGAAGACACGGTCACCTTCAGCGCCGTCTCGACCCACAACTCGGTCGTGGACCCCGGCTTCGCGGGTGCCGTCGCCACGGTCAACATCAATACGGGCTACACCGGCACGATCACCCTTGCACGACCCCTCGCGGTGTCGACGACCTTCACGCAGAAGGTGGGCAGCTTCGACGCAGGCGACCAGGCCCTCACCTTGAAAGCGCTGAGCCTCTCGGGAGGCGCTTTCAAGGCCAGCTCGGGGACCACATCGGTCGCCGGCGCCTTCAAGGTCACTGGAACGCCGAGCTTTGACGCCAACGGCGGAACGGTCGACTTCGTTGGCGGCTCGGGCACGCTGACCTGCGGCGGGGTCGTGTTCAACCGCGTCATCCTCTCCCACAGCATCGGGACGAAGACCGTTGGGAGCGGTTGCGCTCTTCCTCTGGGCAACGATCCCAGCGCCGGCAGCGGTGGGTCGATCAAGCTGAACGGCACACTGTCTGGTACCGGCACGCTGACAACGTCGGGGACGCTCACCCTTGGCGCCACTGGCAGCCTGCCCGGATTCTCGGGACTGGCTACCACCGCCATGACCGTGAACGGTGTCTATGACTTCGGCGCCTATTCCACCTTCGCGGTGGCCACGACCTTCGCCCTCTCCCCAGGCGCCAGCTTCGTCGCCCCGAGCGCTACCGCGTCGTTTGGGGGGAAATTCACGATCAGCGCTGAAGCGAGCTTCAAAGCCAATGGCGGAGTGGTCGTCTTCGACGGTACCGCGAGCAGCGCCCTGTCATGCGGCAGCAAAGCCTTCAACCTCGTCAAGTTCGAGCACACGACGGGCAGGAAGACGGTGGGCGTTGACTGTTCACTGCCCCTCGGGAACGACCCGACCCTGGGTGAACCCGGCAGCGCATCGGTCACCCTCAACGGATCGCTGTCTGGCACCGGCACCATGACGGCACAGCAGACGTTCATCATGAACAGCACGTCGAGCCTTTCCGGGTTCAGCGGCCTCATCACCCAAAGCGGTCTGACGATATCCGGAGCCAGTGCGAATTTCGGCTCCTACGGCACGTTTGCGGTCAACGGCAACTACGCCCAGACGGGCGGCACCGTAACCGCACCGGCCGGAGCGAACTTCGACGGCCAGTTCTCGCTGAAGACCGGCTCGACCTTCAACGCTCCCGCGACAGGTCTCGTCTACTTCGGGAACAACTTCACCGTTGGCTCCGGTGCCATCTTCAATGCCAACGGAAGCACCGTCGACTTCGACGGCGGTCATAGCGGGACCATCACCTGTGGCGGTACGACCTTCAACCTCGTTGCGTTCTCCAACGTTGGCGGCACCAAGATCGTCGGTACCGGTTGCAGCCTTCCCCTCGGCAACTCTCCCAGTGCGGGAAGCGGTGGGTCGATCACGCTGAACGGCGCCCTTTCGGGGTCCGGTGCGCTGACGACCTCGGGAACTCTGACCCTGGCAACCAGCGGCGAACTGTCCGGATTCTCAGGCCTGAACGCAGCTGCCCTGACCGTCAGTGGCACCCACGGCTTTGGGTCGTACAGCCCGTTTACGGTCGACGATGCCTTCACCCTCGCCTCCGGGGCCCACTTCACCGCTCCTTCCGGGGAAGCGTTTTTCGGCGGTAATTTCACCTCTGAAGCGGCATCCACCTTCACGGCCAACGGTGGGACGGCGGTTCTCGACGGTACCGCTCAGACCATTGCCGGCAGCACCACCTTCAACAACCTCAGCAAGCGTGTCAGCTCGGCTGACACGCTGACGTTCAGAGCCGGCGATACCCAGACCGTTCAGGGGACGCTCGCTCTGGAAGGGAAAGATGCCGGCAACCTGCTGACCCTCGCCTCCACCGCTCCCGGTACGCCCTGGCTGATCGACAGGAAAGGCACGTCTGAAGTCCGCTTCGTCTCGGCGTCGGACAGCACCAACGTCGGCACCACGATCACGGCGAACGAAAGCACCAACGGGGGTGGCAATACGGGCTGGATCTTCCCCGGTCCCGCCACCGAACTGGTGCTCGCCGCCGCCACAACCACCCCCAAAGCCGGCGAAGCCGACAACCTGACGATCACCGCCAAGGACGCCCAGGGCAATACCGCCACCACCTACACCGGCCCCCACAACCTCACCTTCGGCCCAGTCGCCGACAGTCCCTCCGGCGCCCACGCCACCGTCACCAACTCCTCGGGCACCGCGACTAACTTCGGCTCCTCCACGGCGATCGGCTTCACCGAAGGCATCGCCACCGTCTCCAGCGGCAAAAACGGCGCCATGGTCTTGGTCAAAGCCGGCGCCACCTCGATCGCCGTCACCGACGGCTCGATCGCCAACGGCTCCGGCCTGGCGGTCGCGGTCGGCCCCGGTCCCGCCACCGAACTGGTGCTCGCCGCCGCCACAACCACCCCCAAAGCCGGCGAAGCCGACAACCTGACGATCACCGCCAAGGACGCCCAGGGCAATACCGCCACCACCTACACCGGCCCCCACAACCTCACCTTCGGCCCAGTCGCCGACAGTCCCTCCGGCGCCCACGCCACCGTCACCAACTCCTCGGGCACCGCGACTAACTTCGGCTCCTCCACGGCGATCGGCTTCACCGAAGGCATCGCCACCGTCTCCAGCGGCAAAAACGGCGCCATGGTCTTGGTCAAAGCCGGCGCCACCTCGATCGCCGTCACCGACGGCTCGATCGCCAACGGCTCCGGCCTGGCGGTCGCGGTCGGCCCGGGGGTGGCGGCGAGGCTTGCCTGGACGAGCGCAACGGCAAGCAAAGGCACCCTCAGCTCACCCTGCCTGTTCTCATGCACCGGCACGGGACTCACCTCCTCGGGTACCTTCAAAGCCAACGTGAGCGTCACGGACAGCTCAGGCAACACGGTGAGTGCGCTGGGCAGCGGACACACGGTCTCGGTCACCGCGGACAGCGGAACGGTCACCGGCGGCGCCCTGACCATTGCCAGCACCGGCCCCGCGGCATCCACAACCCAGTTCACCTTCACCCCGCCGAGCAAAGGCGCAGCCTCCACCCTCACCGCGGCGACCGCCGCCGGCACGGTCTATACGTCGGCGACCGCGTTGATCGCGCGGTAAGCGACCCGGTCACCGGCTTGGTTTGAGCCACCCAAGCTCAGGCGTTGCGCCCTACGCACCGGGCGTGAGAGCGGTGAGCACGATCCGCTCCTGCTCCCTCGCGTGGGCTGCGGAGTAGCCCTCACCGGGACTGGCCCGGATCGGGCGCCCGATGTAGCCGAGCTCGACGCCCTCGGGGACGATGTCGGGGAGGCGGCGTGACATCACCTTCCAGCAGCCCATGTTGCGCGGCTCCTCCTGAACCCAGGTGACCTCTTTGAGGTTCGGGTAGGAGGCGATCAGCTCATTGAGCTGTTCCTTGGCGAAGGGGAAGAGCAGCTCGACCCGGGCGATCGCGACGTTCTCGGCCGCCTCGCGGCGCTCGCTGGCGTCGAGGTCGAAGTAGACCTTGCCGGTGCAGAGGACGAGGCGCTCGACCTTCTCGCGCCGCTCGGCCGCGGTCGGGTCGTCGAGGATGAAGTGGAAGTGCTCCTCGGTCAGCTGCTGCGGGGTCGCGGTGGCGCGGTCGAGGCGCAGCAGGCCCTTGGGGGTGAAGACGACCAGTGGCCGCGGCTTGCGGATCAGCGCCTGGCGGCGCAGCAGGTGGAAGTACTGGGCGGCCGTGGTCGGGTTGGCGATGCGGATGTTGCCCTCGGCGCCGAGGGCGAGGAAACGCTCGATCCGGGCGCTGGAGTGCTCGGGCCCGGAGCCCTCGTAGCCGTGGGGGAGGAGCAGGGTGAGGCGGCTCGTCTGTCCCCACTTGGCCTCGCCGGAGACGATGAAGGTGTCGATGATCACCTGGCCGGCGTTGGCGAAGTCGCCGTACTGGGCCTCCCAGATGATCAGCGCGTTGGGGGTCGCCGCCGAGTAGCCGTACTCGAAGCCGAGGCAGGCGATCTCCGAGAGCGGACTGTTGTAGAGCTCGAAGGGAGCGCTGGCGTCGGCGAGGTTCTGCATCGGGCAGTACTCGAGGCCGGTGTTCTCGTCGTGGAGGACGAGGTGGCGGTGGGAGAAGGTGCCGCGCTCGGTGTCCTGGCCGGTTAGGCGGATGTGGACGCCTTCGGTCAACAGCGAGGCGAAGGCGAGCGCCTCCGCGTGGCCGAATTCGACCCCGCCGTTCTCCAGCGTCTCGATTCGCTTGGCGAGGGGCTTGCGCAGCTTGCGGTGGATCGTGAAGCTCTCCGGGACCTCGATCAGCGCCTGGTTCAGCTCGCTCAGCTTCTCCGCCGGCACCGCGGTGGCCACGGAGGGGCTGGCGCTGCGGTCGAGCTCGCCCGTACTGCCGGTGGTCACCGTCGGGTCCTCGTAGTCGCCCAGCTCCATCTTGTGGCGCAGGTCCTTCAGCGCCGCCGACATCTCGTCGTGGCGCTCCTTGGCGATGGTCTCGACCTCCTCGCGGCTGACGACGCCCTCCTCGATCAGCTTCTCGGCGTAGACCTCGGATACCGGCGGGTGGGCCTTGATCTTGGCCGCGATCAGCGGTTGGGTGTAGGCGGGCTCGTCGGTCTCGTTGTGGCCGTAGCGCCGGTAGCCGATCACGTCGATGACGATGTCCTGCGCCCAGCGATCGCGATAGGCCATCGCAAGGCGGATCGCGGCGGAGCAGGCCTCGACGTCGTCGGCGTTGACGTGGACGATCGGCACGTTGAAGCCCTTTGCCATGTCGGCTGCGTATGGGGTCGAGCGGGCATCCTCGGGGTCGGTGGTGAAGCCGACTTGGTTGTTCTGAATCAGGTGGACCGTGCCGCCGGTGGTGTAGCCCCTCAGCGCCCGCAGGTTGAGCGTCTCGGCGACTACTCCCTGGCCCGGGAAGGCGGCGTCGCCATGCAGCAGAACCGGCACGGCCCTCTTGGGCTGGTGGTCAACCTCGGCACCGTCGAAGCCGGACTGGATGAAACGGGTCGCACCCTCGACAACCGGGTTGACGAACTCGAGGTGGCTGGGATTGGGGTAGAGGCGGACGGCGATCTTCTCGCCCTCGCTGGTCTCGTAGACGCCCTGGTGGCCGTAGTGATACTTGACGTCGCCGGTGCCGCCGTGCGGTATCGCCGCCACGGCCTTGACCGCGTCGATCTGCTTGGAGCCCTCGAACTCGGCCAGGATCGACTCGACCGAGCGGCCGAGGTTGTGGGCAAGGACGCTGAGCCGGCCGCGGTGTGCCATGCCGAAGACGACCTCCTCGGCGCCGCTGCGGTAGGCCAGCGTGACCAGCTCGTCGAGCATCGGCACGACCGCGTCGAGCCCCTCGATCGTGAAGATCTTCTGGCCCAGATAGGCCTTCTCGATGAAGCGCTCGAACTGGAAGACGTCGATCAGGCGCTGCAGCAGGCGGCGCTTCTCCTCATCGGCGAGCGGCTGGCGGTGGGCGCCGGTCTCGACCATCTCGCGCAGCCAGGTGCGCTGCTGGTGGGAGGAGAGGTGCTCGAACTGGTAGGCGATCGGCCCGCAATAGGCCTCGCGCATCCGCGGCAGGGCCTCCAGCAGGGTCTCGCCGGGCACGCCGATCCGCAGGATCGAGGCCGGGATGCGGGCCATCAGCTCCGGGGTCAGGTTGAGGTTCTCCGGCTGCAGCGAGGGGTCGCCCTTGGGCTCGCGGCCGAGCGGGTCGAGGCGGGCGGCGAGGTGGCCGTGGGTGCGGTAGCCCTTGAGCAGCGAGGTCGCGGCTTGGACGGCCTGCAGCAGCTCCTCGTCGGGCTGGGTCGTGGTGACGGCCATCTCCTCCGTGCCGGTCGAGGGTGTGCCGAGCGGCGGCGCCGAGGCCGAGGCGGGGTGGGCGGATGCAATCGGCCCCGCGTCGATTCCCAGGTCCGCAGCGACGCCCTCGTAGAAGCCGTTCTCGCCCTGCAGGCGCTGGTCGATGCTGCGCAGGAAGGCCCCCGACTCCGCTCCCTGGATGACGCGGTGGTCGTAGGTCGAGGTCAGCATCATCGTCTTGGAGACGCCGAGCTGGCGCAGGCGGTCGGGCGAGGCGTGGGCCCACTCGGGCGGGTAGGCGATCGCCCCGGTGGCGACGATCGCGCTCTGGCCGCTCATCAGGCGGGGGACGGAGGCGACGGTCCCGATCCCGCCCGGGTTGGTCAGCGAGATGTTGGTGCCCTGGAAGTCGTCGGCGGTGAGCTTGCTCTCCCGCGTCTTCTTGATCAGTTCCTCGTAGTAGCTGTGGAAGGCAGCGAAGTCGAGCCCCTCGGCACCCTTGATCCCGGGCACCATCAGGCTGTGCGAGCCGTCCTTGCGCTCGACGTCGACCGCGATCCCCAGGTTGACCGGCCCACCCTCGATCGCAAACGGCTTCCCCTCTCGCCGCTCGAAGACCCGAGTCATCACCGGGTGCTCCTTGGCAGCCCCGACGATCGCCCAGGCGACCAGATGAGTGAAGGAGACCTTCATCCCCCGCTCCTTGAGCAGCCCGTTCAGAGCCTTCCGCTTCGCATCCAACGTATCCACCGCAACCGTTCTGAACGAGGTGGCAGTAGGAACCTCCCGGCTCTCGTCCATGGCCTGAGCCAGCATCGCCGCAGGCCCCCGAAGCGCCTTGGCCTCCCCAGCGGCGGCGGGCCCCGCACCGTTAGCGGCCCCAAGCACGTCCTCCTTGGTCACCTTCGCCCCCGGCCCCGAACCAGCAACCGAGCCAAGGTCGACGCCATTAGCCTCAGCAACCCGTCGCGCAACAGGCGTAGCTCGGACTCCATCGGCTCCGTTGGAACCCTGGGCAGCCCCAGCGGTCCCACCCGCGGGTGGCGCAGACGATGGGGGGGCCGAGGACGGACCGTGGCCCGCCCGCAGCGCCCCCCCATCGTCTGCGACAGGATCCGCGGTCGACCCCTCTGAACTCTCGCCGGGCTCCATCTCCGCCAACGGGGCACCCACAGGCACCTCGTCGTCAACGGCAACAAGCAGCTTGGTAATGACGCCATCCGCAGGAGCCGGAACCTCGGCATCGACCTTGTCGGTCGAGACCTCGACGACCGTGTCCCCCTCGTTGACGAAATCGCCCACGGCGACGTGCCACTCGAGCACGATGCCCTCGGTGACCGACTCGCCCATTTCGGGCATTGCAATCTGCACGGTCGCCGTCTCCGCCATATCTGTCCTGAGTCTATGAAAATGAACTAACGCACTTCTAAGTCGAGATAGGCTGCATGCGATGAACTACTTCATCACCGGGGCCACCGGCTTCATCGGACGCAACCTCGTGCAGCGGCTTCTGCAGCGCGAGGGAACCATCTACGCGCTGGTCCGGGCCGGGTCGCGTGGACGTTTGGAGGAGCTGCGGACGTCCTGGGGAGCCGACGGGGCGCGGATCGTGCCGATCGCCGGCGACCTCGCTCAACCCGGGCTCGGCGTCTCGGAGGAGGACCTGCTGACCCTGCGCGGCGACGTCGACCACTTCTTCCACCTGGCGGCGATCTACGACATGACCGTCGGCGCCGAAGCCCAGGAGATCGCCAACGTCGAGGGCACCCGGCACGCAGTCGAACTCGCCGGGGGGATCGAGGCCGGCTGCTTCCACCAGGTCAGCTCGATCGCCGCCGCAGGGCTTTACCGGGGCGAGTGGCGGGAGGACATGTTCGACGAGGCCGAGCGGCTCGACACCCATCCCTACTTCCGCACCAAGCACGAGTCCGAGCGGGTAGTGCGCGAGGAAAGCCGCCGGCCCTGGCGCGTCTACCGGCCCGGGATCGTGGTCGGCGACTCGCGCAGCGGAGAGATCGACAAGGTCGACGGGCCCTACTACTTCTTCAAGCTTCTGCAGCGGGCCCGCAAAGTGCTTCCGGGGTGGCTGCCGGGACTCGGGGTAGAAGGCGGCGAGATCAACATCGTCCCGGTCGACTTCGTCGCCGACGCGATCGACCACATCGCCCACGAGCCCGGCCTGGACGGCCAGGTATTCCACCTCACCGACCCGGCGCCGAAGAGCGCGGGCGAAGTGATCAACCTCTTCGCCCGCGCCGCCGATGCGCCTCAGGCGGTACTGCGCCTGGAATCGAGCGTTACCGATCCGGCCACCTCGCTGGCAAGGACCGGCCTACGCTTCTTCCCGCCAGCGAAGCGGGCGATGAAAGCGGCGCTCGGCGAGCTGGGCATTCCCGCGGGCATGCTCACCTACGTCAGTTACCCGACCACCTTCGACTCGACGAACACGCAGAAGGCCCTGGAGGGCACTGGGATCTCGGTGCCGCCGCTGGAGTCCTATGCGGACCGCGTCTGGGACTACTGGGAGCGCAACCTCGACCCGGACCTGTTCAAGGACCGCTCGCTGAGCGCGGCGGTGCGCGGCAAGGTGGTGCTGATCACGGGCGCCTCCTCGGGGATCGGCAAGGCGACCGCGGTCAAGGTCGCCGACGCCGGCGCGACCGTCTTGCTGGTGGCACGCTCGATCGAGAAGCTGGAGGAGACGAAGCGCGAGATCGAGGCGGCCGGGGGCGTCGCCCACATCCATCGCTGCGACATGTCCGAGATCGAGGACGTCGAGCGGATGGCCGACGAGGTCCTTGCCTACCACGGCCAGGTCGACATCCTCGTCAACAACGCCGGGCGCTCGATCCGGCGCTCGGTCGGCCTCTCCTACGACCGCTTCCACGATTACGAGCGGACGATCCAGCTCAACTACCTCGGCGCGGTGCGGCTGATCCTGGCGCTGCTGCCGTCGATGCGCGCGCGCAAGTCGGGGCACATCGTCAACATCAGCTCGATCGGGACGCAGACCAACCCGCCGCGCTTCTCGGCCTACGTGGCCTCGAAGGCCGCGCTTGACGCTTTCAGCCGCGTGATCGCATCGGAGGTCTTCGACGACGGCGTTCGCCTGACCACGATCCACATGCCCCTGGTGCGCACGCCGATGATCGCGCCGACGCGGATGTACGACGTCTTCCCGGCGATCTCGCCCGAGGAGGCCTCGGAAATGATTGCGAAGGCGATGGTCGACCAGCCGAAGAAGGTGGCGACGCGGCTGGGGACGTTTGGCGAGCTGTTGTATGCGGTGGCGCCTACGGTCTCGGATCGGATCTTGAACCAGGCTTACCGGTTGTTCCCGGAGTCGCAGGCTGCCAAGGGGAAGGGCGAGGAGGCGCCGGACAAGGCGCCCTCCACCGAGGCTGTGGCGTTTGCTCATTTGATGAAAGGCGTGCACTGGTAGCGGTTGGCCCGCGGGTCCTGTCGCAGGGTGAGGGGGGCGCTGCGGGCGGGCCACGGTCCGTCCTCGACCCCCCTCACCCTGCGCCACCCACGGGAGAAGCGCTTGGGGTGCAGCTTCCATGAGTTCCGAGCGACGGCTCAAGCACTGGGGGTGGGGGTACGAGGATCAGGTGCCTTCGCAGGAGGAGCTTGAGGCTGCCGCGGTGGGGATTCGGGAGCGGTTTGGGTTCGGGGGCGATGTCGAGGAGGCGGTTCCACTCGATGAGGTTGAGCTTCGGGCGGGTCGGCTGAAAGCTCCTGGGGCGCTTGGGGATCTGTTCAGCGATGCGCACTACGAGCGGGTTTCGCATGCTTTGGGGAAGGCTTATCGGGATGTGGTTCGGGGGTTTCGGGGGGAATTTGAGAATCCGCCTGATCTTGTTGCGTTTCCCCGGGACGAGTCGGAGATTGAGGTTGTGCTCTCTTGGGCTGAGGCCGAGGGGGCGGCGGTTGTGCCGTTTGGGGGCGGGACCAGCGTGGTTGGTGGGGTCGAGGCTCGGTTGGGGGATCGGCCCGTTGTCTCGCTCGACCTGCGGCGGTTGGATCGGGTGCTGGAGGTCGATGCGGAGTCGTTGGCGGCTCGGATCCAGGCTGGGGCTACCGGGCCCGGGTTGGAGGATCAGCTGCGGGAGCATGGGTTGACGCTGCGGCACTTTCCGCAGTCGTTCGAGTACTCGACGCTGGGCGGTTGGGTGGCGACGCGGGCCGGAGGGCACTTCGCGACGCTCTACACCCACATCGACGATCTGGTCGAGTCGGTGCGGGCGATCACGCCGCGGGGGGCCTGGGAGAGCCGGCGGCTGCCGGGGTCGGGGGCGGGACCCTCGCCCGACCGGGCGCTGATCGGCTCCGAGGGCATCCTCGGCGTGATCGCCGATGCCTGGGTGCGGGTACGGGTGCGGCCCGAGTTCAAGGCCTCATGTGGAGTCGAGTTCGACGATTTCTACGCCGCCGCGCGAGCGATCCGCGAGATCTCGCAGTCCGGCCTCTACCCCTCGAACTGCCGCCTCCTCGATGCAATGGAGGCCGGAACCACCGGCGCCAGCTCGGGTGAGAAGAACCTGATGGTGCTCGGCTTCGAGTCGGCCCATCGCCCAATGGACGCCCCCATGGCCCTGGCGCTCGACATCGCCCGAACCCACGGCGGCACCCCAGGCGAAGTCCGCACTATCCAGCCGATTGACCTAAAACCCCACTCCGGCTCCGGTTCCAGGCCCACCGGCGGGGGAGGCTCCGACGCTGTCGGGGCCTGGCGGGGCGCCTTCCTTCTGGCGCCCTACTTGCGCGACACATTTGTTGCCTGCGGCGTGCTCAGCGAGACCTTCGAGACTGCCATCACCTGGGACCGTTTCGAGGAGTTCCATGCGGCGACGATGGAGGCGGTGCGGACGAAGGTCGCAGAGGTCTGCGATGCGCAGGCGGATGGTCCCGGGGCGCCCAGGGTCAGCTGCCGCTTCACCCACGTCTACCCCGATGGTCCCGCGCCCTACTTCACCGTGATCGCTCCGGCCGTTCGCGGCGGCGAGATCGAGCAGTGGGACGAGATCAAGGCCGCGGCCGCCGAGGCCGTGATCGAGGGCGGTGGCACGATCACCCACCACCACGCGGTCGGCCGCGACCACCGGCCGTGGTACGACCGCCAGCGCCCGGCGCCGTTTGCGGCGGCCCTGCGCGCCGCCAAGACCGAGTTGGACCCCTCCGGCATGCTCAACCCCGGCGTCCTCATCGATCCGTAGCCAGCTTCGCGCTTCCGACATTGACCACACTGGGGCGGCGTCAATGTCGGAAGCGGTGTGCCGACGGCGCCCAGCGGTACCCTGTCGCGACTGAATCTCCTTGGCCGGAAGCGGATTTTGTCTCTCGCCGGCCCTTTTAGCGTGGAAACGATCACTTCGGAACAGCCGACGGTCCCGGCCGCTGCCGGCAAGGCGGACGCCTCGCTGGACGAGCCTGTGGTGCCACGGCGCTCGCCGCTGCGCGCGGCGATCAAGACCGGCCGGCCCCAGGAGTGGATCAAGAACCTCTTCGTCTTCGCCGGGCTGGTCTTCTCGGGCAAGTTCAACCAGCCGCACGACGTGCTGGAGGCGACGTTGACCTTCGCCTCCTTCTGCCTGATCTCCAGCGCCGGCTACTACGTCAACGACCTGATCGACGTCGAGCTCGACCGCAAGCATCCGAAGAAGCGCTTCCGGCCACTGGCGGCGAGGGAGCTCTCGGAGGGGACGGCGAAGGCGATCGCGCCGCTGCTGGCGGTGGCCGCCGTCGGCCTCGCCTTCGCCACGGTCAACTGGGAAGTCGGGGCGATGGTGATCGGCTACGGGATTGTTCAGCTCGCCTACAGCTTTTGGCTGAAGCAGGTCGTGATCGTGGACGTGATGACCCTCGCGACCGTCTTTATCCTGCGGGTCGCCGCCGGCGCCAGCGCGGTCGACGCGCACGCCTCGGAATGGCTGTTGCTCTGCATGGGCATGCTCGCCCTCTTCCTCGGCTTCACCAAGCGCCGCCAGGAGGCCGTCTCCGAGCTGCACGAGGGCACCAGCAGCCGTCCGGTCCTCGAGCATTACTCGCTGCCCTTCCTCGACCAGATGGTTGCCATGGTCACTACCGGGACCGTGATCAGCTACTCGATTTACGCTGTCAACTCGCCGCTCGTCGGCAGCCAGATGATGTGGACGATCCCACCGGTCGTCTACTGCATCTTCCGCTACCTCTACCTGGTCTACGACCGCGCCGACGACCGCTCGATCGCCGCCATGGTCTCCAAAGACAAGGGCATGATCGCCGGCGGCGGCGCCTGGGTGATCGCCGCGTTCGCGGTGCTCTACGTCTTCAACTAGCCGGGCTGGACCGGTAGGTCGGAGACCAGCTCGGTCTTGTCGCCGCGCTGGAACTGGAGATCGATCGTCTCGTCCTTGCGGTAGGTGCCGAAGAGGCCGAGGTACATCGCCAGCCAGCGCCCCTTGCCGACCTGCTCCTTGACGATCTGGCGAGTGAAGACGATCTCGCCGGCACGCACCTCATAGTCGCTCCCCTCGCGCTGCTCGACCCCGTTGATGAAGACCACGTAGGGAGCTTCCGCTCCGCCCGGCAGCTTCACCCGCCGCCCGGCGGCGTAGCTGCCCTTGGGGATCTCCGCTTCGGTCTCAGCCATCGCGTTCCAGAGTCTCGCGCACCAGGTCGAACGGCGTCTCGTGCCCACTCGGGTCCAGCTCTTCACGCCTAACCCCGCCCCGAAACGGCATAAACGTGCCGTCGCCCCGCACATCCACCCCCGCCACCGGCTTGCGCAGCCACCCCCTCCCGCTCAACTGCAACCGCGCCCGCACCAACTCCTCCGGCCCAAAGTCCCTGAGCGACGATACGGATTTCACAGGCCCCTCAGCCCGAATAGCCAACGCCCGCTCCCGCATAGCAGCCACAGCCTCCCCAAGCTCATCAAAGCTCAGATGAGAGACATCGGATCCATCTCGAATCGTCAGCTTCCACGCGCTCAAGGGGGCGCAGCGTACGAAACCTGGAAGGGGTGCCGGGGGGGGGGGGGGGGGG
>Ga0307503_10000135_pt1 | contig 32402 bp, 42 predicted proteins | sample 17_S_MG_FD_194514 | JGI IMG/M metagenome (GOLD analysis project Ga0307503, IMG submission 194514) | Soil microbial communities from Populus trichocarpa stands in riparian zone in the Pacific Northwest, United States - 17_S | ecosystem: Environmental > Terrestrial > Soil > Riparian zone > Trees... | reverse complement strand
CCTTCGCGTCGATGACCGCGAAACCAGCAAGTGACCTAGAATAGGGCGTCTGAGGTAAAAATGGGACAAGGCGGAACTCGTTTGGGCGGTGGACGACCGCCAAAGTCGCAATCGGAGCGCTGGTTAGGCGGGAATGCCGGGAAACGGTCGATGGCGATCGTGGAACGGGAGCCCGTCCCGTCTGGGCCGGTCGACGAGCCGGACGATCTGACGGCTGGCGAGCTCAAGTACTGGCGGAAGTGGTCGCCGTTAGCCCTGGCCAATGGCATGCTCACGCCGTCGACGTCGGCGGGCTTTGTCCTGTTGTGTCAGCAAGCGGAGCGGGCCGAGGTCATGTGGGCGACGATTCAATCCCGCGGGCTCGAGCAATTGAAGGTCACGATCGACGGGGCCGGGCAGGAGCAAGCGGAGTACAAGGCCAACAGCCTCTTGACCCATTGGCGGGCGCTCATGCTCCGGTGCGAACAGCTCCAGGCGCGGTACGGGCTCGCCGCCGACGGCAAGGGGCCGGCGCGGGAGTCGGAGCGGGATACCGAGGCGACGGAACTAGCGAGGCTTCTTGCCGTCAAGTGACCCGGCGACGGCGTACGCTCGGCGGGTGACGGCCGGCGAGCTCCCGGCCGGCAAGTGGCATCGGCTGGCGTGCGAGCGTCACCTTGCGGATTTGGCCGACACTAGCAGCCAGTGGGTCTATAAGCCGGAGCTCGCGGCGCGTGGCGTCGGGCTGTTCAAGCTGTTCCGCCACTACAAGGGCCGGGACTGGGCCGGCCGGCCGATCATCCTCGAGCCGTGGCAATGCTTCATCGTCGGCAGTCTCCTGGGATGGGTCCACAAAGACACGGGACTGCGGCGGTTTCGGAACGCCTTTATCGAGCTTCCACGCGGGCAGGGCAAGTCCACATTGGCCGGCGGCATGCTCGTCATCTTGACATTCTTCGACGGCGAGGACGGGGCCGAAGGGTACTCGGTCGCCACGAAGAAGGATCAGGCGCGGATCTCGTTTCAAGCCGGGCGGCAGATGGTGGTGCGCTCGCCGGCCATCAAGGCCATGATCGAGGTCTCGAAATACAACCTCCACGATCTCAAAACCGAGTCGAAGATGGAGGCGCTCGGCGCGGACGCCGACACGCTCGACGGGCTCCGGCCGCATATCGCCGTCGCCGATGAAGTGCACAAGATGAAGTCTGCCGATCAGATCGAGGTCATCGAGTCCGGCATGGGCACGCGGTTACAGCCGATGCTGTTCGAGATCACGACGGCCGGCGAGGACGATCAGAGCGTCTACGGGCAACATCACCTGCTCAGTACGCGGGTGCTCGAAGGGACGGTGCCACTCCCCGAGTGGTTCGCCTTCATTGCCGCGGCCGATCCCGAGGACGATTGGACGCTCGAGACGACCTGGATCAAGGCGAATCCGAATTGGGATATCTCGGTCAAGCCGGACTTCATGCGGAAGGAAAGCCGGAAGGCGCTCGCCAATCCGGCCGAGCAAGCGAAGTTCAGGCGGCTCTACCTCGGCCAAAAACTGCAACGCGTCGAGGGGTACTTCTCGGTCGAAGATTGGCTCGCCTGTCCCGCGCTCCCGCCCGATGCCGAGCTCCGGCGCTATCCCTGCTGGATGGGGCTCGACTTGTCGAGTTCGATCGACGTCACCGCGGCCGTCCTGGTCTGGAAATTGAGCGAGACGGAGATCGCCATCCGGCCAACCTTCTGGCTTCCTGAAGACAATATCGGCGAGCGGTCGAAACGGGATCGGACGCCGTACGACCGATTCGCCGCCGACGGCTGGCTCCGGGTCACGGCCGGCAACGTCATTGATCGGATTCAACTCCGGCAGGATCTCGCCGCGCTGGCGAAGGAATGGAAGATCAAGACGCTGTGCTTCGATCCCTGGCACGCCCACGAGCTCATGTCGAATCTCCGCGACGAGGACAAGATCCCCGTGCTCGGCGTCGATCAGCGGTATAACCCGTTGAGTCAGTCGACGAAAGACTTTCGTGATTTCGTGTTACAGCGTCGGGTCCGGCATGATCCGAATCCGCTGATGACGATCATGCTCGCCAATGCCGTCGGCCGGGGCGACGAAAAGGACAACATCATGCTGAGCAAGAAACGATCGCGGGGCCGGATCGACGGCGTACAGGCCACGATCACGGCACTCACCAATGTCCTGGTCCGGCAACCTCAGCGGGCATCGGGGGCCTTCTTTGTCTGACGTCATCGTCTACGACTCGCCGGCCATCATCAAATCCCGTCCGCGGCGGTGGCTCGAGGGGCTCCGCTCGTACTTCATGGGTCCGATGTCGCTCAAAGATCCCGCGCTGTCGCGGTACTTCGGATCGTCGGGGCGCTCGACGTCCGGCGTCACCGTGACGCAAGAGAACGCCTTCACCTTCTCGGCGGTCTATGACGCCGTGAATCAAATCTCCTCAGACGTGGCCAAGCTGCCGCTCAATCTCCGCAAGCGCAACCCAAGTGGCGGCAGTGACCCGTACGAAGACTCAAAAACCCACAGATTGCTCAAATATGAGCCCAATCCGGAAATGGGCTCGATGGTGTTTCGGCGGACCGTCACGGCGCATGCGCTGACGTGGCATGGCGGGTTCTCCGAGATCGAGCGCGACGGGGCCGGCCGTCCCGTGGCGATCTGGCCGTTGGCTCCCGATAAGGTGAAAGTCGAACGCGAGAAGACGGGACGCCGACGGCTGTATTTCAAGGTCCGCGGCGACGACGGCGCGGAGGTGAATCTCGATCCCGCCAACGTCCTGCATATCGTCGGGCTCGGCTACGATCCGTTCTGTGCGTATCCGGTGATTACCTTGGCGCGGCAAGCGATCGGCCTGGGGCTCGCCGCCGAGCAGTTTGGATCAACCTTCTTCGGCAACGGCACGACGTTTGGCGGCGTGCTCTCGATGGTCGGCATCAACTCCGAAGAAGAGGCGCAACGGCTCCGCGACGTCATCAAGGCGCGGCATACCGGGCCAGAACGGGCCAATGACATGCTCGTCACTTGGGGCGATATGAAGTACACGCCGAATGGCGTGGCTCCACAGAACGCCCAGATGAATGAGCTGCGCTCGAAGCAAGTCGAAGAGGTCGCACGGTTTTTCAATATTCCTGTGCATAAACTCAAAAACCTCGAGCACGCGACGTTCTCCAATATCGAGCAACAGGATCTCGAATATTACAAAGGGTGCTTACTGAATTGGATCACGCTGTGGGAAGAAGAATGCAATCGCAAGCTGATCCCGTCGCTCGAATCCCGCCAACAGTTTGTGAAGCACAATGCGAACGCGTTTCTCCGGGCCGACACGACGGCGCGGACGGCGCTCTATACGGCGCTCCTGGATCGCGGCGTGTTCAATGCGGATCAGGTCTTAGAGTACGAGGATCTGAATCCGCAACCGGGCGGGCAAGGGCAACTCTACCTCGTGCAAGGCGCGATGGTTCCGAAGGATCAGATCGTGGATCTCGTCGACGCCCAGATCGAGAAGGCCAAGGCTCCACCACCACAGCCAACGCCACAGCCAGCGGCCGACAAGCCGCCGGTCGACGAGACGCCGGCACGGATGCTAGCCGAGCTCGTGTCTCGGACGGAGCGGGCAGAGGCGGAAGTCTCGCTCAGGGCAAAGAATGAGGCGGCGGCATCGGCCGCGAAGGAGACGGCCGAGAAGCTCTCCGTCCTGCTCACGGACGAACGCGATCGGGCGCGGGCCGAGACGACTCGAGCCGTCGAGCGTGAGACGCTCGCCAAGGTCGCCGTCGATGCCGAGCTTGCCCGGCTGGCGACGGTGGAAGCCGAGGCGCACGCGGCGGTGATTGCCGCACACCGCGGGCTCGTCGTCGACGTCATGCGACGGATGATCGAACGCGAGACCGAGCGCGTCCGGCGAGCCCAAACGACGCCCGAGAAGCTCCGCGAGTGGATGGCGAAATGGTACGACGGGCACGAGGCGCTGATCGTCGACGCGCTCGTGCCGGCGCTCACCGTTCATGTCGCCTGGTCTCGGTCGACCGATGACCCACGGGCGCTCGCCAAGGGCTACGCGTCCGCGCATGTCGCGGCGTCCAAGCGAGACGTCGAATCGGCGATCGATGACGGGGCCGATCTCGCGTCATCGCTCGCCGGCATGCTCGACCGCTGGCGCGGCCGGGCCGAGGACGTCGCCAACGAGTGCTTCGAGCGCGAGATCGCCCACACGCTGAAATGAGGAGTCCATGGCAGACACGCTAGAACGCCGATCGTTTGTGGAGTGCCGAGCCGAGGCCGACGGCCGGCTGATTCGCGGCTATGGCATTGTGTTCGACTCGCTGTCGGAGGATCTCGGGGGCTTCAAGGAGCGCATCATGCCGTCGGCGGTCGATCGCACGCTCCGCGACGGGCTCGACGTCCGGGCCTTAATCGATCACGACTCGTCGAAGATCCTGGGCCGGACGCGGGCCGGCACGCTCCGGCTCGAAAAGGACCGGCAAGGGCTCAAGGTCACGATCGAGCCGCCGGACACGGCGACGGCGCGGGATCTGATGGTGTCGATCAAGCGGGGCGACATCTCCGGCATGAGCTTCGCCTTCCGGACGCCCAAGGGCGGCGACGAGTGGGACATGGAAGGCGACTGGCCGATCCGATCGGTTCACGACATGACGATCCGCGAAGTGAGCGTCGTGGCATTTCCAGCGTATGCCGATACGCAAGTGGCGGTGCGTTCGCTCGGGGAGTATCGCGGGCATGCGTGGAATCCGTCGGTGGAGTTTCGGGAACGTCGATTGCGGCTGAGTCGGTGTCGATAAGGTTGACAGCCGGTAAGCCGCTACAGTAAGATAACAAATCGAGGCCGGCGAGCGAGTGGTTCGCTCGTCGACCCCTGACCGATCAAGCCCGTGGAGGGGCTCGACATGGCTACTGCCGATCCTACGTCACAAACCGTTACCATCAAACCGCCGAACTTCGGATTAGCAACCTTCCGAATCACTGGCATGTCGCCGCTCGTGATCCATCGGTTCTCGGCGAAAACAAAGAATCAGATGAAACAGAAGATGGAAACCGGCAAGGCGGCGAGCAGTAAGAAAAACCGCGAAGCCAAGCTCACCGATGATCTGTACGAAGAAGCCCGATACCGTCACGCCGACGGATGGGACGGGTTCAACGCGGCGGCGATTCGGGCGGCGATGATCTCCGCGTGTCGGCTCGTCGGATTCAAGATGACGCTGGCGAAGCTCTCCGTGTTTGTCGAGGCCGATGGCGTCGATGCCACGGAACCACAGATCCCACTCATTCGGATCATCGGCGAGCCCGTGAAGCAGGAAGACATGGCCCGTGTCGAGACGGGTCAACCGTATGTCACGGTTCGTGCGGCGTACCACTCATGGAAAGCCGTCGTCAGGATTCGCTTCGACGCGGATCAATTCACCATGCAAGACGTGGCGAATCTGATGCAGCGTGTTGGTATGCAGGTTGGGATCGGCGAAGGCCGTCCGGATAGCAAAAACAGCGCGGGCATGGGATGGGGCCTGTTCCGACTCGAGGAGTCCAAATGACAACGAATCCGGAGATCGTCAACGAACTGCGTCGGCTCGCCAAGGCGCACGGCGGCATCCTGCATCCGAAAGCCATCGTCGAGGCGGCACGGGCGGAAGACTCGCCGTTACACAGCGCCTTCGAGTGGGACGACACCGAAGCCGCCGAGCGATACAGGGAGTATCAGGCGCGGCAACTGGCGCGAGTCGTCGTCACCTACCAGCGGCTCGGGGATCGGGATGTCCCCGTGCGCGTGCTCGTGAATCTCACGTCTGACCGGGACGCGGGCGGCTACCGGCTCGTGTCGGCGGTCATGGCCGACGACGAGCAGCGGCGGCAACTGATTGCCGATGCGCTCGCCGACATGAAACGGTTTCGGGCGAAGTACGCGTCAATCGTGGAACTGGCGAAGGTGTTTGAGGCGCTCGATCAGGTGGGGCCGTTACTGGTCGATCAGGATCACGCCGAGGCGGGCATGGCAGGTTAGGCAGGGCAAGCCGTCGCAAGGCTGAGCAGGAGTGGAACGGATTAGCACGGAGCGATCGGGAACGGACTGGCCCGTAGTGGCAGGTGCGGTGCGGGCACGGTGCGGGCAGTCGAGGACTAGCGGGATCAGGTCTGGCGCGGCCGGCATCGTATCGAATGATACGGGCCGGCCGTTTTCGTTTATACTAGCCGTCAAGTTTTTGAGCCTGACGGATTCGGCCGGCGCGGCCGGATCGGCGGGCGACAAATGATGTCGTGATGTCCTGGGAGGACGTCCGCATCGGTGAGCCGTAACAGGTTTCGCCTATGCTGGCGTCTTTTGTCGTTTCTGACGCCGTGCAACGGCAAGGAGTCAGAACATGGACGTCAAGGAACTTCGAGAACAGATCAACAAACACGCGGCGACACTCCAAGAGATCTTGGAAGTGGCGAAGACGGAAAAGCGCGAGCTCAAGCCGGAAGAGTCGACGCGGTTCGACGCGATCGACGCCGAGCGCGACAAACTCATGGCGACGGAGCGTCGGCTCCTCAAGGTCGCCGAGATCGCCGAGACGACGGGCCGGCGCTCCGAGCCGACGTCACCGATCAAGCAGCCGATCGACACGAACCGAGCGTCCGGCGAACAACAGCGGATCGCCGACGGGTACGAGGGGCTCCGCTCGTGGTTTCAGGCCGGGACGGATCTGAAGCTCAAGCCGGAACAGCGGGCCGCGGCACAGCGGGCCGGCGTCAACCTGGACGCGAAGACGCTGAGCTTCCAACTGCCGTCACGGGCTCCGAAGTCGCTCCGTGACGACGACATGCGGACATGGGCCGAGCGGGCGCAGAGCGTCTACGCGGACGGCTCACCGGGCGGCTCCGGCGAAGAGGGCGGCTACACCGTCGCCCACGAAGCCATTCGAGAACTTGAGATCGCCTTGCTCGAGTTCGGCGGCATGCGGAAAGTCGCCAACGTCATCCGGACGGCGAAGGGCGGCGACATGCCGTTTCCGTCGACCAATGACACGTCGAACACGGGCGCGATCCTGGCCGAGAACGGGCAGTATACCGAGCTCCCGATTCACTTCACGACGATGACGCTCAAGGCGTACAAGTACTCGTCACGCCTGATCCTCGTGAGCGTCGAGCTCATGCAGGATTCAAGCATCGACTTTGCGTCGATGGTCGGACGGCTCCTCGGCGAGCGCATCGGCCGGATCACCAACACGCACTTCACGACGGGCGACGGCTCAGACAAGCCCAACGGCATCGTCACGGCGGCAACACTCGGCGTCACGGGATCGCTCGGCGCGTCGATCACGTACAACGAGCTCGTCGATCTGGAACACTCCGTGGACCCGGCGTACCGGCAAGGGGCTCGGTTCATGTTCCACGATGACACGCTCAAGGTGCTCAAGAAGGTCCGCGTCCCGCAATACTCCGGCGACACGACGGGCATGCCGTTGTGGCAGTCCGGGCTCGCCGTCGGCGCTCCCGATACGATCCTGGGCTACGGCTACACGATCAATCAGGACATGGCGCAGATGGGGCCGGGCTCGCCGAGCGGCGGTGACAAGTCGGTCATCTTCGGGCAACTGTCGAAGTACATCATCCGTGACGTGCGCGACATCACGCTGGTTCGGCTCGATGAGCGGTACGCGGATTACGGCCAAGTCGGCTTCCTGGCCTTCTCGCGTCACGACGGCGACTTGCTCGACGCCGGGACGCATCCGGTGAAGTACTTCATCAACGCGTAATGACCATACGCTTCTTGACCTCGATCGCTGCCCGTGACTGGGCGTACCGGAACGGGCAGACGATCGAGGTCGAGCGGCTCAACCCTCAATTCGCCGACTTCCTCAAAGCCGGCGTCATTGAGATCGTGACCTTCGACGAGCAGGAACAGGTCGCCGATGCTCCAGACGTACCAGAACGCCCAACCCGCGGCCGACGTCGGCGTGGGCGCGTGGCCGGCGTCTAACCAGGTCTGGGTCTGTCTCGGCTGCGGGCCGTCGCTGACGGTCGAAGACGTCGAGTACTGCCGCGGCCGGGCGTCCGTCATTGCCATCAACAACACGTATCAACTCGCGCCATGGGCCGAGGTGCTCTACGCGTGCGATGCGCGGTGGTGGGGCTGGCATAAAGGCGTGCCGGGATTCGCGGGGCTCAAGTTCTCCGTCGAGCCCAAGGCCAAGGCCGGCCGGCGGGAACATGGCCCGTATGCCGACATCACCGTACTTCGAAACACGGGCGACGACGGCTTCGAAGCCGATCCGTCTGGGCTTCGAACGGGCAAAAACTCCGGGTATCAAGCGATCAATCTGGCCGTCCATTTCGGGGCGCGGCGGATCATCCTGCTCGGCTATGACATGGGGCCGTCGAAGGAAGGGCGCGATCACTACTTCGGTTCGCATCCGGGCGGTGTCGTGCCGCCGTACCATCTGTTCATGCGGAACTATCCCAATCTCGCCGCCGAGCTCAAAAAGCGCGGCGTCGACGTGATCAACGCGAGCCGCAAGACGGCGCTCGGCGTCTTTCGCCGGCAACCGCTCGCCGAGGCGCTCCCATGATCTCCATGGGGCCTGGGGAGTTCACACCGATCACGCTCTGTTCGCCGCGGGAGTCGACGTCGCCGAAGTTCGCCCGGGCCTTCTCGACGGGGTGCGGGGGCGTGATGAAGAATCTGCCGATCGCTGAGCCGTTGCACCGGCCGATCGCGCTCTTCGGCTCGTCGGTCGGCTGGAATCAGATCACGGCGGCGCGGGAGTCCGGCCGCGATTGGTACTACGGCGATCATGCGTTCCTGGGGGCGCGGAGCACGTTCTATCGCATCAGCCATAACGAGTTCCAATACCGGGGCACGGAGGAGCGCGACGGGGCGCGGCGGTTCATGCTCCTCGAGAAGCCGATCCGTCCGTGGCGCAAGGCCGGCCGTGACGTGCTCGTCTGTCCGGCTCCGGCCGTCCATGCCGCGCTCATGGGGTTTGACGGGCATGAGGCCGAGAAGGCCATGGTCGCCGCCGTGAAAGACGCAACCGATCGGCCGGTCGTGGTGCGCTACAAGGCGACGGCGACGACGCCGATCGCGTCCGCGCTCGCTGACGCCTGGGCCGTCGTCACCTATCATTCCAACGTGGCGATCGACGCCTTGATCTACGGCGTGCCGGTGTTCGTGTTGTGTCCGTGGGCGGCGACTCGCCGGATGGCGCTCGCCGATCTCGCCGAGATCGAGCGGCCGTACTATCCAGACAACCGTCCGGAGTTCTGTCATGCGCTCGCGTCTCACCAGTGGACCATGGATGAGATCGCCGCCGGCAAGGCGTGGCGCGTACTGAGAGACGAAGCCGAGGCGACGCGAGCAAGGATGGCGGCATGAGACGATGGCGCGTGTATATCGGATGGGACCCTCATGAGACGGTGGCCAACGACGTCGCCGCGGCTTCGCTCCGGGCGACATCGAGTCTGCCGGTGGACGTGGCTCGGGTGGATCTGCGGCCACTCGAAAGACTCGGGCTCTATCTCCGGCCGACGAAGCACGCCGACGGCCGGTACTGGGACGAGATCTCCGAAGCCCCGATGACGACGGGGCACGCCATCGCGCGGTTTTTCGTGCCGTGGCTGGCGAACCATACCGGATGGGCGCTGTTCACGGATGGGGATGTGTTGTTTCGGGAGGACGTCGCCGCGCTCATGCTCTATGCCGATCCGGACTACGCCGTGCAAGTCGTGAAGCATGCGCCGATGCCGGAAGCCGACGAGAAGAAACGCGGGCAGACACAGACGCAGTACTCGAAAAAGAATTGGTCAAGCGTCATGCTGTTCAACTGCGGGCATCCGGCGCATAAGGTGCTCACGGCCGGCGATCCTCAGTCCTGGCCGTTGAATACCTGGCCGGGCCGGGACTTGCACGCGTTCAAGTGGCTCAAGGAGTTTCAGGTCGGCGAGCTCCCGGCGCAGTGGAATTACTTGTCCGGCGTCACGTCGCCGAAGCCGGAACAGATCTCGATCGTCCATTTCACCTTGGGCACGCCAGACGTGCCGGGGCATGAGCGCGACGAGTTCGCCGACGAGTGGCGCGGCGTCCGTGCGGCCCATCAAGCGCGACAGACGGTGGACGCGTGATCAACTTCGATCTCTGGAAACTCCCCGACGGCGAGCGTCATCTTCAGGATTGGATGATCAAAACCAATCGCCGGCTCAAGGGGCGGTTGACGTATCAGATCTCGAAGTACGAAAAGGCCATGGAGTTCGTGCCGGCTGAGCGGCGGCGCGTGGCGGTCGACGTCGGGGCGCATGCGGGGCTCTGGTCCTATTGGATGGCGCGGCACTTCGAGACGCTGCACGCGTTCGAGCCGAAGCCGTCGCATCAAGAGTGCTGGATCGCCAACATGCTCGAGTACACGAACAGCACGCTGCATCCGGTCGGGCTCGGCGCGGCCGATGGCCGGGCACGGCTCGTGACGGAGCCGTCGAGCTCCGGCGATACCCACGCGGTGCTCGTGGCTGACGGGCCGGTCGAGATCCGGACGCTCGATAGTTACGGATTCTCCGGTGTGGACTTCATCAAGATCGACGTCGAAGGTTTCGAGTATCCGGTCTGCCAAGGGGCACGCGAGACGCTCCTGGCGAACAAGCCGATCGTGATCATCGAGCAGAAAAACCACGAGGCGAAGTACTACGGGGCTCCCCCCCAACAGGCGCTTGGGTACTTGACGGCGCTTGGGATGTCGCCCATGTGCAAGCCGATGATCGGTGACTTCATTATGGGATGGGCCTAGTCTTGGGATTAGGTGACGAATTGTTGGCAGCCGGTCACGCTCAGCGGGCCTATGACGCCGATCCAGAGCATCGGAAGGTGGCGATTTGCGAGCGCTCCGGCGCTCCACGCTGGCATGTGCTCTGGGAAGGGAATCCCGTGATTGCCCATCCGTCGGAGCTCAAGAAGATCCCGCATACCTACGTGACGAACGGCACGGGGGCGCGTCCCTACATCGTCTATCCGTTTACGCGTCAGACGGGCTGGCGGTATCACACGGCATGGCGAGCCCGCGATCATGTCGGGCGGTTGTATCTGACGGACCACGACATGCGATTAGGGCGCTCGCTGCCGTCGCCGTTTGTGGTCATCGAGCCCAACGCGAAATCCGACACGACGCGGAACAAAGTCTGGTCCTGGGATCGCTACGCGGCGGTGGTCGAGGCGTATCCCCAGATCCAATTCGTGCAGCCGTTACATAAAGACTCCAAGCCGTTACCGGGTGTGCGGACGGTCACGGCGTCCACGTTCCGCGAAGCGTGCGGCGTACTGGCGGCGTCGATCGGCTACGTCGGCACGGAAGGCGCATTTCATCATGCGGCACGGGCGCTCCACAAGCTCGCCGTCGTCGTCGTCGGTGGGGCGATCAATTGGGAGGTGCTCGGCTATCCCGAGCATCTCGGGATCGTCGACGACGGGCCGGATTCACCGTGTGGCTCCTGGCTCCCATGCCGACATTGTGCGGCGGCACTGGACGCGATCACCGTCGATCGCGTGGTGCTCTCGCTCAAGGCGTTTCTCTTACCTCGTGAGGCGGTCGCATGATGTATTGCTCCCCGTGGGATGAGGACGTGACCTGGAATCGTCGGGTCATCACGGCGGCGTCAGAGCTCGTGCTCGTGCTCGCGTATGTCAAACGGGCCGTGTTGCGCGTCGTCGATGACGGGCTCAACGACGACAAGATCATGGGCGATATTCGAGCGGCGACGGAAGCGGCCGAGGAGTTCATGGATCGGACGCTCGCTCCGACGACGCTGGCGCTCGTCATGGATCGGTTTCCGTATGGCGGGATTCGCTTGCCGCGGTCGAGCCCGTTGATCTCGATCGTCTCGTTTGATTACGTCGATGAGAACGGGGCCGATCAATCGCTGGCCGTGAGCCCGGCGGACTATACGCTGGTCGAAGGCGGGCCGATCTCGCCGTCCTGGCTATATCCCCTGCCGGATGCGTCCTGGCCGTCGACGCGGTACCAGCAGAACGCCGTCACGATTACCTATCAGGCTGGCTACGCGACGAACGCGGAGATCCCGCCGCGGTTCCTGACGGGGATCGAATTGATGGTGGCCGAGCTCTATAAACAGCGGTCCATGTCCGTCTCGGGCACGTCGACGATCCCGGCGACGATTCAGCCGGAGCGGTTCTGGACGCGGGTGATATGACGCGACGATCCGCGATGGAACCGGGCGAACGGGATCACACGATCCTGATCCAACAGCGGGCGGCGTCCGATGCCGTCGATAGCGTCGGGGCTCCGACGGACGATCCCTGGACGACGCTGGTCGCCGCCATGCCGGCGAGCCGGGAAGACATCTCGGCGCGGGAGCGGTTCGCCGCCGAGCAACTGTCGGCGTCCTACGATACGCGGTGGGAGATTAACTACCGGCTCGACATGGACCCGTGGCTGATTGACGTGCCGAAGCTCCGGCGGATTCTCTATCAGGGGCGCGTGCTGAACATTGTCGCGGCGAATCAGATCGGCCGGCGCGAAGGCGTCGAGCTCCTCACCTTGGGGCATGGCTGATGATTGACATGAAGTTTAGCGGCGGGCCTGAACTGGCCAAGGCGCTCAACGCCTTATCTGCCGAGCTCAAGCCGCTCGTGCTGTATGAAGGACTGAAGGAAGCCGGCGAGCCCATGCGGGCGGAAATGTCGCGGCTCGTACGGCGCTCGAGCCGGGCGGGCTCGAAGCACATTGCCGACAATATCTCGATCAGTAAGGCCGATAAGGTCGAGGGGATCAAGGTTCACGAAGACGAAGTGGCCGTGAAGATTGGCCCGGCGAAGGGCACGGCGGCCCAGTACTTCTATTACGGCTTCTTCATCGAATACGGCACGATCAAGATGGGGGCGCATCCGTTCATGCGGCCGGCGTTTGATCAGCATGTCAAGGGCGTGCTCGACGCGATGAAGGCGATTTACTGGCGGTTAATCACCGGCAACGGCGAGGTCAAGACACGATGACGGCCGGCGAGATCGTCCGCGTGCGTGTCCTGGCGCTCGCGTCCGTAACGGCCATCGTCGGATCGCGGGTCTACCTCGGGCAGTTTCCGCAAGAGGGGCAAGTGCCGTCGGTACGGATTCAGCGGATCGACGAGCTCGAGGGCACGCACTTGCGCGGGGCCGGCGGGCCGTATCGGGCGCGGGTGCAAGTCGATAGCGTGGCCGTGACGCTCGCGGCGGCGTTTGCCTTGGATGCCGCCATGCACGGCGACGGGGCCGGGTCAGGGTTGTCGGGATGGGCGGGCACGCTCGGGAGTCCGGCCGTCCGGGTGCTCTCGATCTTGCCGTCGGATGTGCGGGAAGTGTTCGACGCGGAAGAGTTTCGAGTGTGGCGCGTGATGCGCGATTACATCGTGAGTTACCAATAGGAGCGTACCCATGTCAGATCGTACAGGCAATTTCTATGCGGCCGATGATGCCCTGGTCGGCTACGGCACACAGTGGCTCGTCGGGAACGGGGCGAGCCCCGAGACCTTCGAGGCCGTCGCGGGCGTGATCTCCTTCGAGGCGGGATCGTCGGCACGGTCGGCGATTGACCGGACGCACTTGCGCTCGCCGGGCCGTCACCGGGAAGTCATGCCGGGCATTGCGTCGGCGGCTCCGTTCTCCGGTCAGCTGATCTGGCTCCCCTACGAGCAGAGTCAGAGTTACGCCGGCGGCGGCTCGGGCTCCTTCGCGTCGGGCGGGCTCCCGAAGCTCGCCGAGAACGGCACGATCCGCAACATGAAGCTCAGGTATTACGACGGCGTCAGCCCGTCGACCGAGCTCGATTTCACTGGATTCATCATGGAGTTCACGCCGTCGGCCGGCGTCACGGTCGATGACAAACTGACCGTGAAGATCTCCGTCCAGCCAACCGAAGCCTTCCTGTCCGGATTGCCGGCGTAGGTCATGGCGAACATTGAACGCGGCGAAGTGCTCCTCGTCGTCGGCGAGCGTGAATACACGCTCCGGCCGACGACGAACGCGATCCGGGACATCGAGCGTCGGCTTGGGAAGTCCTACGGACAGATCATCCAGGCGCTCGATACCTACGACATCGACGCCTTGACACACATGATGTTCGCGGTGTTACAGCCGCATCATGCGCGTGAGTTCAAGACACCCAACGACGTCGGGACGCTGATCGACGCGGGCGGCGGGATCAACAATACGCGGATCTTCTCGGCGGCATTGACCGAGATGCTCCTGGCGAACATGCCGCCGAAGCCGCCGGCCGGAGGTGACGGCGACGTGCCCAACCCTCCGCGCGGCCGGGATGGGATTGGCGGCAACTCTGGGTTGACGCCCGACGTCTCGGCCTGAGCACGGAGACGTTCTGGGCGCTGACGCCGGCCGAGCTCTGGGTCGAGGTCGAGGCGGCGACGGCGATCGCGCGGGATCGGTTCGAGCAGGATACAACGCTCGCGTGGCAAGCGAATCGGATCTACTTCGAGACGATGAGCAGTAAGAAGATGCCCGATCTGGCGAAGCTACTCGGGAAGAAGCGGATCATCAAACGGCCATCGGCCGAGGAGCAACGATTGGCGCTCTTAGCGATTAGTGCGGCGTGCGGGATTCCGATCAAGGAGCCGAATCGTGGCTGATGCCGTCGTCGGAACATTACGCGCCATCCTGTCGGCCGATACCGCGCAATTCAGCGCGGCCATGGCCACGGCCGGCGCGGACGTTAAGGAGCTTGCCGAAAAACTCCAAAAGGATCTCGAGCCGCGGCAGCGGGCCGTCAATGCGGCGGTGAAGGATTTCCTCGGCACGGACGAGATCCGACGGGCCGAGGAGTACGCGGCGGCGGTCAAGCGGATCGGCGACGTCTCGCTGCTGAGCGAAGCCGATCAGCGGAAGGTCAACAAGGCCGTTACAGACGGGCTCGCGGTCTATCAGCGCATGGGCGAAGATGCGCCCGAGCATCTCAAAAAACTCAAAGCCGATACCGATCAGGTGACGTCGGCATGGGATCGGGCGAATGAAACGCTCGGCAAGTTCGGCCTAAGTCTGTCAGGGCTCGGGCTCGCGTCGGTAACGGGCCTCGTCCTCGCGCTCGGTAAATCGGCCTTTGAGGCGGCCGACAAGTTTTCTAACCTCAGCGCGGCGACGGGGCTGACGCTCGGCGAATTGCAACGGCTCGACTTTGCCGGGGCACAAGTCGGCACGACGATTGAGACTACGGCGTCGGCCGTCCAGCGGCTCCAACGCGAGCTCGTCGAGAACAAAGGCGGCGCGGCCGATGCCATGGCGAAGCTCGGCCTGAACGTCGATGCCCTGCTCAAGATGTCGCCGGGGGCCATGTTCGAGACCATGGCGGCATCGTTCGCCAAGCTCCCCACTGCGGCCGAGAAGTCGGCGGTTGGGCTGCAACTCTTCGGCAAGTCCTGGGGGGAACTAGCTCCGCTGGTGCTCGGCGATATTAAGAAGCTCGAAGACGGCTATAGCGGCATGTCCGATCGGTCGATCGAGAATCTCGATCGGCTTGGTGACTGGTGGGAAGGATTCTATAAACGCCAAGGCGCGTCGGTCGGCGAACTGATCGGATATGCGACGGATTGGGGATTCGCCTGGGATCAAGTAATCACCGGGAGGATCGGTCTCGGTAACGAATACGTCGATCAAGTCGAGAAGGAGATCAACAAGTCTCGGGAGCTTCTCGCGGAGGTCGTGGCATCGATCCCGCAGACGGGCGCATGGGCCGAGAATACGACGGCGCTCGCCAAGGCGCACAAGGCCAACGCGGAGGCGCTCGAGCAAGGATTAAAGGATCAGAAGGAGCGAGACGCCCAGACGGCGAAGTCAATCAAGGCGACGGAAGATCATGCCGCCGAGATGAAGGAGCTCACGGCTCGCCTGAAGGAAGGGGCTCAACAGGCGTTCGTGCTCTATCACTTGCAAGAGAACGCGATCCCCACGCTGACGGGCGTCAAGGTCGGGACACAACTGCTCTCGAAGGAGCTCAAGGCCCAGTCATCGGATCTCAATACGCTCGTCGTGCCGGCGTGGATCACGTTCAACGACAAGATGGTCGATCTTGTCGAGCTCGCCAAGGTCGGCGTCGGAAAGGATTCGATCGACGCGATCAAGAATCTCGGCACCGAAGTCAAGCTGATGCCGGCTCCGCCGATCGACAAGTGGCGGCAGTTTAAGGATGACGCCGTACAAACGCTCAACAATCTCGAGTTCGACGTCGCGCAGACGACGGTCAAGCTGATCGGCCACTGGTCACACTGGAAAGATGTAACGGCCGAGATCTGGGGGCAAGTGCAAGGGGCGTTCTCGCGTATCCTCGGCGACTTGCTCTATGAGTTCGAGCACAAGTTTATTCAAGGCATGATCACGGCGATCGTGGGCGCGAAGCTCGGCGAGACGATCGGCGCGTCCCTGATGGGCGCGAGCTCGGCCGGCACGGCGGCGTCGGCCGCGGGGAGCGGCAGCTACTATGCCGCGCTCGGGAAAGTCGCCGGCTCGGCCTGGGGCGAGTACTTCGCCGTCGCGGCGATTGAAGTCCTAATCGCCTACGGGATCTATAAAGCCTTCTTCAACAACGGGCCTGGAGATAAGCACGTCTCACCGGGCGCGAGCACGGGCTACGATCCCGGCGAGAATCGGAACGCTGGCGGCGGCTCGGGCTCCGACTCCGGCAGTACCGATGCGTCGGTGTCGATGCCGAATGTCCCGGCCATGGCCGGCGGCGGGATGGTGCTCCCGAGTCCCGGCGGCACGATCGTCCGACTGGCCGAGGGCGGCTATCCGGAGATCGTGACGCCCGTGGTCCCTGGCAGCGGCGGGCAGATGCTCAAGGCCCAGATCTATATCGGGGCGCGGCAAGTCGCCGAGGCGATCGTGCCGGTGTGGCCGGATGCGGTCGCGTCCTACGGGGTCGGGCGCTAGTGGCGATCGACTCGGTCTATATCGCGGGCTTCCCCCGCGAGGTACTCCTCAACTCATTTCAGATCACCGAGAGCCTACAGGGCACCAACACCCTGAGCGGCGACGTGCTCTCACAAGCTGGCACGTATAGCCCCGACATCGACGACGATATTGTGATCGTGGAAGACGGCGTCACGATCTTTGGCGGGCTCATTGCGACGGCCGAGCGGCGCGGCTTCGAGGGGCCGAATAATACCGCGCTCGTCACGCACATCACGGCGCGTGATTACAAAGACGTCTTAACCGTGATCTTTGCCACGCTGGATCTGGCGGCGGATACCGTGAAAAGCCATCTCGCGTATTTGATCGCGAACACCTCGATCACGACGCACGGGATCTCGCTCGCGGCCGGGCAGGTAGACGGGCCGACGGTGGGGCCGTTCAGTTTTCATAAAAAGCGATTCGATGAGTGTCTCGCCGACATCTCGGCGGCGACGGCGGCGGTCGGCGATCAGTACTTCGCCACGATCAGCTACGCGAAAAAACTCGAGATGTATATCCCCGGCACCTCGTCCGCGCCATCGGATCTCATCGAGGCCGACGACAGTATCGAAGTTGGGGATCTCACGATCGAGCCGCAGCGGACGCAGTACGCGAATATCCTGTACGGGTTTTTTGGGCAGGGCACGAAAGATCTGACCGAGCGGCATAACGGCGACGGCGTAACGCGAGATTTCACGCTGACGGAGCGGGCTTTGGCGACGGGAAACCCGATGGGGTTTCTGACCGTGTTCGACAGCACGAGCGATGTGGTGATGACGCCCGTCGGCGTGTATGGCGTCGATACGAACCTGCCGTGGGCGTATGACGTCTCGACCAATCAAGTCCGCATGCACTACCGCACGACGCTCTCCTCGCCGTACTATTTCGAGATTTACTATACCGCGCAGTACCCATTCGAGCTGTCGGCGGTCGACGCGGCGGCGGTGGCCGCGGCCGGCGGTCGGCACTTTCAAGATCGGATTGACCGTACCGATATTTTCGACCGAACGGTCGCACAAGCCTTGCTCGATGGGATGATCGCCGCTCGCGTGGCGCGGCCGAATATCGCCAAGTTCTCCACGGTCGTCGAAGGGTTTCACCCTGGCCAGATCGTCCATATCACGTCGGCGAAGCGGGCCATTAACGCCGACTTCCTGATCACCGACGTCACGACGCGCAACGAGCCGAATAACGACGGGTTGATCCGCGATATCACCGCCACGGACGGACCCATTCAGGCGTCCTGGCAACAGCGGATCGCGGCCGGCTACTACGGCGCGAGCCCGTCGACGATCTCGCTCCGGATTACGCCGCCGGGCGCGGTGGGCGGTGGGGCGCAACAACCGCCGACGACGACGCTCGGCACGGGCGGCGTGCCGTCCGTCCATACGGGCGGCGGCTACAACATCCATCCGGACGTGATCACGACCGTCAGTCTCAGCGGGAATACCGATCTCGACGTCATCGGCACGGGCGGGCAGGACTGGGAGCCGTATCAAGTCGTCGAGATCACGAGCGCGACGAGTACGCCCGTGCTGACGAGCATTGAAGCCCCGAGCTTCTCGAATACGCAAGGCGTCTTCTTGTGGGTGCTCAATAAGACGTCCGTGAGTATTCCCGTCTTGAATCGGTCGGGGCTCGCCATCTCCGCGACGTCGGAGATCGTCTGTCCTGGCGACGTCGATGCCGTGCTCGGGCCGTATCAAGGCGTGCTGTTCTACTGGTCGCCGAATAGCGGCGGACTCGGGATCAAGTGGCACTGGATCAGCGCGACGGGCGGCGGGCTGACCTACGTGCCGCCGACGACGCCAACCTTTAGTGCCGGCGACTATACGGCGAATAGCGGCGGGTCGTGGACGGTCGCATCGGGCGACGTGCATCGGTGCAGTTACAGCATTGTCGGAAACATCATGACGCTGCAACTCTTTCTCGTGACCACATCGGTCACGAGTGCGCCGTCGACCGTGTTAAATCGGGTGATCCCCGGCGGCTATTCCGTGCCGGGTGAGTGCGTTATCCCGGTCTTAGCGATCGACAATAACGTCGAGCGTCACGGCTACGCGTACGTGAGCGGCAGTAATATCGCCTTTGGCCGGACGTCCGGTGATCCGTGGGCGACGTCATCGGCGCTCACGACGATCGGGGCTACGCTCGTCTTCGAGATCTCATAAGGAGCCGACATGATCAGTTTGATCCCGTTACTCGCCGTGATTGCGCTCGGGCTCGCCGTCGGCGCGGCCGTCGGCAAAGTGCCGATCTGGGTGTCCGTGTTCCTGCTCTGCATCATCGTGCTCCTGCAAGTCTGGCGATGAGGATCGAGCGGAGCATCAGTGATCGGGCCAGTGACACGATCAGCGATCGGGGATTGCTGCGAGAGATCGAGGCGCTCGAGCGGATCGCGGCCGGCGGCGTGGCGCACGTCGCCGCCAATGGGAAGTTCCCGCACTGGCCGATCGATCGGTGGATCTCCGTGCTCGGGTTTACGGGCGTGATTATCAGTGGCATCTTCTTCGCGGGCGTCCGGTGGTCGAGCGTCGAGGCGCATATTGATCTGTTGCAATCGTCCGTCGACGATCTCCGTCGGGTGCATATGGGGATTGAAGATCGGATCGATGCGCTCGCGGATCAGCTGACGCGGGCGACGGAGAACACGACGACGACGACGACGAGCACGAGGCCGCTCCCGCGTCGGAAGACGGAGCCCCGGACGCCGATCTTCGAGCCGGGTCTGATGGGATCGCCACGATAACCAATGGAGTACCTCAATGGATGATGTCGAGTTCAAGCCCACGATTGTGACGATCCCGTCGTCGTCGGGCACGGGAGCCGGCGGGCTCGTCGTGCCGGAAGGCCGGCCGGTGATTATTCACATTGTCACGCCGATGATGATTGTGCTCGTGCGAGCGACTCGGGTGTTTCTCCAAACGCTGCTCGGGCTGGTGACGGCCGGGACGGTGGTACCCAACGTCCTTCCGGCGGGCGACTTTGTGCATCTCGTCGGGTTGTCGGCGAGTCTCGCCCTAGCTCCGGCCGGGATCTCCGTCGTCCAAAGTCTGATCGAGCTCCTCACGAAGCTGGATCAGGCGTATCCGACATTGACCGTATGAGCCTCGAGCGTCTCGCCGGATCGTTTCCGTCGTGCTGTTGGCATCCGGCCGGTGACGCGGACGCTCGCGTCCTCGACGGCGCGGTGGTGGTCCGGGTCAACGGCGCGGAGGTGTGGCGTCAGTCGGCCGGGCCGATGCGCTGGCTCGCTATGGCGGCGAAGCTCGACGGGACGGTGTGGGTGCTCGGCGCGGCCGAGGTCGACGGGATCGATCGGGCCTTCCTGATTACGTCGGCCGGCGTGACGAATCTCGGCGTGCCGTCCTATGGGACACGGTGCGTCCGGCTCGCCGTCGTCTCGAAACGGTTCGTGGCGTATGTCTGCGACTCGCCGTACTCCTGGCTCCGGATCGACTTGGAGAACGGGCAGCGGGATCGGTATGACAACCCATTCCCTGATGGCACGGTCGCCGGCATGCGCGGGCTCGAGAACGGCGTGCCGTTGTGGTGCGAGTCGACGTCGGGCGGCTACGTGGAGGAGCACGGGTTACGGTTTCCCCAGACGGCCGACGGCGTGACGGTCGGGCAGATCGCCGGGCCGGATACCATCGGCGCGTATCACGACGGCGTGACGTCTGAGGTCATTCCGGGCCAGTGCTACGAGTCTGAACACGTCGTCAATGCGGCCGGGCTGCATCGGATCTGTGCGCGGACGTCGACCGGCTCCGCGTTCATCTCCTGCCCGCCCTGGCCGGCCGCGGTCGAGCCGCCACAGACGACGGTACCTGAGTTCGGGCGCTCGCCGTTTCCCGTCGGGCTGGCGCTGTTTGCGGACGATGCCGGGCCGACGGTATGCAGCGTCGAAGGCTCGAAGCCGCCGTATGTCTCGCACGAGCGAACGCCGTTCGCCTTCTCGACGGTCAACGGGTCCGACTACAACCCGAGCGGCACGCGGGCGCTCGCCGCCGAGCACGGGATCGTCGAGCTCTACTACCGGGACGGCCGGCCGATTGACGTCGCGGAGATGCCTTACCGGGACGCGGACGCCTGGGCGGGCGTGTATACATACCCTCACGTGTCCATGGCCACGATCGAGTCGGCAACGCGGCGGCTGATCTCGGCAGGGATTCATTGCGCGTTCGTCGTGCCGGTCTATTGTCAGTGGCATACGGACGGCTCGTACACGTGGCCGGAGCAGGTCATTGTCGATCGGCTCCATGACGTCTGGGCGCTCGGCGTCGTGCTCGGCGTGACGGCACAGATCGGATTCGCCAAGCGGCGCGTCTATAACGGCGCGGTCGTCGACGGGCTCGAATACTGGCCGGCGATAGCGGAGTCCTGGGCGAGAATGAAAACCGCATCCGGCGCGTGGCAGACGTTCCCGGTCCGGTCGGGCTCGCCGACGCCGATCCCGCCCGAGCCGCCGACGCCAATTCCGCCGACGCCGGAGCCGGTGTCGTCTGGCTCGATCTGGCCGTATTACAAGGAGTTCTGGCAGTGAAAATGCTTCAGGTCATCAGCGCAAAGCAACTCAACGACGTCGGCGGCGGCAAGTTCACGGTCACGATCGCCAACCCGATCGCGGTGCAATATGCCGGGCTCCCGGCTCCGGGCACGGTGCTTCCAGGAGCGCAAGGCTCCGAGGTCGTCTTGTGCGTGACGACGACGGGCGGCATCGAGGCGCGGCCGAAGGGCACGGCGGGATCGTGGGAGTCCTGCACGAAGTCCAACGGGCTGCTCGTGTTTAGCCCGTTCAGTGAAGGTACCTTCGTGATCCCGTTTGCCGTCGGGGCGTGATGACGTCTGACGATCTCGTGTACTGGCTGGCGGGGCAACCCGGCGGCGGGTCCGGTGGGGGCGGCGGTGGGGGCCGGCTGACGGGCGCGGCGCTCCTGCGGGTGCGCGGCAACATGTGCAACCTGTACGACGGCACGGGCTCCGGCGACACGTCGATCATCTATACGCCCGTCATGCCGACGGTGTATGTCCGTGAGCCTGGACGGTTCGATCTCTGGTGCGAGGTGCTTCGGGCGAACGGCTCGACCCATGTCCTACTCAACGTCCCGGACGGCGGGCCGTCGTATAACGGCGTCTGGGATCAGCCGGATTTGTGGCACGACCTGCCGACGTATCGGCGCGTGCTCGAGGCGTGCCTGGATCGGGGGCTCGCGCCGATGATCTGGCTCGACTGGGGCGGGCCGTCACCCTTGCCACGGATTCACGAACGATGGCCGAGGTTCGCCGCCGAGATGTGGTCGCTGTTTCCCTACCTCATCGGGATACCGGCGTGCGAGCCGGTCATTGGTGACTGGTCAAGCTACGAGGTGAGCGAGTCGCTCCGGCTCCTGCACGGGCTGATGCCGGGCATGGCGATCGGCTATCACGGTAGCCCCGAGCGGCTCGTGGGGAGCTCCAATCCCGTCGAGCTCGACGATCCCTGGCAAGGGGGCGAAGCGGAGTTTTACCGGGAGCACGGCGGGCAGTACATCGATCTCGCGTGCTATCAGACGGCGCACGGGTCCGCGCTCTATCAGTCGTGCGGGAAGCACAGCCGGTACGAGCTCGAGGACTATCAATGTACGTGCTGGGTGTCGCGCTATTGGGAATACCTGATCCGCATTGCGGGCGGGTATCATGGCTGGCGTCCGATGGCGTATTGCGTGCTCGAATCCGTCGCGTATGAGTTTATCCGTGGGCAGGCGCGGCCGGAACAGGCGCGAGACGTCGCCACGATCGCCAAGGACGTCGCCGAGATGTACGGGCTGACGGTCGGCCACGGGAACGGGCTCCCGCGATGAGTAGCTGGGTCGAGCCAACACGGCTGAACTCTGGCGCTCCCATTGTCGCGGCGAGCGGTGGCGGCTGGCACGATTCGCAGACGTTCGACAACAACGTCATCGTCGATCCGTTCGACTCGTCCAAGCTGCTGCTGATCTTCTGCGGGATGGCCGCGCCAGTCGTCACGGGGATTCAGTCCATCGGCCGGGCGGTCTGCACACCGGGATCAAGCCTGACGACCTGGACCGAGGATGCGGGCAACCCGCTCCTCGTCGCCGGCACCGGGGGCGCGTGGGACAATAAAACCTATGGAGTCCGAGCGGATAGCGTCGTGCAACCGATCGGCACGACCGACCTCTGGCTCTACTACACCGCCGACAACGGCAATACGGGCTCCGCGATCGGCCTCGCCACGTCGAGCAATAGCGGGCAGAGCTGGACGAAATACGCGGGCAACCCGATTTTTACGCACACGCTCGGCAGTCCGGCCGACGAGGAAGGCGTCAGTCAATTCAGTGTGATCCAAGCGGACGCGACACACTGGCACGCGCTCTATTCCTACCGCAACCCGGCGGCGGGCACGGATCATGTGCTGCCGGGGATTCGGTATGCGTCCTCGTCGGACGGCCTCACCTGGACGAAGGTCGCGACCGACGTCCTCAGTCAAGGCCCGAAGGTGTGGGAAGCGCAGTTTATGGAATGGAAGCACTTTTTTAAGCTCGGCGACTACTACTATGTGACATGGGAAACCGGCTACGCCGGCCCGAGCGGCCTGGGCGGCACGTATGGGTTCGGGCTCACGGGGCCATTCGGGGCGAACATTGCGCGGAGCCTGTCGCCGAATACGGGATGGGTCAAGTCTCCGCTCGACGCCTCGATCATGCAACCGTCGGGGGTCGTCGGCACGTTCGATCGGTTTCACAGTGGCGCGGCGGCGTTTCACCTCATTAACGGCACGTGGTATGACATTTTTGGCGGGGCGAATATTCAAGATCAGCGGAACGCGAAATGGGCGATCGGGATCGCCTCGCTCGGCTCCCAAACCCCGGCGGATACGTTTCGGACGAGCGTGTCCCATAGGAGTATTTGATGGCGATTACCTTTGTCGTGGCGGCGTCTGGCGCGTCGGCGAATCAGCACGACGCGACGACATCTCCGAATGTCTCATCACTCGGCTCGGATCTCTTGGTCGTGGCGGGCGTCGGCCTGGATAACGCCACGCTGGTCATCGCGGAAGGATCAACGACGTTTACGCCGCTGACGAAATACAGCGTTAGTGCCGGCAACGAGATGATCAATCTGTACTACACGATTGGTCACGATCTCGCGGGGAGCGGGTTTAACGTCTCGGCGACGGGCACCGGTAATTTCCCCGGGGTCGCCTTCTGCTTATTTAGCGGCGTCCATGCCTCGCCATTCGACAACGAAAATGGGGTGGCCACCTCGAGCGCGGCGACGACGCGGCAGCCGGGATCGATCACGCCATCGGAGAATAACTGTGTCGTCGTGACCGCGGTACAGACGGTCTATGATAACGCCGGGATCGCCTGTAGCGGATTCACCGTCCCGTCAAACGGATCAGCGGCGGCCGTCGTCGGGCAAGGCTTCGGGATCGCGATTGCCTATGTGATCCAAACGTCGGCCGGGGCCGTGAACCCGACCTGGAGCGGCACGGGCTCGCCCGACTTCCGGTCGTCGGCGATTGCGTCCTTCAAGTCGGCCGCGGGCGGCGGCGGCGGCGGCGGGCAACCGTCCAGCAAACGGGTCTCGGGCGTGACGTTTACCGGCAGTAGTGGTCCCACGTTTGGCAAAGGATGGAGTCTGTAAATCATGGCATCAACCGACGCTCGCCCCGTTCCGATCAAAAATACCGCCTTCCGAGCCGTCTTCCCGATCCTCGACGCCGACGGCGATCTCGTCACCGCGGCCTCGGCGCTCGACTCGGAAGTGTCGAAGGATGAGGGCACGTTCACCGATTGCAGCAACGAGGCAACCGAGATCGCGACGTCCAGCGGCATGTATTACCTCGACCTGACGTCCACGGAAATGAATGCCGACTGTGTCGCCGTCATCGTGAAAACCTCGACGAGCGGGGCGAAAACAACCGTCCTCGTCTTCTATCCGCAAGAGTCCGGCGACATCAAGGTCGACGTCCAATCCTGGCTCGCGACGGCGGTCAACGCGGACACGGCGGGCTATCCGTCGACGACGATCAAGGTCGGCACGGGCACGGGCGAGATCAACACCTCGAGCGGGGCCGTCCCGATCAAGGGCAACGTGAAGAAGGCCGTCGCGTTCACCAAGTTCTCCTTTATGATGACCGACTCGACCAATCACGCCCCGGCGACTGGCAAGACCGTCACGGCGACGATCTCGAAGGACGGCGGGGCCTTTGCCTCGCTGAACTCGGCCGATACCGTGACCGAGATCGGCAACGGGATCTACGAGGTCGACTTGAGCAGCACCGACACGAACGCGAATAATCTGATCTTGCGGTTCACGGCCTCGGCGTGCGACGACACGTTCGAGCGGATCGTCACGTATCTCGCATAGTAGGAGCAGACATGGCCTTACAACTCTCGACGACTGTTCGCAACGCTCGGCTCGACATTATCGAAACGACGATCAGCACCGCCCCGATCCTGAAGATCCGATCGGGCGCAGCCCCGATCACGTGTGCGACGGCCGACGCCGGCACCGTCCTCGCCACGCTCACCCTGCCGTCGGATTGGATGGGCGCGGCCTCGAGCGGCTCGATGGCGAAGTCGGGCACATGGCAGGATACGAGCGCGGACAACAGCGGAACGGCGGCACACTTCCGGATCTACGACTCCGGCGGCTCAACCTGTCACATTCAGGGCACCGTGACAGCGACCGGCGGCGGCGGCGATATGACCGTCGACTCGACGACGTTCACGGCCGCGCAAAGTTTCACCGTCTCGGGATTCACGCTGACTGACGCCAACGCCTAACGGCCATGCGCCGGTATCCTCAATTCCATTCGACGCCGAACGCCGTCGCCGTCCTGCCGTCGGAGGGCACGATCCCGACGACGGTCGCGCGGCGGCGGTATCCGCAATTCGGCCGGACGCCGGGCAACGTCACGACGCTCGCGTCGGTCGGCTCCGGTACGGGCAGTCCGGTCGTCGGCACGGCGTCGAATACGCTCGGGGTGCTGACGCTCGTCTCGACGGGCACGCTCCCGATCGTCGGCACGACCACGCAGACGCTCGGGGCCTTGGCGATCACGGCCACGGGCACCGGCACGTCGGCATCGACGGGCACGGCGACGATCACGCTCGGGGCGCTCACGCTCGCGGCGACCGGGACGCTCCCGATTGTCGGCACGACGACGGCAACCTTCGGGGCGCTCACGCTCGCCGGAGAGGGCACGTCAGGCATGACCGGGATCGTGTCGACGACGCTCGGGGCGCTGACGCTTGTCGCCACGGGCACGACGGCCTTATCGGGCACGGCGACGATCACGCTCGGGGCGCTCACGCTCGCGGCCACGGGCACGCTCCCGATTACCGGCACGCTGACGACGACGCTCGGGGCGCTGACCAGTGCCTCGTTCCAAAGTATCCGCTTCCCGTCCAATCTGTATCCCACGACGCTCACCGGAGAAGACGAGGATTAAATGTCGCTGCTGTATACGCTCACGGAAGGCTGGACCACGCCGCTCGCGTTCACGCTCCGCTATGGGGCCGACGCGACGCCGCTCGATCTCACCGGGTTGACCGTCACGCTCTCCCTGCGGGATCGGTTCGGCGAGCTCGTCGACACGGCCGGCGACATCGAGGCGGCGGCGGATCAAACGACGTCGCCGGGCGTCGTCACCTGGACGCCGGACGCGGCCGATCTGACGGCGGCGGGCAGTCGCTATACCGTGCGGTTCAAGGCGATCGACGGGGCCGGCTTCGTGGCGTATTTCGAGGCGGGCGAAGCCGACGAGATTCATGTCTATACGCCGTAGGCACGACCTGCGGATTCAGTGACGGCCGGATAAACAAAGTTATTGACACGGCCACGAGGCGCGGCGTAGACTCTCCGGCATGGCGCAACAAACGGATCTCCGGCGGCAAGTGCGCGTCTATCTCGCCGAGCACGGGCGCACGCAATTCTGGCTGTCGCAACAGCTCAAGATCTCCAATTCCATGCTGTCGCTCGTGCTGTCCGGCTATCGGCAGCTCGGGCCGGCGGCGGCGCAGCGGTTGCAGAAGCTCACCGGGATCGACATCGAGCGGCGGGCGTGCTCGTGACGGTTGTGGTCCTGCTGGCGTTTGCGCTCGTGTGCTGGTGGCTGGCAGTCTATGCCGAGACGCGCTCACAGCGGCGGCGGCACGGGCTGATGCTCCGTCGCATGCGACGAGAGAAGGAGGAGCGATGACGGACGTGGAAGCGTTACGGCTGGCGCTCGACGAGGAACGGCGGGTCAATGCGGCGCTGACGCACTTACTCGAACAGCGTGAACGGCTGATCGTCTCGCTGAAAGTGGCGAATTGGGAACAGCGCGAGGCGCTCGATCAGGTGCTGCACGCCGTCGCCGACGAGGCACAGGATTGGGTGGATCGGTATGAAGCGGCGTCAGCGCGTCCCGTCGTGCGTGTTCAGTAGCACACCGTACGAGGCGCTCGACATCCGGAGTCGTGAGTATCAATCAGTTCTCGCGTGTCGGCGGCGGCGGGCCGTGGATTCAACCTCGGCGGCGCGTCGTGGGATTGGGAGATCCCGGCCGGCACGCGTGAAGTAAAACGGCCCGGCTGGAACCGGGCCGAGAAGGGAACACGGGATGAGTCCTGAGAATAGCACACTGACACGGGCGGCGATGCTCTCGCTGGTCTCTGAGACGATCGCACGGGCGCTCTATACGGCGCATCAGATTTTTGATCCGGCGGCGTCGACGACCTGGGAGGCCCTGAAGCCGATTGACCGTGCCGGCTACGGCCGTCGAGCGGAGCGGGCGATTCTCGATCTCGACGCGGACATCGGACAGCTCGCACGGAAACGGACGGCGCAGAGCGTCGTCAGTCTGCTCGAGTATCAGCACGGGGATGACATGCCGGATCTGCCGGCGGGATTTCTCTGGGAGGTCATCGAGTCGGCGATTCAAGGCTACGGGATGGAGCTCTCGAAGGTCTGGGCGGCGACGACGAAGGCGACACGGATGCCGGTCGGCATCGTCGGCGCGTGCGCGAATTGCCACGAGGTCATGATCGGGCACTATGACGGCTCCGTCGAGTGCGTGTCGTGTGGGTTGATTCGGAGGGCAGAATGACGAGAAGCGAATCGATCAATGAGCTTGCCGCGGCGCTCGCCAAGGCGCAAGCGGTGATGACGGGAGCCAAGAAGGATTCGGATAATCCCTTCTTCAAGTCGCACTATGCCGATCTGGCGTCCGTGCGAGACGCCTGTATGCCGGCCTTGAACGCGCACGGGCTGAGCGTGTTGCAGTTTCCGCGGCTCGTCTCGGCCGGTGATCACGAATGGCTGATTGAGGTCGAGACGGTGTTGGCGCATGCGTCCGGTCAATTCATTGCCGATACGCTCGCCGTGCCGGTGACGAAGGCGGACGCGCAAGGCGTGGGCTCGGCGATTACCTACGCTCGCCGGTATGCGCTCGGGGCCGTCGCCGGTGTCGCGGCCGAGGATGACGACGGCGAGTCAGCCGTGGGGCGCACGGTGCACAAGGCGAAGGCGCACACGGCCGAGCCGGAGCCGGCCAAGGGAGCCGGGCTCTCCGTCGTGGCGAAGGTGGAAGACGTCCGGCAAAAGGCCGGGACGTCCAAGGCCGGGAAGCCGTTCACGAAGTACACCGTCAAAGCCGACGGGCACGACTTCAACACGTTCGATCGGGAGCTCGCCGAGTGGGCGAAGATGTCGAAGGCGCGGGGCGTCTATGCCGAGCTCACCTACAAGGAAGGCCAGTACGGGCGCGATCTCCTGGGGATCGCTGACGTGCTCGAGTCCGACGCCATGCTGACGCTCCCCGAGGAGCCGCCATTTTGAAGCCGCAACGGTTCGTCGATGGATCGGTGATTCGCCGTCGCATGGACGCGAAGGATCGGCGATTGGCTCGAGAGGCGCGACGGCTGACGGTGCAACAGGCCGATGCGACGGTGAGGATGAGCAAGGCCGAGATCGCGATCGAGGATGTCGATCGGCTGTTGCGCGACATCGACAAGGAGAAGGGCGAATGACGCGCTGGCTCTATCGGCTGTTCCTGGCGTGGCGCGATCGGCCCGATCCCGCATGGCACGCCACGGGGATTCAGCCGCGGACGGCGCTCGATTACGAACAGGACAAGGCGTCGGCGCTGTATCGGAAGTCCCGCGGGCAGACGGCGACTGGCCGGCGCTATGCGAAACGGTTCACGGGGGCGGCATGATGTATGCGTGCGAGTGTCCGTGCGTCTGTCTCGGCGGCTATACGCCGCGGCAACGGCAACAGAAGATCAAGCGGTGCGAGGACTGCCGGCAACGGCCGGGCGTGAACTGCAAACGGGTGCAAGCCACGGGCGTCGACCGGGAGCCGTGGACGCGGGATCTGAGCCCTGGGCAGATTGAGGCGATTTTGCGACGTCGGCGCGAGGCGCGGCGGCGCTCGAGATGCGCGTAGACACCGGCCCGACGAGGGGCGTATAGTGACGGGCAGAAAGGCGAACGGCCCCGATGTTACTCGGAGCCGTTCTGCTCGACCTGTTGGCGCAGGGCAAGCGGGGACGAAGGTCTTGATAGTAACCCCGCCACAACAGATCGCGCAACCTCTCTCATGCTCAGGGGCTTGGACGTGAAGTCCGCTGTTCCAGGGGGCCACTACCTGGGCCGTTGAAACCGGCAAAGGTGCCATCGACAATGCGTCGTGAACACGTTCGAGCCTGTACCCAAGCGCGGGCGCTGCCAAGGCCGGCAACCCGTGACCGCATGGCCCGTAAGGGCTGATCGACGGCTCGACGACTGATACCGACTGCGGGATGGCCAGATCATCAACCGTTGATCTGGTAGGTATCGGGGCGCATGAGGGGTCTAGCGAGACGGACGAGACACCGCTAGACGTGCAAGAGCATTCGGAACGTGCCGCATATGGGTTATGCGGGATGTAAGGCCCACGGTGTCTTTATGGCAAAGAGATTGAGAGTTTTAGCGTTTGTTGGGATTCTCGCCTTGGCTGGTTGCGATAAGCCTTCGCCACTCAGCCCCACGCGTACATCGTCCCTGTTGCCGACGAGCATCATTGCCCTGTCAGGCGATATGAATTACGGCGCGGTGGAGCTCGGGGCACGGTGGGAACGCACATTGCGGATTACCAATCAAGGCACGGACACGTTGACCGTGACCGGCTTCTCGGTGTCGCCCGTCCCACAAGGCCAGATCACGGCGACGATCTGGAAAACCAACTGGCTCGGCGGCGTGATTCAACCCGGCTCAGGCCAAGACGTGATCGTGTCCTTCTTTCCGCAGTCGGTAGCGAACTACAGCGCGATCCTAACGGTACAGGCGAACTATACGGGCGGCGTGCCGACAATAGGATTGAACGCGTCCGGCGTCCGCACGGGGCCGATCTGGTCACGGTCGGGCAGCGGCGATACCGTGTTCGATATGCCGACGTTCATTCAGCGGGTGAAGGTCATCGGCACGTATCCCGGCCGGAGCTCCAATTTCATCGCGACGGTCGGGGGCCGATTGCTCGTGAATGAATTGCTCGGCACGGCATGGGGCTCGACGCGCTACGAGGGCACGCTCCTGACGGGCGGCGGTGGGGCCGTGGCGATCACGAACAGTAGCGGTGTCGCGTGGTCCGTGGAAGAGGTGCGCTGAGATGGCGAAGATCTCTAAAGGGTTACGGTTTCGCGTCTTACATGCGAGCGGGTTTAAGTGTGCGTATTGCGGGAAGGCGGCGAGTGAAACCGATCTGGAAGTCGATCACGTACAGCCCAAATCAGGCGGCGGAAGTAACGATCTGGCGAACCTTGTCGCGGCATGTCGAGACTGTAATCGTGGGAAACGGGCGATCACGGTAAAAGATACGTCCACGGTCTCGAAGATCCGAAGCCAGCGAGATCACGGCGGGTTGATGGTCGTCGAGCTCTATTGCCGTCACTCTTGTCCGTTACGCGAGATCACGATCGAGATCAAGGATCACGATCGGCAACTCATTGAGATGCTGGTCACGCATGGCGGCGAGTTTAAGTGCGTGTTATGCCGGAAGCCGCTGGTGATCCATTGGGTGATGGGGCCAACTGAGCACGAGCAGTATGAGGAGCAACATGCTCGCATGTCGGTCAACTATCAGATCGAGCGTCAACGACAAATAGCGTTGACCGGATTTGGTTCTGTCTCGCTCGCCTGTATGCACGATGCGCTACCAGCGGTGTCCAAATGAGTGACAAGAATCTCGATGCGCTGCTCAAAATGGCCGGCGTGAGTCCTGGCGCTCGCCAGATCTACTTTGGCGATTGTCGGCTCCTCGCCGGATGGGTGATTGCCGTGCCGGACGCTGAGATCCAGGGCTATATTGAACGGCAATTTGGCGAGGTGTTGCGAGCGTGCCGGCCGGTGACGCTCACCGTCCTGACGCCGGAGAAGGCGAAACCCACAGGCCCGTCATACCTCAATGCGAAAGGTAAGGCCGCATGGGCGCTCAGTCACGCGACACAAGACAAGCTCGTCTAGCCTTCCTGCCCATGACGATCCCGTCGCCGTTGTGCGTGTATCAGGACTGCCAACGGCACGGGCGCTGCGAGCTCGGGGATCAGGTGAGGTATGACGGCAGCCTCAATACGCCGATTCGGTGTCTCCAATGCGGTCGACATGGGGAACTGAGCGAGGCGACATGAGACGCGGGAAGTACTTCGCCATTCCCACGGTGATCGACGGCATCCGATTCGCCAGTAAGAAAGAAGCCTATCGTTTCCGAGAATTGCGACTCCTCGAGCGTGCCGGCCACATTACCGGGCTCAACCTACAGCCGAGATACACGCTCTATGGGGCCGATCGTTTCCGGCAATATGTTCCGATCTGCACGTATGTGGGCGACTTCGAGTACTGGGAAGGCGGCACGCTCATTACCGAGGACGTCAAGGGCATCAAAACGCCAGCGTACCGGCTCAAGGCCAAGCTATTCGCGGCGAACTATGGGCGCACGATACGCGAGACGTAGTGTCGACGTATTGACGCACCACAACCCACAGGCGCACAATAACGGCCAATGGCCATCGCCTTAGCCCGTGCGTGTGCTCACGCCGGATGCCCTGGCGTCGTGCCCTGCACCCTGCACCCTGTGCGTGCCCTGACCTGGGAGGCTATGCGCTCACTCCCACAAGAGCGCGGCTATGGCCATCGGTGGGTAAAGCATCGGAAGATGTGGATCAGTAAACTCTTGGAACTCAACGTCCCAAGAGCGGGATTGTGTGGGTCACGACTCCCCGAGGCGAAGCCAACCCATGACAGTGAGTGTCAACGAGACGGATTGACCGTGCCGGGACTCGTGGCGGATCACATTGTCCCAGTCTTCGGGCCGTCTGACCCCACCTTCTGGCGTCTCGACGCTCTTCAGTTTTTGTGTCGGGCATGTGACCAACGCAAACGACAACGCGAAGCGATGACGGCGCGGACACGGTGACGGGGGTGGCCTCGGATCGCTGGACCGTCCAAGTGAAAAATC
>Ga0307503_10000134_pt1 | contig 32476 bp, 32 predicted proteins | sample 17_S_MG_FD_194514 | JGI IMG/M metagenome (GOLD analysis project Ga0307503, IMG submission 194514) | Soil microbial communities from Populus trichocarpa stands in riparian zone in the Pacific Northwest, United States - 17_S | ecosystem: Environmental > Terrestrial > Soil > Riparian zone > Trees... | reverse complement strand
CTGTGGGAAAAGCGCGACGACCCCAATATTGACGTGTTTCAGCTTTTTACCGTCAAGAATCGCATCCTAGACCCCGAAATGATCGCCAAAGTGACCTCGGGACTGTCCGCGCAGCAGTTAGCGGTGAGGTTAGAGGGCCAATTCATGCACTTATCGGGTAGAATCTACCCGGTTTACTCAGATCGGGCCTCTACTTGGTGTTTTACTTGTCAAAACGTTAGTTTAGTGCTAGAAGGGTTATGTGCGAAGTGCGGCGGGAACTCAACTGTCCAATTTTGCCATTATATCGAGCCTATTAGCAGCATCTACGGTTATCCTGGGATATTTTGCCTTGACCCGCACCCCCGTAAACCTCACGCCATGGCGTGGTACGTGGTCGCCCCCTCAGACGACATATTCCAAGTGGCCGAGCTAGAGGTTGACGGGGAGCCTGACATGGTGTGGCAAAAGGCCCGCGACTTGGAAACAAAGCTCGGTATTGACGTGGTACGACGCCTTATGGACCCCAACATGGCGAAATCGCCCGCGGGCGTCACCAATAAGCGTGGCCGAACCGTTCGCGACGAATTTGACGCCGTGGGCCTGCGCTGCGATCTGGCCGATGATAATCGGGAGACGGCCCGAGCTAGGTTGACAGCGTACTTAAAGCCCGACCCGCGCACCAGGGAGCCCCGATTCTTTGTGTTCAATACCTGCACGAGAACCAACTATATGTTTCACCGCTACGTGTGGGACGAGCACATGGCGGCAAGATCCGCGGCAAACAAAGATCCCAAAGCCTTACCGGCGCAAAAGAATGACGACTTTCCCGCCCTCGCGCAATACATGGTCAACTCCAATCCCACCTACGCCGGCCTGCGTGGCGCCGGAAGGTTTATTTCCGGCACACGCACGCGCCGCAAGGGAGCGTACTGATCGATGCTTGAACTTCTCTTTTGGTCATCGGGCGTTCTGGTTGGTTTTGCTTTGTGCATGATGTTAACGAGGAAAGATTAGATGGCTGAATACACCGAACCAACCCCCGAAATCCCCGAGCGCAAAAAGCGCAAAAAGAAATCCATCAAGGTTACGGACGAGCAGGTTAATCGAATCCTTAAAAACCTCGACACAGACCTTAACGACCGCGAGGAGCGTATTCGCAAACGCATGGAGCGCTACGCCAAGCTGCGCGGCTGGTTGCCGGGTAAGGATTGGCCCTGGGCCGACGCCAGTAACATCTGGCTGCCGATCATGCTGACGGCTTCCTTGCGCACCAAGGCCACGCTGGAGAACGCCATCAAGTCCACCCGCCCGACTGTTTTGGCAAAAGCCCGCCAGCAGATGGGCAACGCCAAGGAAGAAAATATTAACAAGCTGCTCGACTATCAAGTTTATGTGGAGAACAACGGTGAACCGAAATTCGATGATTTTGTCAGTAATTTTGTGGACGACGAAGCTGCCTTTATATTTACCCATTGGGTCAAAGAAAATCAGACGGTGGTTGATATTAAAGTGCTGCCGGAGCCAGATCCTGTTGAGCCGATTACTGCTCAAGCCCTAAAGGCCATCCAGACCCACATCCCCGGTGTACTTAACGCCACGATGACCGACGAGGAAGGCTACTCGTGGGATGTCGATTATAAAAAGCAGGAGGAGGGCGAGCTAAAAACCGCCACGGTGGAATTCTATGACAAAGACGATGGACGATGGGACATGTGCATCACCTCAGATGACGTTACCTTCAACGGACCCGCTTTCGAAGTCCTCGACTTCGAAGATGTCGTGTTTCCGGTGCGGTCAGCGAATCTACAGCCGCCAGGACCATCAAACCCACTTGGCGCAGCATATGTTAATCGATTCTGCACCGCCTCCCTTGACACCATCAAACGCCGCATAGAAAGTGGAGTTTATGACCTCGCCAAGAAAAAAGACTTTGAAACGATCAAAGTGTCAAAATCCAGCGTCGGCAGCGGGGGTAGCGAAGACGAGCCCAAGCAGCAAAAAGACGAAATGGAGGGAGTCGAGGTTACTTGGGCTGGCGACACTGACGACAACCGACAACTCGTCGAGCACTATGGACGTATGGACATCGACGGCGACGGGTTGGAAGAAGATGTCATCATCACAATCGCCAGAGCATCAAAAGTGGTTCTTCGTGCTCGCGCATTAACCGAAGTCTACCCCGGCCTGCCCGTCATGCGCCCGTTCATGCATGACAGCTTTTCCCCGATCCCTGGCCGCGTCTACGGCATGAGCCTGCCCGAGCTGCTGGAATGGCAGCAGGACACCAGCGAAACCTTGATGAATCAGCATGTAGACTGGGGCACCATTACAAATATGCCGTGGTTTGCTTACCGCGCCGCGTCGGGATTTAAGCCAGAGCCAATTCACATGCAACCGGGGCAGGGCATCCCGCTTGACAACCCGCAGGCCGATCTCGCGTTCCCGCAGTTCCCCACTAAAGACTCAGGCTTCGCGCTCAACACGATGGCCGTCTTGCAGCAGTTTGGCGAGCGGTTGTCGATGATGAATGACGCTATGTTCGGGCGAGTGCCTACAGGGAAGTCAAGCGCCTTCCGCACTGCCGGCACGACCATGGGCCTCTTGGCTCAGGGAGATGTAAGAAGCGAGCAAATTCTTCGTAGGCTTTTCCATGCCGTATGCCGCCTGTACCAGATGTTCCACAGGCTGAACAGGGCCTATCTTCCTGAGAAGAAGGAGATTCGCGTAATCGGCTATTCCGAGAAGGGTGAGAGTCCATACCGGACTATAGGCCCAACCGAGATCGATGGTCAAATGGATTTCGAATTCACCGCGACCATGCTCAACACCAACAAGCAAATGTTGGCCCAGCAGATTCAATTTATCGCCGGCCTGTGCATTTCACCTATCGCCATCCAGGCGGGCATCGTTACCGTGGACGAGATTTATCATCTGATGAGGAAAGGCGTCCAGTCACAGGACCAGGACCCAGATGAGTTCCTGAAACGTCCGATGTCGGCTCTCATGGGGCCGAAGATCACTGCCGAGGACGCGATCACGGCAATCATGGATCACAAAGCGCCAATCGGCCAGCCGCTTGAGCATGTGCAGATGCACTTCGAGAAATTGGTGGCGTTTATCCAGACGCCCGACGCCAGGATGCTCGACCCGATCAGCACGCAGCTTTTCATGCAGTATTTCGAGCAGGTAAAGCAGATGATGCAAATTCAGATGCAGGAGCGGGCGATGATGGCCCAGGCCGCAGGCGGCACCCCGCCGCAGCAGGGTGGGGGTGGTGAAGGCCCCGGCGGTGTACCGTCCAACATGACCCCGCCAGGGCCGGAAGCACAGACGCCGGTTGGCATGAATGAACAGATGGATGGGAGTTTGCCGATATGAGTGTAACCTTCGAAGACTACCAGGCATACGAACGAAAACACACAGTTACGTCGCCAAAATCTATCGAACGTTCGATCATAAACGGCGTGGCGGTCGCCATGACCGAACTCAAGGCCGATCCCAACTGGAAGCTCTATTGCGACCACATCGAGCCGCTACGCCAGCAGGCCGAGGCCCTGACCAAGCGGTTAGAAGCCGAACTGTTGGGCGGGATGATTACCGCCGACTATGACCACTACGAACTCAAGCGCCAGTACGCTATTTCTAAAACACGGTTTGAAACATACACGCAAGCCCTTGAGATAGTCGATTCCTTGATCGGCAGGGGCAAACCATTGACTTCAGATACATAACAGCGTTATAACAAGACAACCGCATATTGTATGCGCGGGGCCGCTACCCCCTATCTGTAGCGCGGCCAACCCGACCAGGCCAAGCTCTATGATCGGACGAGGTGAGAAGAAGTGGCAGACGAACCCGAGGTAACTCCAGAGATCCCTACAGACGCACCAGTAACCGAGCCAGCACCAGAACCCAATGAAGTCCCCGAAACGCCAATCCCTGACATCGCCGCTGAAGCAGCGGATGACGAAGGAGAGCCGGGCGGTTCCAGCCCCCAAGAAATCAGGGCCAGGAAAGAGTACCGGGCACGACGAGGGCTCGAAAAGCAGCTTGAATCTGAGCGTATTGAACGGGTCCGCGTGGAGGAAAGGCTTAGGGCACTAGAGGAATATCGGCCAGCGGCACCGGCAGCACCGGCAGAGCGGGAATACACGGCAGAGGAAGTCCAAACGGCTATCGATGCCGGGCAATTCACGGTGGCGCAAGCCGCCGAGTATTTCGCTGAAGTAAAAGCCAAACGTCTGCAAGCGCAGGCGGTGCAGGTGGCGGCGGCAGCAGAGCCGTTCAAGCGGGCCGTAACCGAAGTGAACGAATACATAGCTCATCTGCCATGGACCAAGGACCAAACCAGTCCCGAGTTCAAGCAGGTAAAAGCCGAGTATCAAAGCCTTGTGAGAGATTTCGGGTACGCCGATGACATCAGGACGCAGTTGGTGGCGATTAAGCAGGTAGCCGGTCCCTTGGAGAAAATTAAGCAGCGTATGCAGGTAGCGACTCAGACACGCCAGGCCAGGGCAGCGACGGCGCATAGCGAGACTCCAGCGGGGGGCAACGTCCCACGCAAGACGGACGACATCGCCAACGCACCCGAGTCAATGAAGCGCGTTTGGGACCGCACCAACACCACGCCAGCTCAACGAGCCAAGGAATGGGCTTACCATCTGCAACCAGCGCGTAAAGCAGGCAGGGCAGGCTAATTGTCAATCGTAATTGTCCCTAAATACCACCGGATGGGTGAAGGATTCACCAGGCGAGAAAAAGCCAAGTCCGATGAGCATCCTGGGCGTCGTACCGATGGCAGCCAGAGTCCCGCCAGCTGGATTGCCGATTTAGTCGATACTAAAAAGCTAATCCTGCTCTGTACTTTCTGCCGCTCCAACTTCAACCCTCGCAAACATAACTATCGAAAATTTTACATTCCCGATGGTTCGGGTCTGACTAGCGGCTATGAGCATGAAGGCATGTGCGACGCTTGCAAAGAGCAGACAGGACCAACGGGCACCGCGTTTGTTCACGAAACGACTTATGCCGTTACGTGCATTGACCCGGTGACAGCACGCCGAGAACGCAGGGCGAAAGCCTACGCGCTTCCGGCATGGAGCTACTAAAAATATGTATGCAGCAGGACACGTTAGCAATGTTGGGGCCGCAAGACTTCAAAAGCTGAAACTTGGCGCGGCAGCGGTTGACCCCGGCATTATTATGATCGGCGGCGCTGGCACTTCGCTGGGCGTCATCCCTTGCACCGCTACTTCTTTCGTTTCCGCCTATGGACTGGCGCAGGACGAGGCGGTTTATTCATCCACGCAGGGCGCGACTGAGGGTATCGTTACCGTCAACACCCGACCTGACCAACTCATCAAAGCTCGCTTGAGCGGCACCGCTGCTGACGGCGGCGCGTTGGTGAGTCACACCAATACCTCGGCTTCTGCCGGTGGCACCGCGCTAACCGCGGCGGTCGGCACCCATGACATCGACGGCGGAACGATGTGGTGCGTGTACGGCAACAACGTTGGACTGTCCCGGTCGATTACCGCGTATTCGTCCAATGCGAGTTGTACCGTCACCGTGCCGTTCCCGCGAGCGATTGCGGTGGGCGATATTTTCCACATCATCCCGTTCAACATTCACGGCACGGGCGCAGACGGCGCTGACGGTTGCGGTTTTGTCTCGACCACCACGCTGTTCCTTGAGGCTGACACGATCCGCGCTTCCGGCACTGGCGGCGAGGTTAGCGTTGTTGATCTCGAACTAAACGGCTCTGGCAACAGTTTCGTTTTGTTCAAGCTCCGTATGCACGTCCACGATAGCGATACACAAGCTGCGTAATCGTTAAACTAGGGATTTGGCCAGCGCATCGGCCACCGAGGGTTGCGCCCATAACCACTATGGAGAAATACCGTGGCTTTAATTGCAGAAAATTTCGTGCAGGTCCTAGACCCGCGCTTCAAACGTATTTTTGACGAACGCTTCACAGACGTACCAGACCGCATCTCAGACTTCTACGACGTTCAAACAGACAAGCTCCCGACCTCGCGCTTTTCCACCATCGGCACCACGGGTGAAATGCCGCTGTTTAACGGCGGGATCACCTACGATGATGTCAGCGCCGGATACGACACGCTGATCACTCCGTTGGAATTCGGCATGGGCATCCAAGTCCAGCGTCGGCTGTTCGACGATGATCAGTTCTCCCTCATCGACCAGAAGCCCAAAGCGCTGGCCGGTTCCTTGTTCCGCCGCCGTCAGATCGACGCCGCACGCCCGTTCAACCAGGCGTTTAGCGTTGATGCTTTCTTCGGTAGCAACAGTGAAGGCGTGGCGATGTGTTCGAACTCGCACACCACGACCTCGGGCGCTTCCACCGCGGCGGGTTTCGACAATCTCGTTACCACGTCGCTTTCGGCAGTTTCCTTGGCGGCTGCGCGTATTCAAATGCGCCAGTTCCGCGGCGACCGTGCCGAGATCATTTCGATTAAGCCCGACAAACTGTTGATCCCCATCGACCTTTACGAAGTCGCCTACGAGATCACCAAGTCCCAAGGCAAGGTCGATACCGCCAACAATAACGCCAACGTACATCAAGATCAGTACAGCGTCAGCGATTGGGAATACCTGACCGACGCCAATAACTGGTGGCTGATGGACGGCTCGATGGTGAAGGACGGCAAGGGCCTTGTCTGGATGGATCGGGTCAAAGGCGAATTCGGCTTTGTCGAAGACTTCGACTCGCTGGTTGGTAAGTGGCGCTGTTATGCGCGTCACGGTAACGGCTGGGTGGATTGGCGGTTTATTTTAGGCTCGAACGTCTAACCATGCCGAACAAATACCACAACGGCAAGCTGTCAGCAGGGAAAGCGCCGGGCCTTAAATCCGGCGCTAACCATGCTGTCTCGCATGGCGACTCGACGGCGAATTGGAAAACCAACATCGGCCCGACAGGACCGAATCGAAATAAGGTTGGTTCCAAGCAGGTAAAAACCTCCGTCAAGTCAGCTTACTAACCGCCTCGTAATCCCGACATTCCCCGCGTTTGGAACGGGTATGAGGCAATCGCGGGAAGGAGATTTGAAATGGGTTATCTAACAAAATGGGGTTCCGGCTGGGGCGACATCGCCCTCATGACCGGACGCCAGTTTTTCGTCGCGCCTTCGGCAACCTATACGCTCGAAGGCCGTTCTTATGCCGCCAGCAATGACAACGATGGGCTATCGCCCGAGCGTGCGTTGCTGACCGTCAATGCTGCGGTGTCACTCGCTACCGCCGACGTTGGCGATATTATCCTGCTGCTGCCCGGCTCCCATAGCTGGAGCACAACGCAGACTCTTAGCAAGGCGGGCGTGAAAGTTTTTGGCATCCCCGGTGGACCGATTGATCCCGCGGCACGGGGCACGCGCACCACGCGATACGATGCGGCGGTGACGACTTCGGCGGCTGCGACTGCGGTGTTTACCGTGACCGCTGCCCGCGTCGAAATCGCCTACCTGCACATTGTTCCGATCATCAGCGGCACCGGCATCGCGATCAGCGCAGCGGCAGACGCGAATATCCACGACATTACGTGGGTTATGGCTACCGCGGCTGCTACCGACACCATTGGTATCAGCGTTACCGGCGCGACACCGCGCCCGCGCATCAGCAACCAATATGTCTATGTCAGCGACAATCAGGGACCTTTCCTGCGTGCCGCTTCCGCGACTGCTGGCATGGACGGCGGCATGTTGCAAAACAGCTTGGTGGTTTTGGCTGGTAGCACAGCCTGGGATGACGTTGTTGAGATCACCACTGGCGTTACGAACTTTGTAGTTCGCGACATCGATTTTGTGAACTCTACCGGAGCGGTTTTCACCGACATCGTTGATTCGACAGGTAACACCACCGATGACAGCGTTTGGATTATGCGCTGTTACTTCGGCGTCGGAAGTGACTTGAGCGAAGCGACAGCGACTAGCGATGTCATCGTCAACATGAACTTCCTCGGCACGATCCAGGGCGGCACAGGCGGTGCTGTCAACGGCGGATAATGCAGCATATTACCGACACGAAGCATGGGCCGGGGACCGTGGTTATAGCCTGCGCGTCCCTGGCCCGTTATTCGGAATTCTGGATGTGCGTCGAGGCGCTTCAGGTGCCTCATGGCACGCGCATCATCAACACACGCGGGGCGGATTTCGTTTTTGCGTTCAACGAAGGCATCAGAAAGATGAGCGGGGAATTTGTGTTCATCCTTGGCGACGATCACACGTTCAACCCCAACATCCTAATGAAGCTCCTCGACCGCGAAGTGGATTTAGTCATGCCGGTGGTGCCGCGCCGTGATTCGCCGTTCGTCCCCGTGCTCATGCACGGCCCGTTGTCCGAACTCATGCGGCGCTACTCATGGCTCGACTTGCCGATCACTGGATTGTTCCAGTTGCCGGTGGGCGATTCGGCAGGGCAGGCGGGCGCGGTTATTCGCAAGTCCGTATTGGATATGCTTGGCGATCCCTGGTTCCGGGCTGGGCAGTTAGTGCCGGGACGCGTCAACGAGGACATGGATTTTATCAACCGGATGCACGAGCTGGGTGTCAAGGTGTGGATCGACTGTGACCAAGTGATGGGCCATATCGCCAACGTCACGGTCACACCGCAGCGTTTCAATGGCCGCTGGTACGCGGGCCACATGACGCCACGTGGGCCGATTATTTGGGACGAACCGGAGATGGTCTACAAGGGCCACGAAGATAAAATTTATAACATCCGGCAGGTGGCATAGATGCCAGATATCCATCCTTCAGCGGTTGTCTCACAGGACGCAAGGCTAGGCTGCAACGTTAAGGTGTGGAGCGGCGCGGTCATCGGCCAGTTTGCCGAGATCGGTGAGGACTGCGTGATTGGCAGCAACGCCTATGTGGGCTGGGGCACGAGAATGGGGCGCGGGTGTCGTCTACAGCACGGCGTCTTTCTACCTAACAACTCAGTGCTTGACGACATGGTTTTCATGGGGCCTGGGGTTGTTTGCACAGACGACAAATATCCACGGGCTGGAAATATCCATTACAAGCCAGAACCGCCGACGCTTGGCTACCATTGCAGCATCGGCGCAGGGGCAACGATTTTACCGGGGATCTACATTGGCAAATTCGCGATGGTGGGAGCAGGCGCGGTGGTCACGCATGACGTGCCCGACTACGCCTTAGTCGTGGGAGTGCCAGCGAGAATTATTGAGATCAACGATCCGGCGTTGCCGGAGAGAGTCGCGCCCTAGTGGCGCACGCTACCGGGGAAACGGTGATTGGTGCCTCCCCCACCCACACGCCCCCGGTAAGCACTTAACTTAAATTTTTAGGAGGAGATAGAAAATATGGAAGTTTCTACAGAACAGGTTTTGCAGGACGTGGCACGGGTTCACAACGTAGCCGACAAGCGCGGGAGAGTTATCAAGGGGGCAACCAACTATCTGAAGGCAAGAGAGGCCGCAGAGGTCAAGAAAGAACTGGAAGACATCAAACTTATGATGTCGCCGGCTAACGCCTTTGCCCGCAAGGATATGGATCAGGAAGGGATCAAGGCGATTCACACCCGGCAGATTTTTTTAGAGGACAAAATAGAGCAGCACGTCGCCCCCGAACTCTCTGGGGAAGCTAGGGATGTGCTCAGTCGGCGCGTCAATGAATTAAACGACAAGATCCGCCAGGGGATGCCGACACACGAGGATATGCGGCGCAATCCTGCCGGCGCGGTGGACGCGCACAGACGGTGGGAGCGGTTGAATAAGGCGGCGATCTTGGAGCGGCGCAACGCCATTATCGCGCTCAATCCCGGCAACGATGAGAAGGATTTAACCAACATTGACATGATCCGCCCGCACAGCGCGGCACTGACGCAAACCGGGACATCGACATTTATGGCCGACGCGCAGATACCTGGCCACTTCGCCATGACGCCGTTAGCTAAAGAGAACTGGCCGCTGGGTGAACCAAAGATTGATACGCCATTGAAGCAGGCTACCCGCGCCGAGGATCAGACCAGAGTTAAGAAACCGCGCTCAGAAAAGCAGTTAGCGAACGATTTGAAGCTGGCCGCTGCCGCGCAAGCCAAGCGGGAAGCGAAGTTAAACAAAGAATAAATGACGGCGCGACTTCCAGAAATAGGCGAATACCCGTGGGCTCAGTTGATGCTCGACTATCTAAACGTCGAGCATAAAACCGATGGCACCCATCGCGGCCACGGGGTTGATTTCGTCCAGGCCACCGACCCGGCACTAGATGCCGCCAACGGTGTTATCGCTAAGGACAGGTGGTGGGATACGACCCTGGAACGGGCAGGGGTTCGCAACGGCGCAAACACCGACTGGGTTTTTTTTTCAGCTGATGACGGCGATGCTGCGGGCCAACTTCCTGACGGTGCTACATCTGCTGTCATTCAAGCCGCGCTCGATGATGAGAGCTTTGGCCCAGTGGTAACTCTCCCATCGGGAACAACGACGATTACGGCGGTGCCTAATATCGCAAGAAGTGACCTATGGTTTCGCGGTCATGCCGATGGCACATCAAAACTTCTACAGCTTAATGACATCAACGATGGCCTGGGTACATCGCACACCATCATGATCGGCAAGGATTCGCTAACGCGAATTGAGAACGTGCGTATTAGTGGCTTTGCCATTGAGCACGACAGGGTGGTATCGCCCGACATGCGCAGCGCGGCAATCGACCTTTACTACCATTGCGACAATCTGAAAATCGACAATATTGAGGGCATCAACTTAACCAGCGATTTCTTTATCGGTCGTCCTTCCCCATGGGATGAGATGGGCTGTGACGGCTTGGTGATAGAGGACATTGAAATCACCGGCATGTACGAAGGTGGGCTCAACTGGCACGGAGGCAAGGGGCAGAACGGCCACGCCAAGAACATTCATATAGCCGCTGGCGAGGCCCACGTCGGCTACCAAGGGCCGATGCTTTTTGAATTCAATATCGAGCAAACGGTCGGCAGCTTCGAGAACTTCGAGGCCAGCGATTGCAGCTTGGTACTCACCGGCACGGCGTCAATCGGCGGCGGCAACAGCGCATCGCTTGGAATCGTCCACGCTTCAAACTCTCCAAGAGGTAATTGCTGGTACGATAAGATCCGTTACAACAATGTCACCATCAATGGTGCCGCGGTTGGCGCGTACTATCCCGCGCCGAATCACACCCAAGGGGCGTTACCGGCGCAGAAAACCCTCGTCACTCACACCGATGTTACATTTCTTAATTGCGGCACGCCTTACTACATTTATCCTAATTCAGTGGAGCAACCTGCCCCGCAGGTCGTCGGCAATGTTTGTGTCCGTGGCGCATCGGCCAGCTACGCCACTTGGCGAACTTCTTATGCAGCCGATCAAGAGGTTTACGCCAAGATCACAAACCCAACCGATCTTTCGCTGAATATCAGAATCGAGGATGTGAACGACAGGCACAGCGCGCACTATGAATTTTACTTCGTCAACACGACCACCGCGCAGATTTACAAAAGCGTAACCGCAGGACTCGGCACCGTCTACACGCAGCTCGGCGCTGACATCACGATCACTCACGCAAGCAACGATGAGTGGAAATTCAGAGCTGCCGGTTCAACGCTTACCGTTTATAAAAACGGCGCGTCGGTTGCCACACGCACGGACTCAAGCGTAACGGGCGCTGGCTATGTCGGGGTAAATATTCTCGGCGCTACCACCAGCATCAACGATTTTGGCGGCGGCGCGACAGCGACCACGGCGCTCTTAGATAACTTCAACCGCGCCGATGAAGACCCGATAGATCCCGCAAACTGGCTGGCATCCGGCGGCTGGCGTACCGGCAGCGCTAACGACCGCATTGTATTCATCCGCTGCACCGGCGACACCAATGTGCCGATTGAAGATCAGAGCAGGCTCGGCGCTAACGGCGAGATTAACGTGGACGAATTAGACATCGACTGGACATGATTAGATGGCGCTAACTGACAACCTCGCTTTGGCGCTCGAATTCGAATCGGGCGCTATCGGCACCGATGCCACCGGCCAAAATACCGCGTTCACCAACAATAACGTGGTCACTTCTGTCAGCGGCAAAGTCGGCAATGCGGGGAATTTCGTCATCGCCAGCAGTCAGTCGCTGGTTCATGCTGACACCGCGTTACTCAGTTGTGGCGACATTAGTTTTTCATTCGCAGCGTGGCTTTATGTAACCGACAACTCTCAAACCTGCACGGCGTTCGCAAAGACCAACACGCAGAGCGAGCATTTTCTGGAATGGTCGCCGGCAAGCAGCGCGTACCGCTTTCGGGTGTGGGATGCGGCAGACAACAACACCAACCATTTACTAAGCAGCGGCGGCACCCCAACGAACAACACTTGGTACTTCGTCGTGGTTTCGCACAACGCCACCGGCAATACACTCAAGGGCTCCGTGAACAATGGGACGGTGGACTCGGCTTCCTACTCGGCGGGAGTGAGAGACAGCAACGCCGATCTGTACATCGGCTTTAACCAGCAAGTCGGCGGGCGCTACTGGGGCGGCATGATCGATCAGTTGCTTTTTTATAAACGGGATTTGTTCGACACGCCCGCTGACATCACTTCCCTCTACAACGGCGGCGCGGGGATGACCTACGCGGCAATGGTCGGTGGTGGTGGCGGCAAGCCGTATCACGCCTACGCTCAACAGTAAGGAGAATCTAATGGCCTTCGCTCATATCAGCTTCAATCAAACTAATCAGTTCGGCAGCAAACTGCGCTCGCTGCTAACCATGCTTGAACAGTCAGACGATCTCTTTAGCGACGTGCGCGACACGATGGTGCAGATGCGCGACGGCGACGGCTCGCAGAATGTCCATTATGCGGAAGTGACCAGGAAATACGGCTTTGGCGACTACGATCCTACTGCCGGCGCACCAACCGATGCGCAGAATGCCAAGGCGCGGGCGGCATTTGAAGAACTGGACAGCGCGTTTAGCAAGACCAGCGGCAACGGCTCGGTTAGTAACGTGCGGGCTGCACGGGATCAGCTTTTTGCGAAGCTGCGAGGATAATTGCTGAAATTAAACTCCATGGGCTTTTTCAGGAATTCTATTTCTTCATCGGTGAGAGGGCGGCTAGGCAGTATCTCAATCCAGTCAATCTCACCGTCCCAGTATTCTGGTTTGTTTTCCATGATGCTTAGTAACACAAGAGGCTTGTAGATGCCAGATCTTTGGCTCGATGTAGATGCGGCGCTGTCGGAAGTGCCGGTAAATATTCTACCGCTCATTGACGATTCGGATTTCAAGAGTATCGAGGGCGCGGTTGCCTACGACGCTGCCGGTATGGCGCTGCGTTGGCATTTCGTCACCTGTGCCGGCGCTTACACCGTTACCACCGTCACGCCTACCACCAGCGGCAACTATGACTGGACCGATCAGGGTGACTCGGGAATCTACACGATTGAGATCCCGGCATCGGGTGGCGCGTCGATCAACAATGATACGGAAGGGTTCGGTTGGTTTACCGGCGTGGCTACGGGAGTCCTGCCATGGCGCGGGCCGACTATCGGTTTTAGACGCGCAGCACTAAACGACTTGATGATCGAGGGCTCCACGGCATCGACCAACCTGGAAGATTTCTTTGATGGCACCGGCTATGTGGGCGGCACGATCCGGCAACACGCCAACGTTGACACGATTAAAACCAATCCGGTTGTCAATGCCGGAACGATCACATTCCCGACCGATGCCACGGTAGCGAGCACAACCAACATCACGGCTGGCACGATCACCACCACGACCAACGTAACGACTGTGAACGGTTTAGCTGCCAACGTCATCACGGCGACAGCGATTGCCAACGCGGCCATAGATGCAGCGACGTTTGCGGCTGGAGCGATTGACGCAACGGCTATTGCTGATGGTGCGATTGATGCCGCGACCTTTGCAGCCAACGCGATCACCTCGACAGTCATAGCGGATAACGCCATCACGGCCAACAAGATAGCTTCCGATGCCATCACCGATGCCAAAGTAGCAAGCGATGTGACCATTGCCAGCGTCACGGGAGCAGTCGGTTCTGTCACTGGCGCGGTGGGCAGCGTGACGGGTGGCGTGGGCGGCAACGTGACCGGCTCTGTTGGCTCGGTTGCCGCTGGCGGCATCACCGCTGCGTCAATCGCTGACGGCGCACTGGACGCCTTGACTTTTACCGCCACCATCGGCACCGGCACAGTCGGCACCGGCAGCACTACGACCAGCATTGTCCTATCCGCTGTTGTTCCGGCCTCAGCGGTAAACGATCAATTCAACGGGCGGATTATCATTTTCGATAGAGCGACCACGACAACCAACTTGCGCGGTCAGGCCACCGACATAACCGATTACGACCACGCATCAACAACCATGACGGTCACTGCGCTGACGACTGCTCCTGTATCAGGGGATTCGTTTCACATTCTCTAAACAACATGAATCCAAGTTTTGCCAACAAGAATAGAGGAGATGCTGGCCTGAGTAACGCCGAATTTGTTAGCGATGGACTGTTGGCGGAGGCCGGATTGTCGCAGTGTGCGAATCTCCCTGATGTCGCTATCTGTCAGCTTGGAAAGCCCATGCTTTTCACCCCTTGGCAAAGACCACGGCTTAGTGCGCCAGCCATGTTTATTGCCTCTTGGCATAAGACCCTTTTGTGCAGCATCGGCAAGGTTGTCCGCGCATGTGCCTTCAAACAGGTGGGCAGGTCTGACGCATCTTTTTACATCGCAATGATGACAAGCAAGCAGCCCTTTATGAATTGGGCGACCAAGTTTTATCTCAAGAGCAAAACGATGCGCGGCGAAATGACGTTGGTTTTCTTTGAATCGTGGATATCCATTAGTCGCGGTGCTGCCAGTCCAGAGCCAGCACGTCTCCGTTTTTTCAACCTTAGTCCAGAATTGTTTGTGCGTCATAACATAGCTGTATCACCGTTAGGCAGATAAAGCAACAAATGAATGGCTCGAATCACACAATACGGCCCGCATGGATTACCGCTCAGGCGGTTCGGCAGCTTCGCGGGCAAGGAACTATCGGCGGATGGGCCACACACGCCGGGGCGGATTACTCACTACGGCCCCCATGGCCTGCCGCTATCGCGCTACAGCTTTTTAGCCAAGTCGGCATCGAGCGACGGAGCGCACACACCGGCGCGATTAATTCAGTATGGGCCGCACGGCCTGCCCATGATGATGTACGGCAGCTTCGCGGGCAAGGAAGCATCCGACGAGGCGGCGGCAGGAATTCATCGACGTTACTTTGTGCAGATCACCCACAACATGGCCCGCGTAAAGCGGCGAAGGAGATAGAAAATGGCGTTCGCGTGGTTATTTGAGGAAAATTTTGAGGACGGCACTAAAGGGCTGTTCAATACTGAGACTGATACGGCAAGCATCTTGGACTTCCCGCACTACAGCGAGCTGGCCCGTTCCGGCATGGCACCCTACGGCGGCGCTTACTGTATGCGCGTTGTGCTCAACGGCGGGACGACTGCCGGGTATGTGATTGAGTCGGATGGCTTTGACACTGCTGGCGCAGCTACGATCTTTAGCCGGTTTAACTTTTACATCGGCAAGGATTTCCGCATGGCAGATGGCGACAAGGTGATGTTGCACGATCTTGAATCGACGCTCAACACCACGTCCGAAGTCTCCTGTGGGCTGATTCGCACAGGCACCAACATCAACTTTTGGGTAGCCGAAACCGCAGCGTCCACCGCCGTAACGCTCACGCTCGGCACGACTACCACAGCAGTGGGCCGCTGGTATCGCGCAGAGTTAAAAGCGGTCATCGACAACGCTGGTAACAATGACGGCACGATTGATAGTTGGATTGACGGCACGCCCCTTACTCAAATCACCGCGATTGACCAGGGCGCGATTGTCAACGCCAGGTTTGGCGCTATCGGTCCCGACGCAGGCACAAGCGGCACGATCCTGTTCGATAAAATCTACGCCGACGATACGCGGATATTCCCCGATGTGCAGCGCTTTAAGACCGCCAATGTAGTCTGCACCGCGGCAAGCAATCACCCGCTTATCGGCCCTGGCCGCTTTTCCATAGGCGTCACCGGCACCGGCACCAATGCTGTTGCCACCGTCTACGATACTGACGGCGTGCCGAGCGAACTTAGCCCGGCGGTGTTGCTACGCAACTTGACGGCAAATGAATTCGTGCCCGGCCACGACATCTTTGAAGTACAGCACGGCGCATATGTCGTTATCACCGGCACGGCGACCCAGGTATTTTTGTCCATCGAGAACGGCGGCATGGTGAGCGAGGCTGCTTACGTCAACCGCGGGCTCAAAACTAAGGCTGTCCAGCCGCAATTAAGGAATATGTAAATGGCAATCAAGTTACCAGCTATCCCTGAAATCGATGAGCCTAGCGAACTTATCAATCTAGTCGCCAACTCCCCGCTTTATAAAGAGCGCATGACCCTACTCGTGGACATCTACGAGAAGATCAAGAAAGAGGCCGACCAATACAGCCACCTCCAAGGCGCGGTTAATGCCGAGGAGGAAGCGCAGTCCCGGTTGGCCGCTGCCAAGGCTAAGGAAAAAGATGCGGCGGCGCTGCTGGCTGATGCGCAACAGCAAACCGACGAACTGAAGGCCAAGGCCCAACAGGACATATCCCAGGCCATGGCAAAGCTCGCTGCCGAGCGCATCCGGGTTGACACGATGGTTGCTGATGTGACCAAGCGGCAGGCGCGGCTAGACGAATTTGAATCCAGTGTTATTTCGCGAAGCGACGAGATTGCCAAGTGGAGCGATAAAGTCAAAGCGGAGAGCAGCGCGGCTTACGCAATTAAGACTGAGTACGAGGCTAAGCTGGCCCAACTAAAGGCACTCGTCTAATGAGCGGCTTTGTCACCCCGGCCAAACTGCAACTGTTGAACGTGGTCAAGCAGGGCCGCGTCCAGGGGTTGCAGGAATACGCCGTAATGAATACCGGCATTGACGCTGGCAGCTATGAAAAAGTGTTCGATCACTATTTTCATACGGCAGCGATTTATCCCGTATTCACGCCCAACTGGAATACGACAGTCTTTCTCGACTGGATTACAGAGACACAATTCAAGGTGCGTTTCGGCACGGCAGCGGGACTCAATGCCGCGCTCACTTATCGCATCTCGGTTTACGGCGGGAGCTTGTCGGTGACAGCAGCGGATACCTCGGCAACGCTCACCCACAACTTGAACGACGCCACAGCGATTTATCTATTCACTCCCGACTGGCACACGACTATTTACGCCAAGGTGAAGGCCGCGAACACGATCACGCTTGGGTTCTCTAACCAGCCGATCAGGGCGCGAACGATTCGCTACGTGAGATTTAACGCCGATAGCCAGTCGATGGTGCGGGACGGATTTGGCTGGGACGGGTTTGGCCTAGGCCAGTTCATCAATCCGGTACAGGGCGCGGGCAGTGATTTGATTACGCACAATCAAGGCCGGTTCACTCATGCGTTTTTCACACCGTCATGGAACACGACCGTGGTCCCGATTGACCGTACGCGCACCGACACAAGCTTTCAAGTGCGCTATCAAGTCGAGCCACAGGTCGGCCAAAACTTGGACATCGTTACCGCGGAGCCGCTTTTAGCATGAAAATAATCCTGACCATTCTTTCACTCACGCTGCTCTTGTTTGCCACATCTGCGCAGGCCCAAGATGTCGGCCTGTTCTTTCGCACCGACTGTAACACGCTTGAGCCGGTAGCGCTTTCAACCTATTGCGGGCAGACGACAACCACTGTGGACAGAAGCGCCGGACTGTACGTTTACAACGGCTCAACCTGGGTTAGCGCTGCATCGGGTACGGGCGGTTCGGGTACACCGGGCGGGGCTGACACTCAGGTGCAATACAATTCAGTTGGCGCTTTTGCCGGTGACGCTGGCATGACCTACAACGCCGGGACCGACACACTCACGGTGGGAACGGTTGCCGGTGCGCTCAGTGGCAACGCCTCGACTGCTTCCGCATTGGCAGCGAACGGTGCGAATTGTACCGCGGGCAATTATCCGCTGGGCGTCGATGCCTCGGGAGCAGTGGAAAGCTGTACCGCGATCACGGCAACGCCAGGCGGCGCTGACACGCAAGTGCAATTCAACGATGGTGGCAATCTCGGCGGCGATGCCGGGATGACCTTTAACAAAGCAACTAATGTTTTGACTGTGACGGGCGGTGTCGTCGGCAACGCCTCGACATCAACAGCCCTAGCCGCCAACGGTGCGAATTGTAGCGCGGGCTCGGCTCCGCTGGGCGTGGACGCTAGTGGCGCGGTGGAGTCCTGCTTTGCGGTTCTGCCGCTCGCTGGCGGCACTCTCACCGGCCAGCTCATTACAGACAATCTCGGCATCGAGTTCGAGGAGTCCGACACCAACCCCACATGCGCGGCTGGTAATTACAACATCTTTGCCGACCTATCGGAAACCAAGTTCAAGAAATGCACCAACGGCGTAGCGACCGATCTATCACCGGCTGAAGTCCAGACATTGGCTAACGTGCTGGCCTTGGGCCGCACCGACACCACAGCCACCAGCACGGCCACATCGGTCAAGATTGGCGACACCAACTGGCAACTGTCCGTCCATGGCGATGCATCGGACGGCATCGTGACGCAGTGCTACAACGTCAGCGGCAACACTTATAACCAGTGCGATCATATCGAGAACGTCGCTGATACTTTCAACTGGATACTTAAATTGAACGGCGTCACCGCCGAAACGATAACCAGCGCTGGTGTCCATAGCTACAACGCGCTCAAGCCCAAGGGCTCGGTTTACTGGCCTGCCGGTGCGCTCTCCACCGATGGCACGCAATGCGCGGCACCCGGCGAAGTCACCATCAACTCAGGGTCCAAGCGTTGGACGATCATCTGCGCCGACAACGATTCGTCAACCATCTACGGCGAGGTGGCGATGCCGGATAGCTGGGACGGTGGGACCGTTACGCTCATGGGCATGTTTGTCCAGACTGCCGCCAATACCAGCGCCATGAATAGTGACGTAGCGATGGCCTGCCGCGCCGCGCCGACCACAATCAATAATACCTGGGGCACTGAAGTCGCCATGGACATTACCAACATGACCGGCTCCAACGCTATCAACACGGTAACAACCGCGGCGATCACGCCCAATGGAACCTGTACAGGTGGCGGTATGCTCCTGCAATTTCGCTGGCAGCTTGACGCCACGGGAACAACTACGGCGGTGGCGACTCTCCACATGCTGGGTTTCAAGCTCGAATACTCAAAAGGATCACGCTCAGATTAATGAGATACCTAGCCCTAATATTAAGCCTGCTGATTGCAACGCCCGCGTATGCCGTGGTCGATCCGGTGTTCTGGGCGAAGATGGACGACAACACCGGCACCGTCGCGGTGGACTCGGGCAGCGGCACCAACGACTGCACGCTCGTCAATACACCCACATGGTCAGCGCCGAAGGTTGGCGTCAGCTCGCTTAGCTTTGCCTCGGCATCGTCTGAGTACGCCGACTGCACCGACGATACGGCGGTTGACATCACCGGCAATCTATCAATCACCGTATGGGTCAATCCAACCACACTGCCGACAGCCCCAGGACACCAATTTGTAATCTTAGGGAAGGGGTATTCAAGCGGCACTGACAAGGTTCAATACCTTCTACGCTTCATTCAGGGCGGCGGCGACCCGTTACTGCAATGCGGCACCTATGCGGCGGGCGTGGAGCACATCGCGCAATACAGCCTATTTGGCGATCCGCTCTCCACCGGGGTCTGGTATCACATCGCGTGCATTTTTAACGGCACAACCTGGAAGGTGTATGTGGACGATGTGCAGGTTGCCACGCTCACCGATAGCACCATACCGCAGCATACGACTGAAAAGTTTTTAATCGGCTCGGGCTCCGCTGACGGTACGCCCAACAATTATTTCAACGGCATTGTTGATGACGTGCGGCTTTATAACCGCGCCATCACCAGCGGCGAGCTGACCGCGATAGCCCAACAGTCAGAGTCGGACGCAGCCATAAGACGCCCCATTGGCGTAATGATGTTGCACTAAAGGGATTCTATGAGAAAGATTTTATTCGCTACACTGTTGATGCTGTTTGCCGCAGAGGCTAACGCCGTGACTTGGTACGTCAGGGTCGGCGGCACGGGAGCTAACTGCACTCAATATCAAACCAGCACCACCGCCGCGCCAAACATTCCCGCTGCCCTGGCGTGCGTCGGCACGACTCAGGGTGACGGTGCCAATGACGTAGTTGAGGTATGGGCGGGCACGTACACGGGGTTCTTGCAATATATAGACGGCGGCACGCGCTTTCCCAGCGGTACGTCATGGGCCGCGCCGTTTACTTTTCGGGCTAAGTCGGGTGATACGGTCACACTTCGGGGCACCAGCACCGGCATCCTTCAGCTATCGTCATCTTTCCCACAATACGCAATCGTGGAGGGCTTCATCTTCGATGGTGTCAACAGTACAGGCTCGGCCAGTGTTCACAGCAGCGATTGTTGCATACCGTCGCGGTATCTTCGTTTCCAAAATAATACCATCACTAACAATAGCACCAACGGGATGTTGGGCGACGGCGACCATATAGAAATACTCAACAACACTATTACCAAGGGCACGGGGGAGTTTGGCGACGACGGCACCAGTTGTGGCCAGATCCATTGTTGGGGGTATCCACTTTATTTTTCCGGCTCAAATTCGATTATCAGCGGCAATACATTCCATGATTTTCCGTCCTGGGGTATCCACTTTAACGGCGGCGGGCCGTACCCAAGCAAGAATATTGTTAGTAGGAATCGGTTTTATAACTACGGCGAGGGCGATGAGCGCTCATGCGCGATCACTCTTAACAACGGTGACGACAACCTAATCACTCGTAATGAGATTTTTAATAGCTCATCGAGCGGCATCTGCAACGGCACATACGCGTACCGAAATATCATCTATAACAACTCGATCCATAGCGTAACGCTGGACGGCATTTACATTGACCCCAATGCAGGCGGGCTGACAACGGTTGCCAAAAACAACATCGTTAGCAACGCATCTCGCACGCCGATAACCGCTACGGCGACACGCTCACACAACCTTTGCAACGCCGCTGGCACCGGCTGCGATATAGTCGGCAACCCGCTGTTTGTCTCTAGCACCGACTTGAACTTACAGGCAGGTTCGGCGGCTATCAATGTAGGCATAGCATCTATCGCGCCACTTCCCGCGCCTCTTAGCGGAACCATCACTGTACCCTACAACGGTGCGGCTCCCGACATCGGCGCGTTTGAAACCTGGGGCATAGCTAACTGCAATGTAGGCGACGTAGCGGCCAACAAGCTGCGGTGTAATGTCGCCAACAACGTTGCACCGCCTGTGCTGGCACCGTCTGCCACCGGCTGGAGTCCATTGGAAGCGGGCGGGGCCAAGGCGTTTACCGGGCCGGTGGTTTTGGGCGGCGGCAGCGTGCTGGAATTTACCACCACGATCAACTACGGCTCAGGCACGAGCTGCGATCTTACCTATGCGACCACCGGCACCGCCAGCGATTCGTCCCTGGTCGGCAACTCACACAATCAGCGGTTAAACGCGGTGACGTCAACGCCCTGCACCAACACGGTGAGCGGCCCAAGCGCGTCGGTAGCTACTCAAACCCATGGGCGCATCAGGAATCTTTACGGCGCTGAAGTGGCTGTAGTCTCCGATTGGAAGGCGGCGGTTGATACCGCCTACACGATCATTCCCGGTGGCGCGGCGCGGGTGAGGATAAAAGCCAAGGCAACCACCGCAGATCCGGCAGCTTTTAACCCGACCTTACAATACGATCTCAATAGCAGCGGGAGCTGGTCAACCTGGACAGATACCTGTTCGGCATCAACGGTAGTGTGCGCGGTCGGCGCGGGCATGGCGCTTGGCGTCACCAACACGACACCGACCACCGAACAGTTGACCAGCGATCTATCAACCAATGTTGCCTGCGCGGTGGTGCTGACATCCTCGGCGGTGCCGCTGATAGACCTGAGCCAAGACAGCGAGACAGAGTGCGAGTATGGCATCAAGGTTGATTCGAGCGTCGCGGTCGGCACGACGATTCGCTTCCGCATGATTAAGGACGGGGCCACGCCGTTTGATACCTACACCGTCTACCCGACTTTGACCGTGGTTAACCCTGGGATTCAACAGGCTTGACCGGAGTGCGACGCGCTGTCAGCGCGTATCGATGCGCTAATAGTGCAGAACAGACAGATAATGAAATCAATTTGCGACAGCTTCGCCACGACAGTAGCCAACAAGAAACGGTGCGCCGAACTGAATTGGACAAGTAACCCATGAGCAGCGCAACACAAGTAACCACGTTTGCCGATCTCTACACCGACCTCTTAAACCGTGTGCGAGATTCAACCACCGTCACCGGCACGGTTACGCTTGCCAAGCGCTACATCAACACGGCCTTGCAGGACATGCACGTATCGCCGGGCAATAATTTTATCTGGCAGCAGCGCCGGGGCACGCTGATTACTCACGCGCCCTACACCACGGGCACTATGGCGATCAGCGCCAGCGCACGCTCGACCGTTGTTGGCACCGGCACACTATGGAACACCGCTGTGACCGGCTTTGGTTTTAACAATGTGCGCGTCGGCGGGAAGATCGCGCCGGGCGGGAGTTCTGAGGTTTATACGGTGTCTGCGGTCACAACCGACACAGCTCTAACGCTTGAGTCGATCTATACCGGCGACACGATTACCGGCCAGGGTTACACCTACTTTGAGGATGAATATGCGCTCGCTTCTGACTTCATTCGCCCTTTGGATTTTAGCTTGTTTAGTTCGGACTGGAACATCCCAATCGTCGGGGCAATGGATTTCAGACGAGCAAACGTTCGCAATTCCCGACCAGGGCGACCCGGCATCGCTTGTTTCATACAACTCAACTATTCAGGCTCTACTAGCCAGCGACCACGTGTGGTACTCAGTCCGGTGCCCGACGGGACATATGCTATTCCCTATTGGTACTACACCTCAAATCTGGCAGTAACCGCTGCCGGCGCCGCACAGGAAGCGCTGGTAAACGACACAGACGAGCCGATTGTACCACTGCGCTTCCGTCACGCGCTAGTCTTTCACGCGCTCTATCACTGGTATCGCGACATCAAGGACGACGCGAGAAGCGGCGAGGCCAAGGCCGAGTACACCGACATTATGACCCGCGCCCTTGGCGACAAGTGGAGCGGCGAGCAGCGGGCGATAATTATCCCCATGACCAGGGGCGGGCGGCGGCTACGGCAGCGGTTCGATGTGGGCAACGGGCGATGGGACCGGATGGAATAGATGGAACGCAACTACCCCGCAGTTCTACCGCTAGGCGACGTGGGCCTGGCAACCGACTTGCCAATGCAGGAGCGGCAGCTTACGCACTATCGTACTAACGAGAACGTCATGTACGAGCAGAGCGGGGCGATTCGTAAGTGCGGCGGCGACAGCCGGGTGAACGCCACGACGATTGCGTCAAGCCCGACCATCACAGGCGAGTTTGATTTCTGGCGGGCCGGCACTAACGGCACGTTCACACAGAAGTTTGTCGTAATGACATCGAACAGCAAGATTTACAAAGACGACATGGACGGCACCTTTGACGACATCACCGGCAGCGCGGTTATTACCTCCAGCGCCATCCCTGTGTTCTGTCAGGCCCGCGATACGCTGCTGATCTTTACCAATTTGAATGACACGCCGCTGAAGTGGACACAGACCGGCAACGTTGACACCTTGGGTGGGACGCCACCGGCAGGCCGGGGCGGGATCTTCCACCTTAACCGCGTCTGGATATGGAGCGGAAATGATTTCCCCTCACGAATCACCTTTGGATCGTCTACCGACATCGAGGACTACACTGGAGCCGACACAGGATTCATCGACATCGACCCCGACGATGGAGACAGAATCATCGGATGTGCTGTTTATAAAAAACACCTCATTATCTTTAAGGGGCCTAACCACGGCAGCATCCATATTATCTCGGGTACGGCACCGACTGGCGGTGACGCTTTCGCAAGAACTCCGCTGACCAGGGGCATCGCGCTTCAGTCGCATCAGTCGATCCTTGCCGTTAATGACGATATTTGGTTCTGGAGCAACCGCGGTATTCACTCCCTGGCAGCAACCCAACAGTTCGGCAACTTCGCCGGCGCGTTCCTGACCCGCTTTCTCCATAGCTTCTTTCGTAACCAGATCAACCGCGCCGGGTTCTCCCGTGTCCAGGGCGTCAACCACGCCGAGAAGGGCTGCGCGTTGTGGGTATACCCCGGCAACGGCAGTGCCACCAACAACCGCACGTTCGGCCTGTCGTATCTAAACGCCGAGAAGGGGCTGAAGGCTTTTACTTGGACCCGTGGCGGGGCGTCAGCGACGATCAGAATCAACCCATCATCGATGCTGCACGAGGTAGCCTATGGTGGCGTAGCCGATGGCTTTGTCACCTTGCAGGATCAGGCAGCTCGGGAAGTAGCGCCCAACACGGCTTACTCCATGCGCATCGTCACGCCGCACTTGCTGTTTGCCGAGCAGGACGCAGCGGGCAGGCCGCGCCCCTACGGCATGGGTACGGTTACCCGGCTGGCGCTGCGCTCGCTATCGACCGGCAACTGGAACGTCAACATATCCATGCAGCGCGATACCGTGGAGTCCACCGGCCATACGTTCAATCAAGGGGCGCTCTTAACGACTACAGGCGGATTCATCCTTGGCACCTCGCGGTTAAGCATCGACACCTTTGGCGGTGGCGCTACAGCCGGGCCGCAGTTGATGTTTAGCGATGCGTACGGCGAAGCGCGTTCGGTGCAATTCTCTATCACTCAAGGCGGCTGGCTTGAGGACGCACACCTATTTGAATTGGGGCTCGACTGGAAGCCCGTCGGGTTTAAGCAAGAGGAACTAAATTAAATGCCATCGCCCAAGAAAATTTATACAAGAGTAAGTATCGACATTGAGAGCGGGAGCGTTGTCGAAGCTCAAAGCTTCGAGTACGCCGGGCCATTAGCTCTCTGCGCCCTAACGAGATTGACGGACTGGAACGCAGGCGACGTGCTAACTGACTCAGCGCTCGAAGCCGAGTTCGATAATATTTACCTGAATGCGCTATCGCTGATTAATCCTCTCACCGGCAACTTAAACGCGGGCGGGTTCATCGTCACCGGCCTAGGGCTGGGCACTGTAGCCGTACCGTCGCTAGGGTTTACCGGGGACACCAACACGGGGCTTTACTCCAGCGGCGCGGGGAACGTGGACCTTACCACCGATTCGCTTCGCGGCCTCAACGTCAACACCGCAACAGCGGAGCTCCGCCCAGGCAACATTCGCGGCTTGCTCGTGAACACGCTCGCCAGCGCCGTCAACTATGCCAACGTCACCCCGGCCATTACAGCCGAGGGGCCGATCATCGAGGCGGCGGGCTCCGACACCGATGTTGATTTGCGCCTACGCTCACAAGTAGCGGGGTCCATTCTCCTACAGCCGGGCGGCACTGATGGCGTGGCAGTGAAACGCGTTGCCTCTGCTGTCAACCGTGTCGCCATAAGTGGCTCGGTGGCAAGCGGTAGCGGGGTCATCATCGACGCCGAGGGCAGCGACACCGACATCAATGTGAACTACGACACCAAGGGCGCGGGCGAGCATATCTTCAAGATCAACGGGACTGAGAAGGCACGGGTAAATTTCTACAGCCGAACCACGAGCTACGTTGTCAAGACCGCCGACCAGACCGCGACACAATCCAACACCACACTGCAAAACATCACCGACTTAGTGTTCCCGGTCGAGGCGCTTAAACAATATCTGGTCAAAGGCTACCTGCATTTTCTCGGTGCCAACACCACCCACGACTTAAAGATAGGCTGGACCTATCCGGCGAGCTGCGACATTAAGTGGGGGCCGCTGCCGACCGTGGCTAATGCCGACACCATCGTTGATGCCTATTGGGCTCCGGTGGCGCTCAACGCCACGCCTCCCGCCCTGCTTGAGGAAACCGAGACACTAGAGATGGGCACTGGTGCAGTTACAAACGGTGTTCTACTTTATGCTATAGTGACTAACTCGGTCACTGCCGGGAACCTGCAACTCCAGTTTAGCCAACAAACATCGAGCGCCACTGACTTGAAGATTCTGAAGGGCTCAACCTTGGAGATTATTAAACTGCAATGATAGCCGACAAAATAGCGAACATCTTGAACGCGATGACGACAGTGTTCCACGAGCACGCCAGAGCGATTGAACTACTGGGCAAGGTCCACGGCCTGGAGTGGAACAAGGAAACCCAGCAATGGGAACAGATGAAATCGTGGACACCGATCGAAAAGGAGACAGCCGATGGCTGAATTTGGCTTTGGCGATATTCTGCAAACACTAGCGAGCGGCATCAACGTCGCCACCGGGATCAATAATTTATTCAGCGGCAATAGCCAAAGTTCTAAGACGAGCCGCAGGGGTGATAGGTCGCTTCAGCAAAAGCTACTCGAAAGCGCGGGCATGGCACAGCAGATCGGCATGGACGCGATCGGCTACGCCGCGGGGCCGTTCGGCGCCTACCGCCGTATGCCGACACAGGCCGAGGCTATGCGCTCGCAACTGAGCAATCAGATAATGAGCGGGCTGAGCAGTCGGATGGGCGGCGGTGGCATGATGGGGATGGTGGGCCAGCAGGGCGGCGGCGGTGGTGGCCTGCGTGACCGTCAATCGTTGGTCAACCTTATTACAGAACGCATGGGATCGGGCGGGCAGGTAGGCGGCGGGACGACCGGGGCCAATGGCATCAATCCGCAGCTAATCGCGCTACTGCAAAAGCTGGGCCTTAACACAACTATGGGCTAAGGCAGGGCCTTGGCAAGTAACGACCACATTGACCCCATGACGTAGGCGATGACCACGAGATAGACAACAACGATGGCCGTTCCAGCATACAAGAAGTGTTTCAGGTACTTCATCTAGGCCATGATAGTCATCTAACCGAAAATTGCAAATGCTCGACCAGAACCAAACACAACAGCTGCTCATGCTCCTGAAGTTCCTAAGCGATCAGCAGGGGCCGAGCAGCAACGCGCCCAACGGGCCGGGGCCGTCGGGTATGGGCGGACTAGCGGGCCTTTCCAGCGGCGGGCTCGGTGGCTTGGGCAGCGTGGGTGGGTACGGGACCAGCGGGCCAGCAGCGAGTGGACTATCAGGACTCTCGGGACCGGGGCCATCCATCAACGACCCTTATGGTAATCCGATGAACGCGCTGGCGCAGGCGGTATTCGCTGGCCTAAGTATGTTCCCGACAACGGCGGCGGTCGGCAAGATCGGTGCCCTCGGCATGGGACTGGGCAACAAGCTGGGCATGTTGGGACCGCAACCAAAGGGGCCACAGTTCATTGAAGACTTCGCGCCGATCTTCCGCATGTTGCCGGGCGTGCCATTAGTCCAGGCGTTGAGCCGCCTGCTCGCGCCGCAGAGCCTTAAAGGAATAATCGACTACGGCATGACGACCAAGGGCTACGACCCAACGGCATCAACGACCGCGCCGACATCTGACCTTGATGCGGTACTAGGGGATCCTAACGTAGAGGTTAGCGCGTGGGCTGAGAAGGATTTTCCAGGGCAGGCTGTGCTCGGCGGGCCTACTCCTAGCAACCCGGACCCTAGTATACCAGGTCCGGCTTTCACCGGCTGGGCGACCGAACCGGGATTCGTCGGCAACGCGCCAGGTATTAGCTTTACAGACCTAGACGCCTTTGCTGCTGGCTACAGCGGCCCTGACTACAGCGACCTATCGTTTACTGACCCTGGCTTTGATTTCAGCACCGACTTTGCCGGGGTTGCAGGGGATGAGCCGAGTAGTGACCCGTCAGATGACGGTTACGGCGGTTACGGCGGCAGTGGCGATTCAACGGATGACGGTGAAGGTGGCGGTTCTGGTGGCGATGGCTCAGGCGACGGTGGGGGCGGGGGCGGTGACGGTGGAGATGGCGGCGACGAATAAGGAGCAGTGAAAAATGCCAGCAGCATATTACCCAACAGTTCAATCTGACAATCTACCGCTTCCAACGGACTTAAACACAACGATGCCGATAGAGGGGCCACCGCTACCACGGCCATACGCGCCCGAGGGCAAGCCCATTGAACCCGAGACACCGCTAACGATAGCGCAGCCCTTCGATTTCAACTCGCTGGACGATGAGGACTTGATGGGGCTGGCGTCACTGTTGGGGATAGACACGGGCGCGTTCGGTGGTCAAAACCAGAACATGGACATGTTCCAGATCGACCCGGCTGTGCGGGATGCGGTGTCGCGTGTCTATGAGTCCCAGCGCCAGCTTGGCAGTCAAGAGCTGCACCGTAAAGCCGTGGAGTCTGCCGGCGCACGTGGCCTCAACATGACCGACACCCCGGTCAGTGACCCTTACATGCGCGGCCAGGCGTTACTTGAATCACAGTTGCGCGGCAACGAAGCGGCGAGCCTGTTGGGTATCGGCACAGACTGGAGCAAGCACCGCGACACCATGTTCTCCAGTCTCTACAACGGCGATGCCAACCGGGATCTCACCCGCCAGATGGGCATAATGAGCTTATTTAATACCGGCTCGCAGATCGGGCTCGGGCTAAACAACAACAACTTCACCCAGTCGAGCAGCGGCCAGAGCGGCGGACTGAGCGGTAGCGGGCTCGGCGCGATTGGCGTTGGCCTGCAAGGGCTAGGCAGTAGCGGGCTTGGCAGTTGGCTGGGTGGATTGTTTGGCGGTGGCGGTGACAATACACCGACCAGCGGTTTTTGGGGTGATGGTGGTGAGTTCACCTTCTAGGAGCTTCAATGGGATTCTTTGACAATACCAGCACAGGCTTACAGGAAGCAGGCGGGCAGCTAATCCGCGGCGGGGCTGCGCTCGACGGCAAGCTGACACCACATGACATCGGGATGCAGGGGATTGAGGAAAGCAAGCAGCGGGTAGGGATAAATAAGCTTTCCGAATTCCAACGCTTAACCGAGATGGTTAAAGAGGCCGCACTGTCCGGTGACAACAGCCCTGAGTTCTTAGGCCCACGGCTCGACGCTTTTCAAGCGGCGGCACAAGAGGCTGGGATCAAGATACCCAAGGGACTCATTGACCACTTCAAGAACAACCCAGTGGCGCTCGGCATGTCGTTCGATGAGAACATCCTTAAACAACTCAACCCCAGCGAGCAGAAACAACTGGCGCAGCTTACCCAAGGATCGTTGAAAAACCCATCGCTGATTAAAGAGCGGGACAGACTTCTGGGGGCGGGCGCTTATCGGTTATTCAACACGGCGGTTGCCGAACTTGAATCAGAAGGTGTGCCGCGAGCCGAAGCCATGCCGAAAGCGTACCAGCGCATCGCCGGTAGGTACATGCTAAGCGCAGGGGCGCACCATGAGTTTAGCACGATAGTTAAAGAAGGCATGGCGCTAGAGAAGACGAAAGAGGACAAGAGCCCCAAGACTGTTGACCAGTTACTAATTGAGGAGGCGCAAGAAAAGTTCCCCACCGATAAAGCGGCGCAAAGCAAGTATGTCCTAGAGAAAAAAGGTTCGTTTGAATCAGCGGCGACCAAAGCGAACGTTGACCAGCGGGAACAGGACCGGGTTCTTCGTGAGCAAGAGCGAGCGATACAGCATCAACAGTTCCAGCAATCCGAAGCAAGGCACTCCGCGCAGTTCCAACAGACCCTAGCGGCAATGAAAGAGAACCGCGAGCGTATCCCTGCTGCTGAGAAAAGGGAACTCGACAACATCAAAATCTCCTACGACATGACGGACAAGCTGCAAACGCTGCACGCCGACGCCGCAGCAAAGCAGGGCGGTAACTTCTCGTCGGCATTTAGAAACGCGCTATTGACCAGCCAACGCGGCAACCGCTTTGTCAACATCACCGCCAACGATGCTTTCACCCCAGAGGAAAAGAAACTCGCGGCGCACTTCAATACCATCTACGGCTCGCTCTACACGTTGACGCCAGAGCGTGCGCTGTCCGAGGCCGACGCCACGAGAAATTTGACGAGCTTCATGCTTGGCAATGCGCCCGATCAGGTGCAGGCCAATCTGCAATCGCGCAAGGATCAGTACCGCACGGCGATGGATATTAAGATGGAGGGTATAGTCGGGCAGGGGCGCAACACGGGCGGCTACTCAGGCGGTGTAGATAGGCCGACAGCAACGGGTGGCGCTAAGGTAATGGAGTCAACCAGCAAGAGCGGCAAGCGGATTATCTCTAAAGACGGCGGCAAAACCTGGGAATATAAATAATGGCCCAACTCGTTCCAGCCGATGACCTACCGGCTAACTTAGTTCCAGCCAGTGACCTGCCCGACGCGCCCACGGCTGCGCCAGCGGGCAATATCTCCATGCGCAGGGACGCCGCGCCCAGCACGATGGGCACCGTCACCAAGAATCTATTGCCACCGCCGACCAGCGTTGAGGAAACACTTAGCCGCATGGGCGATGTTGGCTCGGCTGTTGGTAACACGGCGCTGAAGTCAGCGATGCCGTTAGCTGGCGGGCTTGGCGGCGCTGCGCTTGGCGGCATGGCGGGTGGCCCTCCCGGTGCAATCGCTGGCGAGATGATGGGCTCGACGCTAGGCGAATACCTTAATCAACTTTTCGGTGTCACTGAAAAGAGCGTGCCTGAACTTCTCATGGCTGGCGGTGCGCCGTTTGTTGGTCGCGGGCTGGTCGCTGCTGCACGGCTGTCTAAGGCTGGCGCTCTCAAAACCTTTGGCGGGCGGCAGAACGTCGCTAATGTCGTCGGTGACATCATGGAGAGTCGCCTTGCGCCACCACGGCCAGCCGAGGAGCTGTACGACATTGCTGCCGCGGCTAACATCCAAGTGCCCACGCCGAAATCATCCCTCGCTGTCTACGACATCCTCAACAGCAACCAACTCCCGACGCGAATCTCTAAGGAGATACGGGAACAGATCGAGCCATTCATCCCTGCGTTCTCGCAGGGCGTAGCGAGCAGGGACGCCGCCACCATGGTGCGCCACCTACGCACTGACGCCACCAACGCTTACAAGACTGGCGAGACTGACATAGGCAATGCCATCTCTGACCTGCGCGGCGCCCTGCTAGATGACGTGACCGCTGCCGGATTACCCGAACTTGCCAAGGCGGGTAGCGCCATGCGTCGGCAAATCTCCATCGACAAACTGACCGGCATCTTGCACTCACCTAATCCGGTGACGGCGCTGGAAAAGGCAATGACAAATAAAAGCGACCGGCTTTTCAAGGGCACGTTTAGCGAAGCCGAGATGAATGAGATCAAGAATGTGATGAACAAGATGAGCACCGTCACCCCATCGGGCAGTAGCGGTGTCATCGGTCGCGGGATATTGGCAACCGCAGGCTCAATGATTAGCAACTCACCGCCCGTCAAGGTGATGGGCGCGGTCGCTGCCGCGTTCACTCCAGACGTAGCCGCTCGCCTGCTCACAACCAAGTGGGGCCGCAACGTTATCCAGAAGCACCTAGAGGGCCACCCCATGGACAACGCTACCATGGGGCGAGTGGCAACGCTCATGCGTGCCGACCTCGCTAACGAGGGAGTCGCTACCGATCTACTCAAGAGCAAGAACATTTCCATCGAGGACAAGATCAAGGCCGCAATGGTTGGGGCCAAAGGTGGCGGCATGGAAGGACTGCTACCTTAAATGACTGAATCACCAGAGGAAGAACAGTCGCGAAACCGTAGCCAGATGGCAGTGCGCACCCCGTTTGGTTCGCTCAACGTGAGCGGTGACATCATTGTTCTAATCATCATCATCCTACTGACCTCGGGCGGGTTGGGCTATCTAATCCATAAAGAGTTTGAAGTCAGGCAGGCCGAGCACATCGCCATAGCTAAGGGCAATGAAGCAATCGTCAGCGGCATGAAGGCGCTGGAAAAGGAAGCCCGCATACAGAGCTGGCTACTATCACAAGACCCCAAGGAACGGCCACAGTTACGGACGCCATGGGAAATCTGGGAACGCTTACCAGTTCAGGAACAGCGCAAGCTCGAACGCTCGCTAGAATTCAAGGGCCAATAGAATAATTCTCAAAATCCCAACGCTGCGCAAAAAACAAAAAGGAGATTCATGGATATAGGAACAATGCTAGGGACGGTCATCGTGCTCGCCATTGTCGGCGTCGGGCTTTATTTACTGTTCACCAAGGTGCCGATGGACTCGACGGTTAAGGTTCTGATTCAGGTGGTGGTGGTGCTGTTCGCGGTGCTTTGGCTCCTGAAGCTGGTCGGGATCGTCCCAAGGTTCGGGTAAAACAATGTTTGAATTAGACCAGATCGGCATGGTTGCCTTCTTTTTACTAGCACAATTAGTGCTCTTGTTAGTAAAAAACATACTAAATGTTGTGACGTTGGTGTTTGTTGTGCTATTGTGGCGGCGCATGTCCCGGAAACAGGATAAAAAGTAACCTGTATGACAACACGATGGTAGTCAGGGGGGGGG
>Ga0307503_10000133_pt1 | contig 34727 bp, 29 predicted proteins | sample 17_S_MG_FD_194514 | JGI IMG/M metagenome (GOLD analysis project Ga0307503, IMG submission 194514) | Soil microbial communities from Populus trichocarpa stands in riparian zone in the Pacific Northwest, United States - 17_S | ecosystem: Environmental > Terrestrial > Soil > Riparian zone > Trees... | reverse complement strand
TCCCCCGGCTCCCTCCGCCGTCGAGCTGTTCTGCCACGACTCTGAGGATCGGCGCGGTCATGTTTGCCACGGTCGTTGGTGCGAGCGCCGGCAGCCCCTCTCGCAGATTGAGCTGTTCGACCCCGATCGTTACGCCATTTGCCCCGGCGTTGGCCGAGGCTGCCTCGATCGCCGCCTCCTCATGGTCGTACCCCTGCACAGGAGACCAGCCGAGCTTGGCCGCTGCGATCGCGAGAACGCCGGAGCCAGTGCCTAGGTCGGTTAGAGCTCCGTGCGCTTCTCCTGCCTCGGCGAGCTCCAAGAGGAACTCCAGGCAGAGGCGGGTGGTCGGGTGTGCGCCAGTGCCGAAGGCTCTGCCTGGGTCGACGACCACGTCGATCGTGCCCTCGCGCGGTTCCTCCCAGGATGGGCGCAACCAGAGGCAGTTGCCGACGAGGAGCGGTTTGTGGAAGTCCTGCCAGCGGTCCGCCCAGTCGTCCGGCACCTCGGTCGCGACCACCTCGACCAGGCCGTCGCCGGCCGCCACCTCGATCTCCCCCAACTCGGGCAACTCGCCCTCGCCGCCGTAGATCGCGTACTCGACGAAGTCCGGGCCGCGCTCCTCCTCGACCCCGTTGGGGGCAAGGACGGTCAGCTCGGCGAGGACGATCTCGGCTTGCTCCGGCTTGCAGCGGACCGCGAGGCGGATCAACCGAACGCCCGGCGCATGCGGGAGAAGAAGCCCTCGTCGTCCTGATGAGACCGCAGGTTGCGCGGCTCGAGGGTCGCCTCGAGCTTCTCCGCCAGCTCCCGCTGCTCCCCTGAGAGCTCGCTGGGGACGATCACCTGGATGACTATGCGCAGGTCGCCGGGAGGCCCGCCGTTGGCGCCGGGCAAGCCGTGCCCGCGCAGGGCGAACTGGGTGCCGTGCTGGACTCCGGAAGGCAGCTCGATCTCACGCTCGCCCTCGTGGCTGGGGATTTGAATGGTCGCCCCCAGCATGGCCTGTACGGCAGAGATCTCCACCGCGTGCATCAGGTCCTGACCGCGCATCGGCCCCCGCCGCACCTCGAATCCGAAGGCGCCGCCGAAGACAGCACCGAGCAGATCCTCGATCGAGCCGAAACCGGCACCGCCCCCGGGCGGGAAGCCGCCGGAGCGCAGGCCGTCGTGACCGAAGCGGTCATAGACCTGACGCTGCTCGGGGTCCGAGAGAACCTCGTAGGCCTCGGCCGCAGCCTTGAACTTCTCCTCGGCTTCCGGGTCGTGGGCGTTGACGTCGGGGTGGAGCTCGCGGGCGAGCTTGCGGAAGGAACTCTTCAGCTCCGCCTCGGAGGCGCCACGCTGGACGCCGAGAACCTCGTAGTAGTCACGGGGCATGGGTTCTTCAGCCGTCGTAGACCGTCTCGCAGTAGCGCGACAGCTCGCGGGCAGCTCCGCGCACCGAGGCGATCGCGGTCGCGTAGTCCATCCGCAACGGGCCGACGACGCCGACCGCACCGAGGTTGCGGTGGGCGAGCCCGTAGTTGGCGCCGACGACGCTGACCGAGCGCAACTCGGGCCGCGGGTTCTCGCCGCCGATCCAGAGGAAGACCGAGCGCTGCTCGAGCGTCGAGCGCAGCATCGAGAGCAGCGAGGCCCGCTCCTCCAGCGCCATCATCAGCATGTCGGCGCGGGGCAGGTCGGCGGAGTGGGCTTCGGAAAGCAGGCGGGACGCTCCCTCGGTGTAAAGGGTGTCTGCGGACTCCTCGTGCTCGAGCTCGGTGAACGTGGCGCCGAGGGTGGCGACGAACTCGGCCTCCACCGGCCCCAGCTCCGGGTCGGCGAGCCGCCCGGCGATCATGCGCGCACCCAGCCCCATCCCCGAGAGCGACTCGTTGAGGTAGCTGGAGGCCCACTCGACCAGGCCGGGATCGACCGGACCGTCGAAGTCGAAGGTCCGCTTGGCGACGGCGCCGTTGGAGGCGATCGCAACCGCCATCACGCGTTGCGGCTGCAGCAGCAGCACCTCGACCCGGTGAATCGTCGCCTCGACGGTCTCGGGCGGCGCGGTCACAAGCGCCATCAGGTCGGTCACCTGCGCCAGCGCGGCCGTCGTCTCCCGCATCGCCGCATCGATCTCCCGTTGCAGCTTCAGCTCTACGCCGCCCTCGGCCGGCGGTCCCCCGGCGGCCATGATCAGATCGACGTGGCGTCGGTAGCCCAACTCAGTCGGCACCCGCCCCGCAGACGTATGTGGATGCGTCAGATACCCAGCAGCCTCCAGCGCCGCCAGCTCCGCCCGCACAGTGGAAGCCCCCCACTCGACCTCAGCCTGCTCGGCGATTTCCTTGGAGGGCACCGGACGGCCCGACGCGAGATATACGTCGACCACAAGCTTGAGAATGAGCTCTTGCCGCGGGGAAAGCACGTTTTCAAGTTTAGAAGGGCCGCCGGGCAGGGCTGCCCGCGGCTTGTACTTTTTCGTTAATCCGACCTCGAAAGGCAGCCGCCGTCCCACCGAAAAAGTTGAGCGGGCAGGGCGGCCCGGCGGCCCCTACCCGATTAGAACCTCGGCCTCGGCATTCCGAATCGTCTGGTTATCGCCCTGCGCAGCCACCGTGTCGATGACAATCGTGCCGCCGTCGACCGACTTGACAGTGCCGCTGACGGCAATCTCCGTCTCCGGGGCGCCCATGCCGCGGAACTGCACCGAGAGCCGTTTGAGCGCACGGGGGTCGCCGCCCGCCACGGCCGCGTTGGCCCTGGCGACCAACCCCATCATGTAGAGGCCGTGGAGGATCGTGTTCGGCAGGCCGACCGCCTTGGCGAACTCGGGGTCGATGTGGATCGGGTTGAAGTCACCCGAGGCGCCGGCGTAGCGATGCGGCAGGTACTTGTCGGGGGTGACGCTCAGCCCGGGGATCGCGTCCCCGGCGTTCAGATCGGCCATCTCAGACTCCCCTCACGATGTTGGTCCAGGTGCCCTTGACGACCTCGGCCCCGTCCTGGTTGACCGAGCGCGTCTCGAAGACGTAGAAGCCCTTGCCGTCCTTCTCGAAGATCTCCAAACACTTGGAGGTGGTGGTGATCTCGTCGCCCGAGCAGGCCGGCTCACCCCACTCGAACTCCTGCGCACCATGCACCATCGCGGCGAAGTTCATCCCCACCTCGGGATCGAACATTGCCGGCCCCAGCGCCGGGGCGCTGTAGACGACGCAGAACATCGGCGGGGCGACGACATCGCGGTAGCCGGCCGTCTTCGCCACCTCGCGATCGAAGTGAACCGGGTTGTCGAGCCCGATCACCCGCGCGTACTCGCCGATCTTCTCCTTGCCCACCTCATACGTGGTGGCGGGCCATTCCTTGCCAACAGCTTCTGTCTTAACGGTCATGGCGCGGCAGTCTAGAGCCGCTCCCGCGTCCTGGTCGTCTGGCCAGTTCGGTCTCTCGCGCGGGTGGCATGGGGTGAGGGGGTCGAGGACAGCCCGTGGACTGCCCGCAGACCCCCTCACCCCATGACAGGACCCGCGCGCCGACCCCTACTCGTCGATCTCGAGCACGGCCAGGAACGCCTCCTGCGGCACTTCCACCCGCCCCACCGACTTCATCCGCTTCTTGCCCGCCTTCTGCTTCTTCAGCAGCTTCTGCTTGCGGGTGACGTCGCCGCCGTAGAGCTTCGCGGTGACGTCCTTTCGCAGCGCCTTGACCGTCTCGCGGGCGAGGATGTTGGAGCCGATCGCGGCCTGCACGGGGACGTCGAAGAGCTGGCGTGGGATCGTCTTGCGCAGGCGCTCGACCAGGCGCTTGCCCTGCTCGTAGGAGAATTCGCGGTGGACGATGATCGAGAGCGCGTCGACCTTCTCGCCGGCGAGCAGGATGTCGACCTTGACCAGGTCGGACGCCTGGTTGCCGATCGGCTCGTAGTCGAGCGAGGCGTAGCCTCGGGTCGAGGACTTCAGCAGGTCGAAGAAGTCGAGGACGATCTCGGCCAGCGGCATGTCGTAGCGGATCTGCACCCGCTGCGGGCTCAGGTAGTGCATGTCGACGTGGGTGCCGCGACGGCCCTGGCAGAGCTCCATCACGGCGCCGACCTGCTCCGAGGGACAGATGACCGTGGCGCGGATGTAGGGCTCTTCGATCGTCTCGATCGTGCCGGGGTCAGGCAGGTCGGTCGGGCTGTGGACCTCCTTGCGCTCGCCGTTGGTGAGGTGGACCTCGTAGCGCACGTTCGGCGTCGTCGCCAGCAGGTCGAGGCCGTACTCGCGTTCCAGCCGCTCGCGCACGATCTCCATGTGCAGCAGGCCGAGGAAGCCGCAGCGGAAGCCGAAGCCGAGCGCCTCGGAAGTCTCCGGCTCCCAGGACAGCGCCGCGTCGTTGAGGGCCAGCTTCTCGAGCGCGTCGCGGAGGTCTTCGTAGCGGTCGGTGTCGATCGGGAAGAGGCCACAGAAGACCATCGGCCTCACCTCGCGGTAGCCCTCCAGGGCCTGGGTGGCGGGGCGATCGAGCGCGGTCAGGGTGTCGCCGACGCGCAGCTTGGCGACGTCCTTGATCCCGGTGATCAGGTAACCGACATCGCCGGCCTCCATGCCCTGGACGCCGGTCATCGCCGGGCGGAAGAAGCCGATGTCGTCGATGTCGGCCTCGGTCCCGTTCTGCATGGCGAGGATGCGGCCGTGCTTGCGGAATGAGCCGTCGACCATCCGTACATAGGCGATCACGCCGCGGTACTGGTCGAACTCGGAGTCGAAGATCAGGGCTCGGGGCGGGGCGGCGAGGTTGCCCTCGGGCGCCGGGATGCGGGCGACGATCGCCTCCAGCACCTCGACCACCCCCTCCCCCGTCTTGGCCGATATCGGCATTGCGTCACCGGGATCGGTGCCGAGCAGATCGGCAATTTCGGTCGCGACCCGCTCCGGCTCGGCGCCTGGCAGGTCGACCTTGTTGATCACCGGGATCAGCTCCAGTCCACTCTCGACCGCCAGGTAAGTGTTTGCGACCGTCTGCGCCTCGACGCCCTGAGCGGCATCGACGACGAGCAGGGCGCCCTCGCAGGCAGCGAGGCTACGAGAAACCTCGTAGGAGAAGTCGACGTGGCCGGGGGTGTCGATCAGGTGCAGGTGGTAGGTCTCGCCGTCGGCGGCCTTGTACTCGACCCGCACCGCCTGCGCCTTGATCGTGATCCCTCGCTCGCGCTCGAGGTCCATCGAGTCGAGCATCTGGGCCTGCATTTTCTTCGGGTCGACGGCGCCGGTGAGCTCGAGGATGCGGTCGGCCAGCGTCGACTTGCCGTGGTCTATGTGGGCGATGATTGAGAAGTTGCGAATGTCGTCCATCGGCGGAGGCGGAGTATGGCGGTAGGCCGGCGGGATCTGTCGCAGCGGTCAGCCCGCGGGTCCTGTCGCCGCAGGGGACCCACCACCCCCTGCGGTCGCTAAAGCGTCCTCGGGGGTGGTCCCCCCTGCGACGCCACCCGCGGGAGGAGCGCTGAAAATAGCCGCCGGAGTAGCGCTGATCAGGTCGATCCTCCCGGTGGATTCAGGCGAAAGCTGGGATCACCCACCGAGCCCTTTCTCCTCAGCGAGGACAGGACGAGAGGGGTAGCTGGCCCCGAAGCCGGAATACAACTGTGGGGGGCTTGCGGAGGACGACCTTTGTGCCGGGGGCTTCTGTCCAGCGGGCCGTGGGTGGGTATGGGGGCTTGCCCGGCTCTATGCGGTCTCGGGTGGTTATTGCGTAGTCGTAGTCGCCGGCGTTGAGAAGGCGGCGCCAGGATTGGCATGTGGTCGGGGCGGTGAATCCGCCGTGGGGCTGCTCTTCGCCGATGTAGTCGATCCGATTGGAGAGGTCCTTGCCGTACAGCGGGTACTGGCGGGTGCTGGTGGTGGCGATGCGGGCGTTGCCGATTCCCTGCGCCCACTTGAAGGCGGCATTCAGACCCGGAGCGGTAAATGAGGGGCTCTCGTAGCGGTGCTGGAGGTAATGGCGCTGCACCGGGTAGCCGAGGACCGCCACGGCACTCGCCACGACCAGCCCAAGCCCGACAATCAACCCACCCCAGCCGCTGACTTCCCGTTTAGTTCCGCTATCCGGAACGAAAGGGGAAGTCACCAACGTGTGGGCCGTGCGGCGTAGTGCGGGGGCGGTTGGGAGTAGGGCTAGGCCCAGGATTAGGGCTGGGGCCAGGTAGCGGAGGCCGGACTCGAAGCCGTGTGGGGAGCCGTCGGGGCCGGAGGCTGAGGTCGGGGCGATCAGCCAGGCGACGGCTGCGGCCAGGCCAACAAGACTCATTACCCGCTGGGCGGGAGTGGCGCGGCGCCCGAGGCAGAGGAGCAAGCCGGCCAGGGCAAGGGCGCCGAGCGCTGGCCAGAAGATCGTCAGGCCGTGATGGAGGCCGGGGAGGAACCAGCCTGACCAGACCGAGCCGTCGGTCAGGTAACCGAAGACGCTGTGGCCTTCGCGGCCGCCGAGCGCCTGCTCGGGAGCGGGCAAGGCGATCGGGCCGAGGTGCTTGACCCAGGGCAGCGGGTTGCCTGTATGGGCGAGGTTGCGCAGGTACCAGTAGCCGCCGCCCACGAGGGCAGCCAGGCCGGCGGCGGCAAGCGCGCGCCACCTGCCTCCCCGGGGCGCGATGAGGGCGAGGCCGATCACGAGAACTCCCGCGGGCAGCAGGAAGTTGAGCTTGGTCCCGGCAGCCAGCCCCCCCGCAAGACCGACGACCACCAGCGCCCCGGTTGAGAGGCCGCTATCGACTCGGGCTAACTTGCCCTGCCCCACCTCAGATTTATCCGCGTTGCTTTCCTCGATGCCTGCGACGCCGGGGCTCGAACGAACCCCCCACGCGTTCAGGGCAAGCGCAACAGCAGCAAGTAGGAAGAAGATCCCGACGATGTCATTGCGCGCCTCTCCAGCCTGATCGCCAAGGGCAGGGACGCTCAGCGCCACCGCCGTTAGCGCCAGGGAGATGGGCGCCACCCGGTACGGCCGTCCTATGCACCAACCGGCAACCAAGCAGCCAACGAACCAGCCGAGGTTTATCAGCGGCGACAACAGATCCCGGTGGAACGCGGCCATTCCCACCGCATGCAGCACTTCCGAGTTGGCCGGGTAGAACCAAGCCAGGAACTGCGGCGCGATGAAGTGAAGGTCCCAGGTATTCCCACTCTGGAAGAACCCAGCAGCGAACGGCCCGTGGTACCAGGTCGAGTCGAACCCGGTCATCCCGGTGGACAACCGGGTCTTGACCCCAACGGCGAAATGAACCACGGCCACGCCCGCTATCACCAGGGCAACCAGAGCCGCCGGCGAGGGCCGGTGGGGGCGTCCCTCCGGCGCAGCGGCGTCCTGTTTTTCGCCCCAACCCCGCTCGCCAACAACACCAGACTGACCTGGCGAAAAACCCAGCAAGACGGAGGGACGCCCCCACCGGCCCCCCACCAGCGCCCAGAGACCGGACCCCACAACGACGACTGCAGCCAGATACGGGATGGGTTTAAAGGCGCCAAAGCCGCCAAGCAGCTCGGCTATCCAAAGCAGAAGAGCAAGGGTGAGCACGGAGGTTGCAAGGTGCGCGGATGTGCCTTGAAGCTCACCGACCAGCTTCCGGCGCATCGATCCCCCTCCGAGCCACGCAAACCCCGTGAGCAAGAAGATCTCGGTGGCCCCGAGGAGATAGTGGCCGGGCCCCAACATCTAGCGACGGCGGACGAGGCGCAAGATCTGGTCGAGCTCGGCGATTCGGAGCAGGCGCGCCAAGCCCAGGTAGGTCAGTCCCCCAAGGCCGAGACCCACACCGAGAGAGACGATCTGTCCCCCGAGCCCGCGGCCAAGCGCGTTGTCGAGCAGATCCCAGACTCCCCAGGAGACCGCGGCCAGCGCCCCCGCCGCAATCGTGATCTTGGTCGCCGTGCCAAACAGTCGCCCGAACTCGAGGCCGTCGAACTCGCGGCGCAGGACCACCGCCTGAGCGACAACCGCGGCCGTCGTGCCGATCCCGGTGCCGGCGACGATGCCGCCGGTGCCGAAGGGCTTGTAGAGGACAAACGCGGCCAGAGCCGAGACGGCCAGGTCGAAGCCGGCGAGGCCGGTCGCCATCCACGGTCGCTGCAGACTGAAGAAGGTTCGGGTCTGGAGCAGGTAGAGGCCGTTGGTCGGCAGCGAGAAGGCGAACCAGAAGAGGGCGGTCGCGACCAGCGTGGTCTGCGCGGGGGTGAACTCGCCGTGCTGGTAGATGAGGCGGATCATCGGCACCGAGAGGACCAGGACGGCGGCCGCGGCGGGAATCAGGACGAAGAGGATCTGGCGCATGCCGTTGGCCATCGTCGCCCGCAGGTTCTCCATCTCGCCGCGGGCGGCGAAGCGGGCCAGGGTCGGGAAGAGCACGGTCGCGATCGCCACCGAGAAGACCCCCTGTGGCAGCTGGTAGATGCGGAAGGCCTTGTCGATCGCCGCTGGAGACTTGTTGCTGACGAGGCTGCCGAAGAGGCTGTTGACCAGCATGTTGAAGTTGATCAGGCCGAGGCTGATCGTCACCGGCAGCATCAGCAGCAGCACCCGGCGCACGTCGCGGTTGCGCCATTCGAAGCTCCATTCGAACTTGAAGGGCGTGTTGCGCAGGTCGAAGACCGGGATCAGCAGCTGGACCAGGGTGCCGAGCAGGATGCCGATCGCGTAGGCGTAGATCCGGTTCTGGCCGTGGAAGGACGGGGTGAGGAAGATCGTCACCGCGATGATCGTCAGGTTCCAGAACAGCGGCGAGATTGCGAAGGCGCCGAAGCGGTCGTAGCTGTTGAGGATGCCGACGACGACGCCGCTCACCCCGAGCAGGATCAGGATCGGGAAGAGGACCTGGGAGAGGGTGACCGTGAGGTCGACGAGCTCGCCTTTGAAGCCGGGCGCGAAGAGCGGCATCAGGACCGGTGCGATCAGCACGAAGAGCGCCGTGATCGCGCCCAGCACGAGCGTTACGAGCAGCAGCAGGGTCGAGGCGAGCCGGAACGCCTCGCGGTAGTTCTTCTTCTCCAGCTGCTCGGTGAAGATCGGCACGAAGGCGGGCTGCAGGGCCGCGTCGGCGAAGAGGGCGCGGACCAGGTTGGGGACCTGGAAGGCGACCGTGAAGGCCGACATCGGCCCGTAGACGCCGTAGTAGGACGCCGCGACTATCTCCCGGACGAGCCCGGCGATCCGTGAAGCGGCCGTCGCGACCGAGAAGAACGCGGTCGAACGGGCGATCCGGCCGGGCCTCGGCTCGGGCATAGGTTCCTCCCCCTGGTCGAACGCCTCGGCGGCCCGCAGCGCGGCGTCCGCATCGATGTTGCGCCCGTCCGGCGTCTCGGGGGTCTCCAATACCTATCTCACTCGCTATAGTCGGCCGCCGCGAATGGCCAACATAGCCTCACAGAAGAAGCGGATCCTACGCAGCGAGCGCGAGCGGACGGAGAACCGCCTGCTCACCAGCACGGTGAAGACCTACTTCCGCCGGCTCGAAAGTGCCGTCGAGGCCGGCGACGCGAGCAAGGTCGGAGCCGAGCATCGCGTGCTGGTCTCCAAGATCGACAAGGCCGTGCAGAAGGGCGCCATGCACAAGAACACCGGCGCCCGCAAGAAGTCGAAAGCTGCACGCCTCGCCGCGGCGCCCGCGGCGAAGTAGCTACGCCGGAGCCCCGGCGGCCTTCCTGAGCGCCAGCGTCAGCGCCAACTCGTCGCCGTAGTCGGCGCCGCCGCGGCACCAGACCTCGAGGTCCGCCAGGGCGATCGTCGCCTCGTGGAGGTCGTCGAGGCCGGTCTGCCCAAGCCGGGCCACCAGCTGGCGCGCCGCGTATGGGTGCATCCCGAGGCCGGACTCGACCTGCTTCGGCGGCACTCCCTCCTCCAGCTGTGCCGCGGCGGCACAGGCCTTACGCAGGCGTGAGGCGAGGCCGTAGATCAACCCGGTCACGTTCTCGCCCTGAGAGACGAGCCGCTCGGATATCGACAGCGCTTTGGCTGGGTCGCGTTCCAGCAAGGCGTCGGAGAGAGCCCAGACCGCGGCTTCCGAGGTATCGGAGACCATCGCCTCGAGGTCGGCGGCGCCGACCCGTCCCCCCTCTCCTGCCCAAAGCGCCAGGCGTTCGAGCTCGTTGTGAAGTCGCACCGGATTGGCCCCCATACGGTCGACGAGAAGGCGGGCCGCCCCCGACTCCAGGGCGAAACCAAGCCGCTTGGCCTCACCGACCAGCAGGCGCGGCACGTCCTTCGCCTTCGGCGCCTCGAATTCGTGAATCTCCCCACCTGCCGCCTTGACCGCCTTGGCGAGCTTGGGCGGCGCCTTCGCGCGAGAGATCAAGACCACGGTCAGGTCGGGTGGCAGGGCTGCGAGCGCCCCGACAACCGCATCGAGCTGCTTGTCGCGCCAGCGCTCCACCCCATCGGCCAGCAGGTAGCGGCGCGTCTCGGTCAGCGACATCGCCGGGATGCCGGCCAGCAAGGCCTCGTGGTCGGGCGCGCCCCTGCCCTCGCTGGGCTCGAAGACTTCAAGCGCACCAGCCCCGCCATCGCCTTCGGCCCTCGCTCGCAGCCGCGCGCGGGTCGCGTCTATCTTGGCCTGGTCGGTGCCGGCGATCAGGTAAAGCGCTGCCAAGCCCTCGGCCATCGTCGGCCGAGTCTAGTGATGAGACTTGCCCGACTTACCGTCGTTCCCGGTTTCCTTGCCTTCGGCTTCTGGCGACTTCTTTTCGCTGGATTCCGAGGCTGGTGGCATCCCGGAAGGCCTAGAAGGCGAACCCTGCGATTCGTACGACTTGCCGGCCGAATCGCGATTCGACTTCGAGGAGGAGCTGGAATGGCGGCCGGACTTACCAGAGCGATGGCTCTTCGACCCCGCGGACGAGGAGCCGTCCGGCTTGGAATTTGCCTGCCTCTCTTCCTTGCCCCGCGAATGACCCTTTGACTTCGACTTCGCCGAGGACGACTTCTCGGGATGCCCAGATTCGGGCTTCGGGGAGACAACGGGCGGCGCAGGCGATTCCGTCGTCGGCCCCTGTTCGGCCGCCGGCCCCGGCGTAGCCGGAGGGGCTGGCTGCGCATGTTCCTCGGGCGGCTGCCCGGTGGACGGGGGATGGCCCGCCTGATTCGAGCTGCCTAGATCCGGACCGGCGCCGGGGCGAGATGCGCCAGGCGCGGACACTTCGATGAAGGCTCTCGGCCGATGGAGCCCCGCTGTCGGTCGGACGATCCCGGACCCAGGCGTCAGGGCGATCGCCCCGTGAACCGCGCTGGAACCGTGGGAAACGTCTGGGATCGCTCCGTTGAAGGCGCCGGGGAATCCCAACTGGGCGATGAACGCGATCAGGCCCAGGCCGACTGCCGTGACCGTGCCCAACAGCGCGATCGTGGTGCTGCGTAGCCTCGAAACCATGCTGTCTCCGACCAAGCTCGGGCGGAGGATCGTGCCGGACAACGCCTGTCGGATCCGAGAAGCCACCAATACGTCCATCGGCCGCCAATCCGCACCAAACAAGCTCTTTGGCGCAAAACCCCATTATTGGGTCGAAGATCCGTTGAGGCCGGCCTCAGTCATCCGTGCCTACTTCCATCCCGCCGCGGCTGACGCCGATGGTGACCGAGCCATCGCTGTCGGTGCGCAAAGTAGGAATGTGGTGCGCTGCAAGAGTTGCGATCGTGGCCGCTGTCGGGTGGCCGTATGGGTTGCCCGCTCCAACCGAGATCACGGCCAGCTTTGGCACGATTCGGTCGAGCAGCCCATCGAGCCCGGCGTCGTCGCTGCCATGGTGGGCAATCTTGACCACATCGACGGGACCGGGATCGATCGGCACCGATTCTGCCTCGGCATCGGCGGTCAGAAGCATCGAGAAGCCTCGCCAGCGGACGAGCAGGACGAGCGCCTGGCCATTGGGGTCGGCACCGTCGAGCGGCGACGCGAGCAGCTCGCGAGGTGGCCAGAGCACGTCGATCCGCATCCGACCCGAGCGCAGCATGCCCCCCTCGGCGATCCGCACGGGAGTCGCGCCGGCCGCTTCTGCCTCGCTACGAAGACGCCGGCTGAGCCGCGCATAAGCAAGCCGGCTCACCGGGAAGCGTCCGAGCAGCTCCTCGATCCCACCGGCGTGGTCCGACTGTTCGTGGGTGACGACGGCGACACCAAGCTGCGTAACGCCTGCGGCACTCAGCTTCGTTGCCAGGTCGTCGCCCGGCGGACCTCCGTCGACGAGGACTGCTGGGGCGCGTGCCGGCTGCAGCAGGATCGCGTCGCCCTGGCCCACATCGAGCACCGAGATCCGCAAGCCCGCAGCGGGCCCGGCCGCATCGGCGCCTCCCCCCGCGCCGGCCCAGGCCAGCGCGACGGCAACGAGTCCCAACCCTGCCAAGGCGCCGAACCGGCCCCGTAGTAGCGGTCGACGGGACGGCGTCCGGCGCCTGGGCGGGGATTTCATCCCGTCGGCAGGCGGTGTGCGGCGACGCTTCAGAGCTGCGAGGCGGTGGCGGCGGGCGAGCCGCGGCAGGCCCAGGGCGCCGGCAATAAGCACGAGATAGGAAACGATCAGTCCGTCCGCGCCGAGCCGAACATGCAGGCATGCCCAACCCGGGCGCCCGCACCAGGCTGCGACCTGGGCGACATAGGCGAGCAGTCGGGCATCGACCGCGTTGAGAAGCTCGACCGGGAAGCCCGGGACCTGACCGCCCACCGCGGCAAGCATTCCCAGCCACATCGCGGGGGCAACCGCCGGCAAGACCAACAGGTTGGCCGCAAGCGTCGTGGTCGAGACTTCGGCAAAGTGAAAAGCGATCAGCGGGGCCGTGGACAAGGTCGCGGCGACCGTCATCGCCATGCCCTCGGCGAGTGCCCCGCGCCAGCCGCCGGAGCCGATCCGCGAGACGACTGCCGAGCGCAACGCCGGGGCCAGGGCGAGGATGCCGAGGACGGCCGCGAAGCTGAGCTGCCAGCCGACGTCGGCGCCGATCTGCGGATCGACAGCGAGCGTCACGACGGCGGCCACGGCCAGCCCGTAGAGGCGCGAGGAACGCCGTCCGGCGAGAGTCGCGAGCAGGCTGAGCGCGCCCATCGTGCCGGCGCGCACGATCGACGGCCCGGCGCCGGCCAGCGGAACGTAGACGACGATAGCCGCGAGGACCCAGATCAGCCGCGTCCGCATCGGCATGCCGAGTGACGCCAGCAACGGCATCGCCAGCAGGGCGAGCAGCGCCACGTTCTGCCCCGAAACGGCCAGGAGGTGGCTGAGGCCGGCGCGGCGGAAGTCTTCGACCGTGCCCGGGTCGAGGTCTTCGTCCTCGCCGAGGACGAACCCCCGCGCCAGCCCTGCCTCGCGGGCCGGCATGCCGCGGCCGAGCGCAGCCTCGGCGCGACCGCGTATCTCCCCGTGGTGAGCGAGTGCCAACGCGGCGGCGGCGAGCGCAGAGAAGATGACGAGCCTCGAGGGCCGGCCGCGCCGCATCGCACGGTTAGGGCTGGAGACGGGCACGCAGCGACTCCATCGTCGCCGGCCCGATCCCGCTGACCTGGTCGAGCTGATCGACCGAGGAGAGGCCACCGTGCTGTTCGCGGAATTCGACGATGTCTTGCGCGGTGACCGGGCCGATCCCGTCGATCGTGTCGAGTTGGTCCACGGTGGCCGTGCCCAGGCTGATCGGACCTTCTTCTCCCGCCGTGGCGGCCGTGGCCGGCGGCGCTCCCCCAGGCCCCTTCATCGGCACGACCACCTGCTGGCCGTCGGCGAGGCGCGCCGCGAGGTTGATCGCTTCGAGCAGGGCACCGCCGGTCGCCCCGCCTGCACGTTCGACGGCATCGGTAACCCGCGCGCCGCGGGGCAGCCGGTAGACGCCAGGGCGGGCGACCGCGCCCGTGACGTCGACCACCACGTCGCCTCCCGAACCGCCGCTGTCGAAGGCAAAACCGGCGCTGCCGGCCCCGCTCGAAGACGAGGTCGAACCCGCTGAGTAGGCCGAGCCGTCGCTTCCCTCGGCCCGGATCGCTCGCGCCCCGAGCAGCAACAGCGCAACCGCGACGGCGCCATAGACGGCCAGCTGCGATCTGCTCAGCTCGGGCATGACCCGAACCGTCCCCGATGCGTGCGCGCGCGTGGCGCGCACAATCACACGGCTGCGTTACAAATCTTCGTCGTCGTTGTAACCCGCGACCTCTGCCAGCTGATCGCTGTAGAGCTCGGAGGCGGCAACCGGCGGCGACTGCACCGAGAGGCAGGCCAGGTCGGCGTCCCCGTCGTTGGCGATCGAGTGGTCCGTCGCCGGCGGCACGAGGATCAGATCGCCCTCGGCTACCTGCTGAGTCTCGCCGACGACCGACATCGTGCCGGCGCCCCTCACCACTACATACACCTGCTCGGCCTCTTCGCTGGAGCGCAGCGACTGCTCGGCGCCGGAGGGCAGCTCAAGCCAGGTGACGGAGAGATTTCGCGAGCCCAGCTCGCCCGCGTCCATGAGCACGCGGGTCCGCAGTCGGTGCCACTCCTCGACCGGCGCCTCTGTGAGCCTCCTGACCTGCACGCGCGCTTTGTACCAGAAAGTCTGCTCGGAACGGTTGAAAACCTGGGTGGCGAGTCTCAGCGCACGACCAGGTTGACCAGCTTGCCCGGCACGACGATCTCCTTGACGACCTCTTTGCCGTCGAGGAAGCGGGCGACCTTCTCGCTCGCGCGAGCGAGGCCCAACAGATCCTCCTCGGGAGCATCGGCTGCGGCCTCGATCCGATCGCGCAGCTTGCCGTTGACCTGAACGACGAGGGTGACGGTGTCGCTGACCAGCAGCTCGGGATCCGCCACTGGCCAAGGCGTCTCCCAGACGCGGCCGCCTTCGAGGCGCTCCCATATCTCCGCGCCGAGGTGTGGCGCGAAGGGGAAGACGAGCGAGGCCGCCGTGGCGGCGGCGAAGCGCACCGCTGCGGTCCCGTCCGGATCGGCGTAGAGGCCGTCCTTGAGCCGGTAGGCGTCGTTGATCAGCTCCATCACCGCGGCGATCGCGGTGTTGAACTGAAAGCCGCGCTCGAAGTCCCGCGTGACCTTGTTGATCGCCCAGTGTGCCTTGGCGAGGAGGGCACGGGCATCGCCCTGCGCGGAATCGGCGTCGAGCTCGTCTGCCTGCCTGGATTCGACCTCCTCGCAGAGCCGCCAGAGCCGCAGGAGAAAGCGGTTTACCCCCTCCACGCCCTCGTCGGCCCAGTCGGCGTCGCGCTCGGGCGGGCCCATGAAGCAGATGTAGGTGCGGGCGGTGTCGGCGCCGTAGCGCTCGACGTACTCGGCCGGGCTGACGGTGTTGCCACGCGACTTCGACATCTTCGCCCCGTCGCGGGTGATCATCCCCTGGGCAAAGAGGTTGGCGAAGGGCTCCTGGACGTCGAGGTGACCGATGTCGGCGAGCGCCTTGGTGAAGAAGCGCGCGTACATCAGGTGCAGGATCGCGTGCTCGACCCCGCCGATGTACTGGTCGACCGGCAGCCAGTGCTCGGAGGCACCGCGGTCCCAGGCCGCATCCGTGTTTCGCGGATCGAGATAGCGGATGAAGTACCAGGAGGAGTCGACGAAGGTGTCCATCGTGTCGGTCTCGCGACGAGCCGGGCCGCTGCAGCGTGGGCACTCGGTGGCGACCCATTCCTCGGCGGCGGCCAAGGGGCTGCGGCCCTGCGGGGCGTAGTCCTCAATCTCGGGGAGCTCGATCGGCAGCTGCTCGTCGGGAACCGGGACCATCCCGCACTCGTCGCAGTAGACGATCGGGATCGGGGCGCCCCAGTAGCGCTGGCGCGAGACGAGCCAGTCGCGCAGGCGGTAGTTGACCGAGGTCTCGCCTCGCCCCTCCTCGGCGAGCCAGGCGACGATCTCGGCGTAGGCGTCGCGGTTGCCCTTGCCGTCGAAGCGACCGGAGCCGGTCATCGGGCCGTCGCCCGGGTACGGCAAGCCCTCCTCGTCGCGGACGGTCTCGGGGTCGCTGCCCTCGATCACGCGCCGGACCGGCAGCTCGAAGGCCTTGGCAAAGGCGTAGTCGCGCTCGTCGTGGGCGGGGACGGCCATGATCGCGCCGGTGCCGTACTCCATCAGCACGTAGTCGGCGACGAACATCGGGATCTCCTCGCCGTTGACCGGGTTGACGACGCTGCGGCCGAGCGGCACGCCGGTCTTCTCGCGATCCTCGGCGCCGCGGTCCTCGGCCGACTCGCGGGCGGCGTTGTCGACGTACTCGCGCACCGCCTCTTCGGCGGGCGTTCCCGCGACCAGCCGCTCCAGCTCGGGGTGCTCGGGGGCGAGGACGAAGAAGGTGGCGCCGAAGAGGGTGTCGGGACGGGTGGTGAAGACGGGGAAGTCGAGGCCGAGCTCCTCGCAGCGGAAGGTCACCTCGGCGCCCTCGGAGCGGCCGATCCAGTTACGCTGCATCGTGATCACGTGCTCGGGCCAGGACTCGAGCAGCCCGAAGTCGGCGAGCAGGCGCTCGGCGTAATTGGTGATCTTGAAGAACCACTGCTCGAGCTTGCGCTGCACGACCTCGGTGCCGCAGCGCTCGCAGCGGCCGTCGACGACCTGCTCGTTGGCGAGCACGGTGGCGTCCTTGGGGCACCACTGCACCGGCGCCTCTTCCCGGTAGGCGAGGCCGTGCTCGAACAGCTGCAGGAAGATCCACTGCGTCCAGCGGTAGTACTCGGGGGTGTGGGTCGCGAGCTCTCGCGACCAGTCGATCGAGATGCCCCACTCGCGGAACTGGCGCTGGAAGGACTCGATCGAGCGTTCCGTCGCCTGGCGGGGCGGTTCGCCCGTTTTGATCGCGTTGTTCTCGGCCGGCAGGCCGAAGGAGTCGTAGCCCATCGGGTGGATCACCTCGAAGCCGTGGCGGCGGCGGAAGTGGGCGATCGCGTCGCCCACGGCGTAGCACTTGAGGTGGCCTACGTGAGGCTGCCCCGATGGGTAGGGAAGCATCTCCAGCACGTAGGACTTCGGCTTGTCGGGATCGAAGCCGGGCTGACCGGGATTGGTCACCTCCCAGGTCTTCTCCTCGGCCCAGACCTGCTGCCACTTGCTCTCGATCTGTTTGGGGTCGTAGCCGGCCATGGGGCGCGATCTTACGAGCGCGCCCGGCCGGGCGTCAGACGACCGGCGAAAGGGCTTCGAGGATGTGGGGCCAGACGTAGACCTCGACGGTGGCCGCGAAGATCAGGCTGGGGACCGCGATCAGGACCGTGACCAGGGTGGCGGCGAGGAGCTGGTTCCACTCGCCCCGGCGGCTGGCGATCAGCCAGGCTGCGAGCGGCAGAAATAGAGCGGCCAGCTCGGGGATCGCATGCGGGAGGACGCTAAGCAGGAGGATCCCTATCGGGATATGCAGCTGGTAGGCGATCGTCGAGCCCTGGAAACCGAGGTAGAGGGCCTGGGTCGAGAGCGAGAAGAGGGTGACGGCGCAGACGAAGAGGATCGCCAGCTCCCCCGCCTTGACGTGGATCCACTGCGAAATGCCCTTGCGCTGAGCAGCGGCGATCGGCATCGAGGCGCCGGCGATGAAGCCGGCGACGCAGGCCGTCGCGTGCAGGGCCAGTACCAGCGAGTTGCGCCAGAGGATCGGCAGCAGGTCGGCAGGTTCGGAGGGTTCGGTCAGGCCCGGCAGGTGGATCGGCGTGATGTCGGGGGTGAGTAGGCCGGCGACTACCCAGACGGCACCGAGCAGGGTCAGCGCGATCGCCAGGCTCAGAGCCAGCCAGCCCCGCAGGACCCTCCATTGCCCCCCGCTCCAGGCGTCCAGCGCTTCCCGCGTGTCCTGCATCCCATGCGAGAAGACGTGCTCGTTGGCCGTGTTCATCGCTCACTCATCGGCAGGCGGGCGGGACTATTTGAGCGCTGCGGGCCCGAGGCGCGCATACGGCTTGCCCCGGCGCCTGATCAGGATCTCTGTCCCGGCATTAGCCCGCTCCATGTAGTAGCCGAAGTGGTTGCGGAACTTGTGGGCGCCGACCTCTTCGGCCGAAGGAACATCGGGGGTGACCACAAGAGTGGAGCTGGGGGGATTCGAACCCCCGGCCTCTACCGTGCCACGGTAGCGCTCTGCCAGCTGAGCTACAGCCCCAAGGCGGTACTTCTCGGCGAAGTGTAGTGCTGCGCGCTGTCCGTTTCTGGGAGGCGCGAGACGCAGCTGTATAGCCCAGCGGCCATCGACTATCTCGATTGGAATGAGAAAGCTTTGATCGAGATCGGCGCAGTAGGCGCCGACGGCGTCAATTTCCATGGCGGAGTAGTTGCGACGAATAAAACCATCGGGACCACGCCGATTGCGCGCCAAGCTGACGGCAACGACGTCTCCTTCCTTCTTGGCCCACTTGCACTGGACTCGAAGGAGTCGACCGGCAACTCCAATAACCAGGTCATAAGGCTCGTGCTCGGTCAGCGGCTTGAGGACCGAGAGGCCAAGGCGTGCGGCCTCGGTGGCAATCGCCAGCTCAGCGTTTGCCCTTGTGGTTGGGATTGTCCACGCGGGAGATCCTTCAGGACTGGCCGGCGCCGATCAAGGTCCAGATGTGCCAAGACCGCAACGAAACCGTGACAAGTTTCGGGCCGCTGGGGACCCCAAGTAGGGTTCTGTCAATGGCGATAGATCTATCGGGGCCGCCCGACCACGAGGTCGCCGAGCACAAGAGGGGCATGCCGGCCGAGGGCAGCCTGGTCGACCGGATCGCCAACATGACCGTCACCGTCGTGCCCTTGGCGCTGGTGGGCTATGCCGCCTGGCTCGCCTGGGGCGGCATCCTCGACTGGCAGGCGGTGCTGATCTTCTTCGCCACGCTGATCCCTTTCGGCCTCGGGATCACGGTCGGCTTCCACCGCCTCTTCACCCACCGCTCCTTCAAGACCTCGGCGTCGATGCGGGGACTTTGGGCGGTGCTGGGCTCGATGGCGCTGGAGGGACCTGTGATCGAGTGGGTCGCCTACCACCGTCGCCATCACGCATTCTCCGACGAGGAGGGCGACCCGCACAGCCCCCACGTCGGCCACGGCGACGGTTGGCGCGGCGCCCTGCGGGGCCTCTTCTACGCCCACATCGGCTGGGTCCTGTTCAGCACCGAGCCGGCCGAAGAGGAGCGCTACGCCCCCGACCTGATGCAGGACCGGGTCGTGCGCTTCGTCGACCGCACCTTCGTGCTCTGGGCCGTGCTCGGCCTTGTCATTCCGTTCGGCCTCGGTGTGGCGCTGACCGGCACGATCTACGGCGGGCTGCTCGGCCTGCTCTGGGGAGGCGCCGTGCGGATCTTCGTCCTGCACCACATCACCTTCTGCATCAACTCCCTCTGCCACTTCTTCGGCAGCCGCGACTTCGTCACCGGCGACGAGTCGCGCAACCTGGCGCTGCTGGCGCCGTTCACCTTCGGCGAGGCCTGGCACAACAACCACCACGCCTTCCCCACCTCGGCTCGACACGGCCTGGGACGCGGTCAGCTCGATCCCTCGGCGGCACTGATCACGCTGATGGAGCGGGTCGGCCTGGCCTGGGACGTGGTCCGCGTCAGCCCCGAGCGGATCGCCTCCAAGGCAGCCGGATAGCGGCCGGCGTCAGGCCCGGGCGGGCTCGAGCATGCGGAAAGCGATCCCCGCGTCCTGCAGGCGCGAGAGCAGCGCGTCGCCCATCGCCTGCGCGGTCGTGACCTGACCCGCGGTCTCGGGCAGCTCGTCGAAGGCGAGGCAGAGGGCCGACTCGGCAAGCATCTTCGCGGTCTCGTCGTAGCCAGGGTCTCCACCGGAGACCTCTGTAACGACCCGCTCTCCCCCGCCCTCGCCGACGAAGGTCACCTTGAACCAACTCTTCGCGCGGACCGCCTCGCTTGGCCCCTCGCCCGGCGATTTCGCCTTGAGCAAGAGCTTGCGGGTCGGCGGCAGGGGCGCGAGCAGCGCCGCAGTGCCAACGCCGGCCGCACCGCCGGCCAGCGAGTACAGGTGCTTGGCGACGATGTTGTGACCGTAGGTGAAGTCGGGCCCGTAGCGCTCGAGCGCGGCGGCCGAGCGGCGGACGATCGGCCCGTCGATAGTCGGGAAGGCCACCGTCCAGCCGCCCAGCTTCGAGTCCCGGCGCAGCCTGGGCGAGGCCGAGTGGACCTTGCGCCCCGGCGGTCGCTGCTCGGCCTGGCGACGCCGCCGTGCGGCAGCGACGGTCTGTCGCCCGCGGGCGAAGGCGTTGATCGCCGAGTGGAAGGTCCCACCGGAGAACTGCGCGCCCATGCGGACATAGCCGTTGACCGTCAGCGGCACGCCCTCCGGCAACTGCTTGACGGTGAAGTAGGCGCCGAGGTCGTGCGGGATCGAGTCGAAGCCGCAGCAGTGGACGAGCCGGGCGCCGCTCTGCTGAGCCCGCTCGTGGTAGTCGAGCCACATCCGGTCGACGAACTCGGGCTCGCCGGTGAGGTCGACGTAGTCGGTCCCGGCCGCAGCACAGGCGGCGACAAGCGGCTCCCCGTACAGCGCATACGGACCAACCGTCGTGATCACCACCTTCGCCGCCTCGGCGATCTTGGCCATTGCACCCGCATCGGCAGCATCGGCCTCGATCGGGTCTGGCGCAACGACGCCCGGCTGCAGCAGGCTCGCAAGCTCGGCGCGAACCGCCTCCAGCTTCCCGCGGTTGCGCCCCACCAGCGCCCAGCGCAGCCCGTCGGGCGCATTCGCAGCGAGGTACCGCGCGGTCAGCTCTCCCGTAAACCCGGTCGCGCCGAAGAGCGCAACGTCGTATTGCCGCTCAACCGTCACCGCCGGCATTCTGAAGCAAAGCGTCGACCTCGGCGCTCGTCCGACGTCTCGACCGGATTCGAACTGGCGACCGCCTGGACCACAACCTGGTGCTCGACCCAGCTGAGAGACACCATCGAGTGCGTGATTTGCATAATCGAAGGGACCCGCCGAAGCGGGTCCCTTCGTACGGCTACCGATCTTGGCTTCTAGAAATCGGTGTAGGCCTGACCGGAGTCCACGGCTGGCCTTCCGCTCTGATCGTGCGGCACGCTTACAGCAGCGGTGCCGGTGCATTTGCCGCCGAGGCCGTCCGACACGGAGACGTGCAGGACATAGACCCGCCCGTCGCCGAGCCCGCTGCGCTCGGCGCGGATCCATGCCTGGCTCGAGGTCGGTCCGGGGAAGGCGTCCGGCGAGGTGTTGCCGTCGCCCAGTTCGTTCAACGACTCATCCTGGGTGACGCCAGTGATAGTGGTCGTCAGCGAGTCGCCGTCGGGATCGGTTGCGCCGCTCACCGACACAAGGCGCAGCTTGTGGTTCGGCGGCCACAGCGACGGCCCCGCGGTGAGATGGGTACAGACCGGGTTGTGGTTGACGGTCAGTACCGCCGATGCCGAGTTGTTGGCAGGATTTGACTCCGGCCGGTCACCGGTGACCGTCGCCGTGTTCGTGATCGACGACGGAGCTCCGATGGCGATCGCCACGACGAACGACTTGCTCGCTGTTTCGCCTGCCCCCAGGGTCCCGAATTCGCAGGTCACGATATTCGCCGCCGAGGTGCATCCCGGGTCACCCGAGACGAAGCTCTCGCCTCCTGGCAGCGGATCGCTGACTGAGACGTTGGTATCGGGATCGGTGCCATTGTTTGTCGGCGTCACGGTGTAGGTGACGTTGTTGCCCTCCGTGACGAAGGATGGCGACACCGACTTTTCGAGCGAGAGATCGGTCGGCCGCAGCGGCACGGTGATTTCAACCGACTGCTGGAAACCGGTCTCGCTTTCCCCATTCAGCAGGAAGTCGACTTCACAGGTCAGGACTCCGCCGTCGGGCGCGTTTGGCGCAACCGTCAGCGTCTCTTCGAAGCTGACGTCGCTCCCGCTCGTGACTGTCTTGCTGGGAGCGTCGTACGTCGCCGTCAGGCCGGGGTCACAGGTCGGTTCCGGTGTGACCGTGACCGGGAGGTTGGACAGGCCTTCCAGGATTTTTTCCGACACTTCTTCCGGCGTAGCCGAGGGCATAACTTCACCGCCCGTGGCCGATGCGACCGCGGTCGCCTGGCCCGTCGAGTCAAGGCCCGTGCTGCCTTCGGTTATAACCGGCACGACGATGACCCGGATTTTTTCTGCTTCGAGCGCTGCGATCGCTTCTTTGAGCGTGTGGCCGAGATCGGGGTCGTGACCGGGCGCGTCGCCAAACCAGACGATTATCCGCGTGGAGTTGGGACGGAAGCTGACTCCGCCTGTGGCCAGGGTGTAGAGAGCATTGACCTGGGACTCGGGTTCATCGCAGCCGCCCGAGGCGCTCCAGGTGTTGATCGCCGACTGCACGGCGGGGAGAGATTCGGTTAGGGATTCGTCCAGCTGGAACGCATACGGGTCGGGGCAGCCTTCTTCTCCCGGCCTGCCGTCCTTGTAGTTCGCGGCGGCGAACTCGGCTTTGGCTCCAGGCGGCTGAGCCGCATTCACCGATTCCATGATGCTCGTAGCGTTGGCCTGGACGTTTTTGATCGCCGATTCCATCGACCCGGTCGTGTCCGACAGGAACACGATGTCGGGGTTGGGCGGAATTGCCGGCGTGTGGACGGTCTTCGTGATCGTCACGCTTGAGCCCGATTCCAGCGTTTCGCTGTATGAGGCGGGTTCGACGCCGGAGCCGAACGCAACGCCTAAGTTGGCTCCCAGCGCTATCACTGTCGCGCCGACGAGCACGCACAGTCGTCTTGGCCACTCTTGAGTAAACCTCACTGGCTTCACCTCCATGGTTCCGGGAGGTCAACATCGGCTGACGTGGGACCTCACCGGTCTAGTCAATTTGACGCGCACGCTCGTCCGCGCACTTGCCTGCGCGCTTCGTTTAGGCGGGGTTCCGCTCGAGCCAGTGACATCTAGAACCCGCGCTAAGTTCAAGCTAGCCGACCATGTGTTCGGATTGTGTTTTTTGGGTAACGGACCAACGAATGTTGGACAGCCCCACGGTCCCCGGCGATCAGGTGACCCCGACCGCGGTCGTTGGTCCGGGATCTCGTGGTCCCGTCCCTGGTCGCTGATGGACGCTGGGCCTCGACGGAGCGCAGTTGGTTTGTTGTGGGGTGGCCTGGGTATCTGCGGTGGCGTGAGGTCGATCCATCCTGACCATTGGATGGCAGTGGCTCGGGGGCAGGCTGATGCACCTTGATCGGCGACTCGTGTGCGCTCCCGACCCGAGATACCGGTCGTTAGATGCCCAGGGTCACCGCAGACATGATGATCACCCTCGACGGCTACGCGAGCGGCGAGAACCAGAGCCGAGAGCGGCCGTTCGGCGACCTCGACTCGGACCGTCTGGACAGCTGGATGTTCGATCACGCGGATGAAAACGCCGAGGAGGTCGCTGCGATCACCGCGGCGGGTGCGTATGTGATGTGGCGAAACATGTTCGGGCCCGATCGGGGCGAGTGGGACCTCGATTGGCAGGGCTGGTGGGGGCCCAACCCTCCCTACCACGCACCGACGTTCGTCCTCTGCCACCGCCCGCGCCCCAGCATCGAGATGGAGGGCGGCACCGTCTTTTATTTCGTCACCGACGGAATCGAGGCGGCACTCGAGCGGGCCGGTGAGGCCGCGGGCGAGAAGGACGTGTCGATCGCCGGTGGACCCGGCGTTACCAGCCAGTACCTCGCCGCCGGCCACATCGACGAGCTGCGGCTCCACGTGGCGCCGTTCGTCGCGGGTGGCGGAGTGTCGCTGTTCGCGGGCGCCGAGAGCCTGGAGCTGACGCCGGTGAGCAGCCGCACCACGCCCCACGTCACCCACCTCGTCTACCGTCGCTGCTGAGGCGAAGGCGGGTTACCCACCCTCTTGACCGGCGTCTCGGTATTGGACCTCGCCCCGCTAAGAGCCCGCCGGGGGCGGAAACCGATGACGAGTGTGGCTGAAGCCGCCCTTTCCAAAAGCAAGGACCTTGGCAGGGATTCGAGCTAAGCGGCTGATGGATTCGAACCCAGGACCTTCTGCATGGCAACTACACCGGCTTCGGGCGACTTCCGTGCGAGAACCGGCCGATTTGCAGGAGACTTCTAGATAGCACGATCTGCGTCGCCGCCGTGGATGTGCGTGGATGTGCACCGATATGCGGGGTTTCGGGAACTTCTGGCCAGAAGTTCCCGAAAGCGAAGGTTGCGGTTTGATTCCACGAGACGGCAAATATCATGGTCTGCATTAGCGTGACGATGGCGCAGCACCATGCGTCGCAGACTCCGCTGGCCCTTATTGCCAATCCCATGCTGGCGCCAAACATGCAAGAGGACGCGGATCGACGGCCTTACTGGGAATTTGGGGGATTCGCCGCGACCCGGAGCGTCAGATCGAGCTCAGCGCACGCTTCACTAGCCACGGTTGTCAAGAAGCGACAAGTTCGCTCAAAATCATCCGGCTCGAAGAGGGTCAACAGAACCGAGAGCCCGTCGGCCTTGGTTTCGGCTGCGACGGCCCCCGCCAGGTGGGCGACCGTAGTCTCGACGAAGGTCCGCAGCCAGGCGTCCAGCTCAATCGCGTTTGGCCCGCTACCGAAGGCGCCGATCGCGATCGACCGGAACTGCTTCTCGATCGCCATGGCGAGGGCAGAGTTGAGGCAGTCATGGACGACCGCGAGGTCCGACTCGCCGCGCCGGTTCATCGAGGCGACATGGACGATCCCCTTTAGCGGCGGGCTCATATCCCCTCCGCCGGTAACCCAGGCTTCGCCGAGCTTGTAGGGCTTCTCGTCCTGAGCGCGCTGCTCGACCTCCTCGCCGGCGGCTTCCCTGATCGCGCTGGCCCCTTCAGCCCACATCTGGCCGTCGACATCGGCATTGCTTACCACCGCGTCCACCTGCAAATGAGTAATGTCGCCATCGATCACCCACAAGTCCCAGCCCTCTGTCGCCTCAAAGAGCAGGCGCGCCGCGTCATGCACCCCCGGCGACCCCGGGCGCCACTTGCGCACGTTGGAGCGTTCTGCCGCGACCCGGCGCTCGGCCGCCCAGGGTTGCGGGCGACCACAGAACTGGCAGCGATCGACCACCGGGGCGAAGATCTCGCTCCTGCAGCGGGCGCAACCTTTCACCATCCTGGTACCGCATTTCGGACAGTTGGTCGTCTCGAAGACGGTCGCGACCTGCATCTCAACCCGGCCCCAGAAAGCAGTACGGGCGAGCAAGTCTTTGCGGGCTGCCTCTTGGTAGCCGCAGCCGCGGGGACAGACCTGGATCGGCGTCCGGTAATCGGTCAGTTCCGCCAGACGTTCGGGCCGAACCCGCTGCCAGCGCCAGCGGCGCAGGCTCGTCATCAGGGACTCCCACCAGTCGACCACAGAGCCCGCAAAGTTACGCAGGATGGTCATCTCACCTCTGCGGGGGCGTCGGTCTCCCTCGCGAGCGCTTCGACCTCTTCGACGAACTCGGGTTTGGTCAGGTTGCGGCGCTGGATCTGGCTGAAGATGGTTACCTTACCCTGCCGCATCTGGCCAGCCGCCTCGAGGGTGTCGGTCGCCGCCTTATTCACGGCCTGAGCCTCCTGCTCGCTTCCGGTCAGGTGGAGTAGGCGGCGGTGACAGATCAGTTCGCATTGCCTCAGGCTGACCTTCCGCCGCTGCTCCAGGTAGTCGCCAAACTCGTTGTGGATCGCGGTCAGGGCGTCCTTGATCGGTTTCGTCTTGACTTTCCCCTCGTTGTCGGGATCGTCGTCGCCGACCAGAAAGTGGCACTCCGCTAGCGCGAACTCGAGGTCGAAGTTACGGTCGTGCTGCGCCTCACAGATGCCGACGGCCTGGATCAACGCCCAGGCCCTGAGTTCGTCATCACTCAAACCTTCTCCCTCCCGCGAGCGCGAGAAACGGACTGCCCCAGCGGCCTCCTCCCTCTCGCTTTCAACCGAACCGGTGAACTCGTCGGAAACCTGTTCGACATCGCCGAGGATTAGCCCCGCCGGCGGTCCGCTGAGGTTCGGCAGGCCCTTCGCGCGGACTGCGGTGACCGGCTCGCGTGGGACTGGTTTGTCCACCCGGGACGGGTCATAAGCAATCCAGGCATAAATGTCTGCTCGCGTCCGCGCTACCTCGAGGCTGATGTGGTGGCGTTCCCGGTGGTCCTCACTGAGGGCGACCGAGTAAGCAAGTCCCAAAAGCTCGTCGAGCAGGGGAGCAACCGCGCGCAGCCGTTCCAGCGGAGCTCCGCGGTCGGGATCGTCGCCGGTCTGTCGCGGCTCTTCCTCGCGCAGCCTTTTCGCCCGCTCGAAGAAGCGGGTCTCGGCGATGATGCAGTCGAGCTGGAAGCGCTCGGTGTCATCGTCTTGGAGGCCGAGCTCGTCTTCGGCGAAGATGCGGGCGGCGGCCTCGTATTCACCGACGGTAGTCGACATGTAGCCAAGCCAGAAGAGGATGAAGTGGTGGAGTTCGCCGGTGGAGCCTTCATGAGAAATCTGCCGCAGAGAGTTAAGGGCTCCTTCGGTGTCGTCCTGGAGAAACTGGTCGATCGCCTTGATGAATCTGAGGTGCCGTGGCAGCTTGATGTCCTGCAGCCGCAAGAGGCCCTCGACTGCCCGCAGTTCGTCACCGACCGCGTGGACCGCGTTGCGGTACTCCGGGATATAGGCGATCTCCTCAAAATCACCGTCCCGAAACAGCTTCCCCAGTAGCTCCTCGCCCCTCTCCCCGATCGCAGCTACCTGCTCCTTCGCTCGCCGATCCATGCTTTGGGTCGCCCGTTCGTTGGCCTCTTTGGCCAGACCGAGAGTGTCGTTGACGAGGGAGAGCGTCGTCTGGCTCTGTTCAAAGAAGGAAGCGAAACTCTGCTCGGCCCTCCGCTGCGACAGCACCTCACCGCTCACAGTTAGCTCGTGCAGCTGGCTGACTCGGCGCTGGTCGCGGACGCTGAAGACGATCCCGAGTGAGCCTCCAAGAGCAAGGATGCCGATTAGTACCGCGATCGGAGCCAGAATCACAGTGGAGATGGTGTTGTTCTTTTCCACCTCCTTGGTCAGCTTGCCAATCTGGGCCTGCTCCGCGTCGACTTCCTTTCCCTGTTCGGCCACTTCCTCAACACTCGCGGGTGAAGCTGGCTTTCCATCCGAAGCGCCTGGCTCGGCCGCTGCAAGCGAGCAGAAGGCGGCAAGAAAAACCGCGACCACGGCCACCACGGCTGCCCGCCGAGGCGAAAAGAAACGTTCAAGTTTGGATACCAGCTGAGCGATGAGGCGGCCACTCTAACCGTTCCCGTTGAGGTAACCGGTGTTCCAGGGTTCAGAGCACCGGCGGGTATCTATGGCACAGGAACCGAAAGCTTGATTCTGCCCGACCGCGCCGTGGCCATCCGCCCGAGGAGGATCACTTGGCCACACGACCCCGTTAGGCTTCGGAGACGTCGAATCCTTGGGAATGCAAAGTGTCTAGCACTTCCTCGAGCGACTTCGGACCGAAGTTGGGGATCGCGTTCAGCTCCGAGCGCGTCTTGCGCACCAGATCGCCGACCGTCTGCACACCAGCCCGCTTCAACCCGTTATACGAACGAAGGCCCAGTTCTAGCTCCTCGATCAGGGTCTCCTCGAACGTATCCGAAAACGTTTCCGTGGTTGAGAGACCCTCGGCCTCGTATCCTCTGATCGACGACGGGCCGCCTGCCTCCGGACTCTCGTAACGATCCGGGTCGGCAAAGATCGCCAGGCTCTTGATCAGGATCTCGGACGCCTCGCGCAATGCGTCGCCCGGCTCGGTCGAGCCGTCCGTTTCAAGCTCCAATGTCAGCTTGTCAAAGTCAGTGCGCTGACCGACACGGGCCGTGGCCACCGAGTAAGCCGCACGGCGGATCGGCGAGAAGATCGAGTCGATCGGGATGACACCGATCAGCTGGTCCTCGGCCTTGTTCTCTTCGGCCGGCGAGTATCCACGACCGCGACCGATCGTTAGGTAGATCTCGAGCTTGGTTTTCTTCTCGAGGGTCGCGATCGGGGCCTCCGGATTGAGGATCTCGACGCCAGAGGGGAGATCGATGTCCTTGGCCTTGATCTCACCCGGCCCGGTGGCGACGAGCGGCGCCTCGACCTCGTCGGTATCGGTGTGCATGCGGACGACGAGGTCCTTGAGATTGAGGACGATGTCCGTCACGTCCTCCTTGACGCCGGGCACGGTCGAGAACTCGTGCGCGACATGCTCGATGCGGACGCTGGTGATCGCCGCGCCGCCAAGGGAGGAGAGCAGGACGCGGCGGAGGCTGTTGCCGAAGGTGTAGCCGAAGCCCTTGTCCAAGGGCTCGATCGTGAACGTGCCGATGCGGTCGTCCACTTTCTCGGAGGTAATGCGAGGGACCCGGAAGTCAGTGGTCTCCCCAGCGCGCACCCGCTGGGACTCCCGAATCCTCTTTGCGAGCGAAGCCTTGACTTTATCGGTCAGTTGCTCGCCTAGCCGCTCCCATTCCGATGTTGACTTCGCGATCGGCTCTCCGGCAGACTCGGCGACAGCCTGGGCTTCCGCACCGCAACTTTCGGCAAGCTGAACCAGTCGCTCGGCCAACTCGTCCGGGCTGGCAAGAAGCGGTTCCGAAAATCCCATCACTAAGCCTCGCCGTTCATCTTCAAATACTCGCACAGAATCGCGCCTGCTCCGGCAGAGATCATGGCGTCTCCGCCGTCCTCGGTCGACAGCTGTGCGCCTCCATTGCGCTTAAGGACAAAGCCCAGGAAGCTTCGGTCTCCTGTCAGGGCCATCACTACGACATCGCGAAGGTCTCGATCAGGAGGGGCGTGCCCAATTGCCCTCGTTAGCGAATCCAACGTTCGAGAGATGAGCCCGAAGTACTTTTCGCGACGCGCTATTGGCTTTCGGATGAACTTTTCGAGCTCAAAAGTCTCCGCCAGAGCTGCCAAATGGAGCTCGGGGAGGGCTCGCTCAACTGCCGATGGTCCGCCCTCAGACAACAATTAGGAAACCTTAACCTGCTTCGGTCGCGTAACGACGGAAACGATGATTGCGACGACGGGCTGAAACACAATGCCGAACACGATGCAGACGACGGGGATGTCCTTGACCAGTGAACCCGGCCAGGCGCCAAGAAACTGTTCCCCCCACGCAACGCCCGCGCCGATTGCCGCGACGGTTACAAGGGTGGCAAGGGCGACGATCAGCCACCACGCAGTCCGTGTCGAAATCCCTGGGATGACGAACAAAACGAGAGCGATGCTCAGCGCTGCCAAGAACAGGCCCTCCACCGTCAACAGGGTGGTCATCGCTTCAACGGGCGGAAAAGATTCTGGGCTCGCCATCGTCGGAGTCGGGTTCGCAGTAGCCATCACGCGGGGCAGACTACCCGGTGCACCCTCGGTCTCGATGGAAGCAGATGGGTGGCCCTGACCCACTTCGGTGAGCGACGTGTGTCCGAACCGGGGGTTGGCCTGGCACCTCCAACCGTCGTCACCCAGACCGCTGATTTCGTAGTCATTTCTGGCTCCCGGGCGGTCTCCAATCCCGCACAAGACACGCTTCGCCGACGATATTTGGATCGCACGACTTATCCCGCGGGTCGACTGAAAGCTACCCTGGGCCGAGATAAACGAGTCGGTTTGCCAATGAGAGCAATGCGATCAATGCAGATAGACCAAGCCCGTGGGCGCTACATACGCTTGGCTGCTCGCGACGCGGGACCTGTCGCCGCACACCATCCGCGCCTACGACGCGGATCTCGCCAGCTTTGAGCGATACGTGGGAGCCGACTTCGCGGCCGCGGAGATTGAGCAGGACAACGTGATCTCCTTCATCGAGCGAGAGAAGGCCGCCAACCTCTCTCCCGCCTCGCTGAAGAGGCGAGCCGCAGCCTTGCGCGGCTTCTGCCGCTGGATGCTCTCGCAGGGTCTTCTTGCCGTCGACCCATGGAATGGCGCAAGCCTCGCCTTGGGGCGATCCCGTCGACTCCCTCGCACCCTGCCAGCTCACGAACTCGACCGCTTGATGCGGTTCCTTGCCTTGACGGCCGGCGTCAACGCCAACACGGAGCCCGACAGCCGGATCGTTGAAGAAAGACCCCATGAGTCAACGACTCTTCTCGCCGTCGCTTCTGTGGGCGGGTATCTGCCCACCTGCGCCCGACTCAGCGGCGACGCAGGGGCGGCTCGGTGTGCAACTCGCCTACAGGGTCAAGGAGGTGACGGCCCAGGTCAAAATGCTGCTCAACCTGAGCCGCGAGGACGAGCTCGGCATCGAGAGGCTGGACTGTTAGGGTTTTCTTTGAGTGTTTGAGCGTTTACGTACGACGAAGGAGGCGGTGTCGTTGTCGACGATCACGAGCGAAGCCACAACCTGTCCAGAGGGGGGTGCGGTGCAACCCCCGGCTCAAGGTGGGCACCTGTACTCCGCTGGCGATGTCAATCGCATCAACGTCATTCACGTCCTTGGACTGATCACTGCAGCCGGCACGACGGGAGTCGTGTGGTTGGCGCATATATCTGACTGGATCGGCGTGATAATGGCGGCGGCGCTGCTTTGGCTGATCCTTGCCGGCTTCGGGAAACGGGCGTGGCGCTGGCAGGTGACGGCGAAGGTGCCGCACTGCGCAATGCCTGATCTGTCCGGCACGTGGAGCGGTGAGATCGAAATAATCAAAGGGAAAGGGGGCGAGAACGTCGGCGAGCCGCTGGACTGCTACGTAGAGATCACGCAGGATTGGAGCCGGATCGCGATCAACCTCGAAACCGATGTCAGCAGATCGTGGTCGGTGATGGCGAGTATCGACGCCCGCAGGACCGCCAACGATGTTGTCTACCACGAACTCCACTACGAGTACTACGTGGTCCCGAGATCCGACGCACCTCCGGAGCTTTCCGCACAGGTAGAACTGATCGACCCGCATTATGGCACTGCCCACCTCAAACTTGAACCCAGCCCATGGCCGCGCGCGCGACCCACGGAGCTCAGTGGCATCTGGTTCAACGATCAGAACTTTGAACGTTGGGGCAAGATCATGCTCACGCTAAACCCTTAATCGCACTACTGTGACGGCCTCCGAGCCGTGCGGTACAGTGCCGCTCACGCGACCATCATGCTGACCGACGAGATCCTCGCAGAAGGAAACCCACGCCGAATCTCGGACGCGTTGGGACAACCCGTCGAGGCCAGGAGCGTGTACGTCGGAGGTGGGCTGTTTACCGACGAGGAGAAGACGTTCCACCTTGGGCTCGCCCACGAGCTGGAAGGCTTCGGCTTCAGTGTCTTTCTCCCCCAGCGCGATGGTTACGAGGCAGCGAAGCTGTCCGACTGGACCGACGGGCAGAAGACGCGGCGCATCTACAGGCGCGACCTTCTAGAGGTATGCCGCGCACGCTTCCTTTTCGCCAACCTCGACGGCGCGATCCCTGATGACGGCGTATGTGCCGAGGTGGCAATCGCCGGCGTACACAAGCTCCTGAACCCCGACAAGCGCATCGTAGGCTACCGCACTGATACCCGAACGTTCATGGGTACACTCCCGCTGAACCCGCTCGTGGCGGGTGCGCTGGATCTCCTCTGCAACTCGCGCGAGGAGGTGCTGGCCTACTTCGCCGGCGAGGCTCCTACAGACGCGCCAGCGGCCTGAGTCGGACACCGAGTTGACGCCGATGTATCCCTAGCCATCCGAAGACGAAATCGTTAACTCCGGGGATACTTAAAGATTCGTAATCCGGTACGTTTTGAGACTCCATGATCTTTGCCCGCCCAGCTAGCGGCGTCCAGGCAATGCCAGCCAGTAAACGAACCGTGAAATGACAGGGGGCGTGCATGGCAACCAGGAAGTCAATACCGACGAAGTGGTAGGACAATGCGGCTCTTCACTGAACTAGCCGAACTCCGCAAGGCAGCGGACGACCTAAGCAAGGCCCAGAAGGCGGAGAAGAAGAAGGCCCGAGAGGAAGAGGAGAAAATGCAGGAAGCGGAAGCAAAGGCCGCGGAACACGTCGTCCGCGACCGGATCTTGAAGATCATCGGCGCCATCATTGCGGGCCTGGGCACGGCGGGAGTCGTTGGAGTGGTTGGGGCTGGGGTGCTCTGGATCAGATTCAAGGAAGCCGGCCTACCTGCGGTCCAAGCCGTCAACGTTCAACCACAGCACGAGGCCCTCGTGCAGGGCGCTCAGACGACGACTGTCTTCCTCTTGTTTGCTCTGGTCGGCGTCCTCCTTGCCTTCTTTGCGACGCTCGGAGAACCGCGCGAGCTCGGCTGGGGCGGGTGTGCCCTTCTCCTGTTGCTGCCACTTACGGCGAGCATTTATGTTTTCTCGACCGACCTCTCGGGATGCTGGCAGCTCCTCCTCTCACTCTTGGCCTTCGCCCTCTGCATAGGCTGCCTCGAAGTCGGCAAACACGTCATGTTCCCGTTCTGGGCGCTGGCCCTTTCTGTCTTTGCTGCCACCCTGGTCTTCTCCGCTGCAGCCGGTTTCCTCATCGTCCAGCAGCAGAAGTTCGTGCAGCCCGTAGCGATCCTGCGCGGGTCTGAAGACCTCGGCCTGACCGGGATCTACGTAGCCGCCGACAGCGACAAGCTCTACTTCGCTCGCCCAATTCAGGCCAACGGTTCGGACACCAAAGACAAGGCAATGCAGGAAGTAGCGCTCAAAGAAGATGTTACCTACTCGGTCGGACCACTGCAGAGCGCCACAGATGCCGAACAGAGCGCGGAAGCGATGCTAAAGCAGCTGATCGCCGACCGCGAAGGCGCTTCCGGCAGGGCTTCGAGTGCAACGGCGGGCGCTGGCAGCAAAGGGCTCCCGTCGTGGGTCAAGGCGGAAGTCGCCGCCACCTTCGACGCGATGATCGAAGCACACGAAACAACCCCCGGCGAACCGCTTTGCCTGATGCGCTACCTGCAGACGGGGAAGGGCGTGGAAAAGGGAGAATGGTGGACGTCGTGCGCCGAAGCCGAAGCCCAGGTATCGATCAACAACGCTCGCGATTGGTTCGCCCTACCGCGACGCTTCCAGAAGGGATACGACCAGCGAGTAAAGGTCGAAGTTCCTGCCAAAACGGCACTTATGTACGTGGAAGGCGACACCGCACCGCAGTGCGGCGGCAGCCCTGGCCAGCCCTGTGGGTATAGATACTCTGGCGGTGGGCGGCAGGATTGGATCGCGGATCCCGAAAAGCTTGGGGATCTGACCAAGGAATGCACGACAGTCGAGCCAGATGAAGCCTCTGCCTGGCACCCTTGTTAGGGGCTCAGGCTTTTGTTGCTCACACCTTAGAATTCCCCCCACGCCCGATAACACCCGCTTATGGAGACCTGAGTTGGCGCCCCCATCTCGGAGGTATGCCTCTCAGCTAGCTGGACTGCTAGAGGCCGATAAGCGCTATATGGGAAGCGCGAGCGCCGTGACGGGAACGCTCGGCCTCGTGATCGCGGTCAAGACCGAGGCGATCGTCGGGAGCTTTCGGGCTTGCGATGGGCGATTTCGCGCAGCGAAGCAATCGCACCCCGGAAGGAAGCCCGTGCCGCTCTCCACAATCGCGACAGAGCACGTTTCCGCCGCTCTGGAAGATCTCGGGAGCGCGGCCGATCGCTGCTACCTGGAGACAGACAACCTCCGCAGAGACCCATCGTTTCGCGGCGAGGGCGCAGATCTCTTCAGGGCTGGCCCCCGTTAGCCATCCCCGTGGAACTAGGAGTTCGCGCGCAAAGACATCCGCGAACCACTCGCACCGGCTCTGCGGCACCTCGCCGAAGCGCCCTCGCCTTTCCATCACGTGGGCGACCTCGTGAGCAAAGGTGAACGCCCGGCTCGCGCCGGCGAGGTGCCGTCGGTTGAGCAGGACCCTCTCATTATCAAGGGTGAGCCCAAGAAGCTCCGCGCCCAGCTGACGGTGCTCGACGACGATCCCGAGCCGCCGCGCAATGGGGTCGACGTGGAACGGTGCGAAACGTCGCGGGCGCAGTTCTCTGACTACCTCATCGATTTCCGTTCGCAGGCCCGGCGAGAGGTGTCCGCGCATCACAAGCCCGACCCCTCGCCATCCAGCAGTTCGGGTTGGGCGCTCTTCGCCGCCCCGGCGCGCGGGGACCTCCTTCCCGCAGCAGCAACTGCTCTCATCAACTCGACCGCCGCCTTTAGCGAACTCGGTGCTGATGCTGACGCTGCCGCGGCGGCGGTGCGCTCGATGAGGCCCTGCCGTTCTGCCGCCGGCCAGTTCTCATCCGTCGCGTGCAAGTCGAAAACGGCAGCGAAGTAAGGCTCGTCCACCTCGGCGCATACCTCGACTTGATCTTGAATCCCTCTCGGGCGGCACTCGCGACCAGCCTGCAGGAACCTTGGTCCTCCGCCACCTCGGGATCGACGAAGACCCCGATCCGCCACAGGCGCCCATGCGCTTCGTTCAGGGCCCGGACGCGGCCGCTATGCCGTTCATCCCACTCCTGGAAAGAGGTCACCGTTCCGTCTCTGCGCGCCATTTTGGGTTGACAGCCGCACGGGCTCGGCGGCATCGCGGAAGCTGCCGGAGCCATCGGGCTGAAGCAGCAAAGACCAAACTAGGCGAAAAGACCAACCGTAGGCGAACACTTGGGCAGCAGGTGCTCTTTAGGGCTGTAGGCGCCGATGCGCCCAGCGGCCGTCCGTCTTCGTGTATAGGAGGCGACGGTGGAGGCGATCGGGGCTGCCATGCCAGAACTCGATCAAGTCGGGGTCGAACCGGTAGCCATTCCAGTCCGCGGGGCGCCTCAGAGGTTCATCGCCTCGCACTAGCTGTAATTCCTAAGCACGTTGTTCATCCGGGTCTCCTTGGAGGCTGGAGGTGTCGAAGCCACCAGCACCAAGGAGATGACCGGATGAAGATTCACGCTAACGCGCCCCTCGGCCCGAAGGGA
>Ga0307503_10000132_pt1 | contig 35030 bp, 35 predicted proteins | sample 17_S_MG_FD_194514 | JGI IMG/M metagenome (GOLD analysis project Ga0307503, IMG submission 194514) | Soil microbial communities from Populus trichocarpa stands in riparian zone in the Pacific Northwest, United States - 17_S | ecosystem: Environmental > Terrestrial > Soil > Riparian zone > Trees... | reverse complement strand
CGCGGCCCTCTCGGGTTGGATCGAGCGCTACAACTACCGGCGACGACATGGCGCCCTCGGCCACCGGCCGCCGATTCAGCGGCTACGGGAGCTCAGTGGGAACAACGTGGCTGGCATCTACAGCTAGAGCACGACCAACGCGCGCTCGGGATGCTTCGCCGAGCCGAACTCGAAGCCAAGCACGGCACGGGCGCCGAAGGCGTCGGCGAGCTTCTTGACGGTCTGAGGGCTGGTGGCGTGCTGACCGCTCTCGATCCGAGAGATTGCCGAAGCGGTCGTGCCCATGCGAGCGGCCAGCTCGGCCTGGGTCAGGCCGAGGGCGGCGCGGCGCATGATGACGATGCGGGCAAGCTCCTCGTACGGGGCTAGGCGCTCGTACTCAGCCCTGAACTCGGGGTCCTTGAGGGACTCCTTGATGTCGGCAGAGACAGCCTGACCTACCGGGTTGACCTGTTTCTTCATCGCGCTCAGCTCCTTGCGGTTTGTAAAGTAGGTTAGCAGCAGTGCTAACAAGCTCAAGGGGCGTCGTGCCCCGCCGCACGCGGCGGTTTGCGGGGACGGACGTCCATCCGGGCCTTGAAATCGCTCCAGCGCTTCTGGGCGGTCTCGATCTCCGCCTTCGGCAACTTCCCGGTCGTCTTCGGGAATGCATTGAGGAGAACGATCAACCGGCCCGAGCGTCGATACAGCACGCGGTAGTGGTCGGAGCCCATGTGGCATCGCAGCTCTCGCAGCTCGCCGTCAACCTGGGAGCTGTGGGGAAACGGCAAGTGCGGTATCGCGTCGGAGAGATCGTTGAGGCGGTCGATCTGGCGCAGGAGCGCAGCGCGGCGCTTGGCGCCCAAGCCAGCGATGAACTCGCGGACGGGCTCACTGCTGTCAGCAGCCCGGTAGTAGACCGCCTGGAGCGCACTCACGCCGCGCCTCCGCTCTGCAAGATCTCCTGAGACACAGGCCAGAGGCTACGGACGAGTGCGGCGTTTTGTCGTCACGCGGATTCCGGGCGGAACGGGAACCCGACCAACGTCAAGAGTGCGAGCGTCGCTTCTTCCGCTTGCGCCGCGCACCCGCCTGCGCACCCAACTCGTCGGCTTCAGCGGAACTCAGGGCACCTCGCCGCCAACCTAGCGCCGTGCGGAGCGGCGGTCAAGGAAACCGAATTCACTCGTCGTAAGGGATGTGACGATGCAAGAGAGCTAGGGAGTTAGGGCCACCGATGACGACGGGTCCGGCTCCGAGGAACGAGACGCGGATCGTGCTTCTCCAGAGGTTGTGGCCGTGGCGGCGGCGCTTGAAGATGGCATCGCCGCTGAAGGGTCGCGGCGGGTGCACCCTCGCAGTGCCTGTGGCGTAGTCGAAGGTGAAGGCCGACGGGCCGACCTCGGAGTACGTCCCACGAGTGATTTCCATCCCTTCCTGGTCTTCTTGCTGTATGCCGAGGAAGCCTGTCGGTCCGCGCCCATTGGGGTCACGGACGGCAGAGACGAGCAGAGCGCAACTGCAGTTGCCACTGCCGACGGTCAAAAACGCTTCCTTTTCGCGTGGCTGCTTGCGGGGGCTTACAGCCGAGGGCTGCGCCGCGGGCCCTAGGCGCCTCGAGCCTTTGGGGCACTGCCACTCCGATTCCCGGAGGATGTTCATCTTCCCCTCGGCCCGCGCCGTGTCGACCCGCACGTATTCGCGCTCGCCGGCGAACTCGATCGTCCCGGTGAAAACTCCTTCGCGATGCGTCGAGGGCTCGCCTTCGCACCCCTTGGGCGGCTCCACGGTATGCCACGTCCGGGTCGGTTTGAAGGCAACGTCGATCAGTCCGAGCTGTCCGAATTGCGCTTTCAACCCCGCCTCGGTGGATTCGCCCTTCACCTCATAGAAGACGAAGCTTCCACCGCGCCTGCCTTCCCGACGGACCTCGATCCTGACCTCACCGTCATGGCCTTCGACGTGCATCTGCAGGCCGTGATTTGCGACCAGCTTGAATGAGATGTAAGCCGAATGTGCTTCCGGCTCCGCGATGTCCGCCGCGGCAGCCGGCGCCGCTGCCAGCAGGGCGGCGATCGCGAGCGCCGGGGCGAGCCACGCTGGTCGAGTCATCGTTGCAGCCGGGCGCACGGCATTCAGGTGTTCTGGTACAGCGGGCCGTCGCCGCCCTCTGGCGTCGTCAGGCGACCGCCCTTGGCCGTTATCGCGCCGCACTGGACGCAGTTGGTGTAGTTGACGATCACATCCACATCGCCGCTCTGGGGGGCGTCGTCGGGGATCTCGTAGACACCGGCGGGGCACATCCACTTCCAGGTCTCAGCGATCTCGCGCGGGACCCGCTTCTGGACGCGGATGTGGTTGGGCGCATCGTCGCGAGTGGCGTTGCCGGTGATGAAGACGCTGGAGAGCTTGTCGAAGGTGTATTTGCCGTCGGGCTGGGGATAGCTGTCCTTGCTGTCGCCCACGAACATCGGCTGGGCGTCGTTGCGCTCGATCTTCCAGCGCCCGCCGGGGAAGCGACCCTTGGTGGCGATCATCAAGTTGACCAGCGGGCCGCCTTTGACCAGGCCCTTCTGGAAGGGCTGGCGGGTGTTGCGCTGCTCGTACAGCTCCTTGCCGATGATCGAATCCTCCACCGCCTGCTCGTAGGCAGAGAAGTCATGGCCGCCGGCCTTGAGGCCCTCATAGATCGCCTCGGCGGCGAGGATTCCCGACTTGATCGCGTAGTGAACCCCCTTCAGAGCCGCCAGGTTCATCATCCCGGCGGAGTCGCCGACGAGCACGGCCCCGGGCGCCGAGAGCTTCGGAATCCCCCAGTAGCCACTGGCGGGGATCGCCTTGGCGCCCCAACCGATCCGCTCGCCGCCCTCGAGGATGTCGCGCACCATCGGGTGGGTCTTGAACTGCTGCAGGAAGTCGTGGGCGGAGCTCGTTGCGTCGGCATAGTCGAGGTCGAGCACCCAGCCGATCGAGACGAGGTCGTCGCCGGTCTTCTCGTCCTTCATCGGGTAGATCCAGGAGCCGCCGATCTGGTGGTACTTGGCGGAGATCTTCAGCGGCCAGCCGGCGACCGTGTGGATCACGCGGTCCAGCGGCTTCTTCACCTTCCAGACCTCTTTTACGCCCAGCTCCCAGGTCGGTGGCTCCCGGCCCTCGTCGAGGCCGAACTCGCCCACGGCGGCGTCGGTGAGATGGCCCCAGCAGCCCTCGGCCAGGACGGTCGCCTTCGCGGCGATGTCGGTGCCGGGCTCGAAATTTCCCAGCTCCTCGCCGTCCCTGCCGCGCCCCTTGTCGCCCGAGCGCACGCCGACCACGGCGCCGTCGGAGACGATCAGCTGCGTTGCCGCAGTCTCGGTCAAAAGGTAGGCACCGGCCTCCTCGGCCTGGGCCTGCATGTATCGACACAGCGCGGAGACCGAGACCACCTCGTTGCCGTGGTTGCGCAGCGGCGGCGGTGGTGGGATGCGGACCTTGGTCTTGCCGTTGGGCAGGACGTAGATCGCCTCCTTCTTGACCTCGCCGAAGGCAAAGCCCTTCCGGCGCCACTGCTTGCGGTTGAGGCCGGGGAAGAGCTCCTCCAGCGGTCCGGGCCTCATCACCGCGCCGGAGAGGTTGTGGCCGCCACACGTCTTTGCCTTCTCGATCACGGCCACCGGCACCTCGCCAAGCTTCTCCATCGTCTCGGGGTCTTCGGCCAGCAGCTGCAGCAACCGGTTCGCGCAGGCAAGGCCGGCGGTGCCCCCGCCGACGATGGCAACGCCGATCTCGATCCGCTCGTCCTCGCCGTCCAATGAGCGCTTGACGAACTCCTTGCCGACGTCTACCGGGGGCGGGAAATCGGCTGGGACAATCTTGCCGTCGGCTGCCATCGAGCGGAGACTATATCCGTTGACTGACTAGTCAATCAGTGAGCAAATTGCACAGGCTGCGGCGCCCTCTCCTGACCGCGGAGTCAAGCTTCAGCGGCGGGACTGGCGCTCAGCTGAGCGTGGCGCCGACGCCATGCTGACGGAACTCTTCGAGCATCTCGGTCATCGCGTCGACCTCGCAGGCGACGCCTTCGGCCCAGGGCTTGTCGGGATGCTCGTCGAGTGTCTTGTAGCCGTTGCCGCTGACTATCGCGACCACGGTGTCGTCGGGGCCTAGCTTGCCTTCGTTGGCGAGCCTGGCGGTGCAGGCGATCGTCGTGCCGCCGGCGGGCTCGGTGAGGATGCCCTCGGTGGCGCCGAGCAGGTCGATCGCCTCGAAGATCTCCTGGTCGGTTGCGGTAGCGGCGCTGCCGCCGCGGGACATCACCGCGTCGACCACCAGCGGGCCGTCGCCGGGCGCCCCGATCGCGATCGAGTGGGCCGCTGTGTGAGGGGTCTGCGGCTCGATCTCGCCCGAGCCGTCGCTGATCGCGGTCGCGATCGGGCTGCAGCCCTCGGCTTGGGCCACGTCGATCCTGACCGCCGACGTCTCCGCCAGGCCCACCGTCTCGAGCTCGCCCAGCCCCTTGTGCACGCGGGAAGAGAGCGTGCCGCCTGCGGCCGGGATGACGATGTGGTCCGGCGCCTCCCACTCGAGCTGCTCGACCACCTCGTAGGCGACCGTCTTCGCCCCCTCGGCGTAGAAAGGCCGCAGGGTGATGTTGGCGAACTGGATGCCGCTGGCGAGGGCAAGCTCGCGGCAGGCGCGGTTGGCCTGGTCGTAGTTGCCGTCGAGCTGGCAGACGGCGGCGCCCAGGGCCCGGCAGGCGCGCGCCTTACCGCGCTCCATGTTCGACGGGTAGAAGACGTAGGCGGTGACGCCGGCCTTTGCGGCGAGCGAGGCGACCGCGGTGCCGACGTTACCGGTGGAGACGCAGCCGATCTCCCCTTTGCCCAGCTCCAGTAGCCGGGCGACCGCCATCGAGACGACCCGATCCTTGTAAGACAGGCTGGGGCGCGAGGTGCTGTCGTCCTTGAGGTAGAGCTTCTTCAGCCCCAGCTCGGCCCCGAGCCGGTCGGCGTGGATCAGCGGTGTGCGACCGCTGTAGCGCCCGACCCGGGCCTGAGCCTTGGCATCGACGATGGGTAGCAGCTCCTCAAAGCGCCAGATGTTGATCTCGCGCTGGGCGGGCGGCACCTCTCCGAGGCGAGCCTTGGCCAGCTCATAGTCGTAGTCGATGTCGAGCCCGTTGCCGCAACCCAGGCACTTCGAGGTCGTGTCGAGAAGAGGCAGCCTCCGGCCGCAGTCCCGACAGACCAGTTCGGTTGCGCAAGAGCGGGTGCGATCCTCGGGGCTCAACATGGCGAAATCTCCTCCGGGCAGGGTACCGAGCGCCCCCGCGTGCTGTCGAACGACCGGTATTCGTCGCGCCTCCTCATCCGACCAGTGGGTATAACAGACCGGAAACCGCCGATCAAGGATTGCTGTGTATTTTCGGGGTCGGGAACGAAAATTGGGCTCGCCCCGCGGTGTCAGCCTCCGCGGAACGAGCCCAATTCCTTGGCCACAATTGCCGACGGCCCGGCCTTATAGAGCCGCTCTCCCTCTCCAGGGAACCAAGTGCAAGAGGTGGGAGCGCGAAGCGACCGTGGTGCTGGGCAGCGCCGTCGGCTGGAGGTGGGGCAGTGCCCACGACGCCGTCGCCTCCCATTCGCACTCAGAACCGCCGTCGTTTCGACTCATGACTGGACACACTCCCATTGTCATCGCAAGGCGAGCCGCCCCATCCGGGGACTCCCACCTCTAAGCTTGGTACATGGTCGTCAGCAGATCTAGCTATAACAGACCCGCGACTACCGGTCAAGGCTTTCTGCGTATACCAGGGATGCCGTAATCCGCCGCATTCCACTGGGCGAGGGCGAGTCGGGAAACCGCATCGCTGAGGTTGCTGCGGCCGACGCAGAAAATCGCGCAAGAAGAGGCAGGGGCGCTTGGGGCCGACACCTAGGTGCCGTTGCCGCTACGCGCAACTCATGTACTGGACTCTCCCTTTGCCGTGCCAGACGAGCCTCCCCGTGAGGGGACCCTGTCTCTTCTTTGCGCTTGATCGTCAGCGCTTCTATTCATAACAGGTTTAATGGCACCAGTCAATCTTGACTGTGCAATCGAAGACGCTCAGGAAAAGGGTCCACCCGATGCGGGTACAGAAGGTACAAGAGCCCTCGGCCAGAAGCCTGGAATCCGGGACGCATCCTCCCCGCCAGAGGCCAAAATCTCCTCCGCCGCATGTGGTGCAAAGGGCGCGAGGACGCGAGCGAGGAGGAGGAGCGCGGCGACCTGAGTTTCTGCATCGCGGCGACCCAGCGCGCCGCGCCGCGCGACCACCCGCTTCTCGAAATCCTGGATGCGCTCGAACAACCGCGTCACGTTGCGTACGGCCTTATGCATCTGCAGATCCGCGATGTCGGCGGTGATGCGCTCCAGACCGTTGTCGCACCACTTTCCCAGCCGCTCTCGCAGGAACTCGGTGTCGGCAGCTGCCTCATCGTCGTCCGGGACGTCGGCGACGGCCTCAAAGCGCTCGTGTGCGTACTCCCAGACATTCTTCAGAAACCGGCTGGCGAAACGCAACGCTCCGTCGTTCCAGTTCAGCGTCTTGGCGGGCCCGGCCGCGTAGAGGACCGCAAGCCTGACCGTGTCGGCGCCGTAGCGCTCGACCAGCGCGTCCGGGTCGACGACGTTGCCGAGGTGCTTGCTCATCTTGCGCCCGTCGGCGATCACCATCTCGTGGAAGAGGCAACCGGCGAACGGCTCGCCCTCCTCGAGGAAGTCAAATGGGCCGATATCGCGCAGAGCCTTTGTCACGACGCGCTGGTCGAAGACGAAGCCGCCGCTGTCGGCGCCGGCGACGAGGCGCTCGGAGGGAAGCCAGCGGCGCAGATCGGGGTGGGTGAACATCTCCTCCGCCCGCGCCTCGGGCGGAACCGCCGACGGGACCCAGAGCCAGAGGGCGTCGAAGTGGCAGTCGAGCGTGTCCGTCTCACGCCTTGCGTCAGCTCCGCAGCGAGGACAGGCGACCTCGACGAAATCGGCCTGCTCGGCCAGCGGATTCCCTTCCCCGGTCGGCTCGATGTCGCGCGGCAGGACGACCGGTAGATCCTCCTCGGAGACGGGCACCGGGCCGCAATCGTCGCAGTGGACGATCGGGATCGGCGTGCCCCAGAAGCGCTGCCGGGAGATCGAGAAATCCGCCGCGCGGTAACGAACGGTCCGCCGGACATGGGGCGGGGTCTCCGCCTCCCCTCCGCCTATCTCCTTCCCGAGCTGAGGCACCCGCGCGGCGATCATCGCGTCTGCCTCGTCGACGGAGGGGATCCCCAGCGCCGCAGTGGGCCCGTAGCGCGCATCGACGATCGGCGAGACGAGAACTGGAAGGGGGTCTCCGGCCCACGGGGCCTGTGCCACGGCGCCGGTATCTACAAGCGGCACCGACCTTGCGTCGCGCGCACTGCGCTCCCAGCCACCCGAGCGCAGCTCGTCCAGCTGCTCCCGCACGGCCGAGTCGGTCGCCCAGGTCTCTACGTCGGGGTGGCGTGGCGAGAGCAGGACGAAGGACGCCACCGAGACCGAGTCGCCATGTGGCGAGAAGACGGTTAGCTCCTCGCCCTGTGGGCTAGCGACGTCAACCTCCACCCCATCGCTGCGCCCGAGGATGTAACGCTGCGTCGAGAGCGATATCTCGTCCCAGTTCTCCAGATCGGCCAGCCGCCGGTCGTTCTCCTCCAGATAGGGGGTGATCTTGAGGAACCAGGTAGGACGGCGAATCAGACGGACATCGTTATGGCAGCGCCAGCAGGTGCCGTCCTCGACCTGGAGCGAAGCGAGCGTCGTCTGGCAGTGGTCGCACCAGTCAACCGTGGTGTCGTCGCGATAGATCAGGCCGGCCTCGAGCAGCGCGAGAAAGAGCCACTGGGACCAGCGGTATTGCGCCTCGTCCGAGCTGTAGAAGACGCGGTCGTAGTCGAAGGAGAAGCCGAGTCGCTTCATCTGTCCCAGCATGCGCTCCCCGCAGCCCTCCACCCAATCCGCCGGCGCTACTTTGCGGTCGATCGCCGCCATCTCCGCCGGCAGGCCGAACGCGTCGAAGCCGAAGCCGAAGAGGACCGCGTCGCCACGGGCGCGGCGAAAGCGAGCGTAGGCGTCGCCGATCGCGTAGTCGCGGACATGCCCCATATGGAGGTTGCCAGACGTGAACGGACTCGAGGGCTTGATGTAGATGCCCTCCTGGCCGTCGGCCGGGACCGGCGTCGCGAAGGCGTCGTCACGTGCCCAGGCGGCCTGCCTCTCGGTCTCCACCGCCGCTGCGTCGTAGCTTGCTTTTCCGCTGCTCATCTTCGTGGCCTTCCCGATGCGCTTCCGTGCCCTCGGTGCGTCGAAAAGAGATTATTTGACCAATGAGCGGCTGGCGCTTATTGTCTTCAGGCGAGTCTACACGCGCAAACTCTCAATAGGCGACCCCGGCGGTGCTTGCGACACCCCGGGGCCTGGCCGAGACCTAATAGAGGAGGTCCCAACATGACAGAGGGTAGAGCAGTCTCCGCGGTACTCGATGGTCGATTGGACGAACGGATGGTGAATCGCGCGCTCGAAGCAGCGGCCCATGTCCCACAGAAACGCCAGGTCCGAGATGCGATCGAGAAAGTGATCGACGTCGCGGAAATGGATCCGGCCGGCACGCGCGAGGCGCTCTGGTCGCTGCGTGGGGATCGCACGACGATGGAGCGCCTGGAGGCGCATCTGAGCTTGAGCGCCAAACGGGCGACGTTCGCACTGGGCGCAGCGATTCAGCTCGCTGGTGCGGAGCTCGCCTCTCCGGATCCGGACCTGCGTAGCCGCGCTCCGGAGCTGCTGTGCTGGCTGGAGGGCACCTGGTAGGGCTTCTCAGCCCCGCCTGCCCTCGACGAAGAGCTCGAACTGGCTGTCCTTCGGCGGGCGGGGCTTGCCGTTGCCCCTGAAGGCGTTTACAAGGGACATGCCGACGGACTTGTAGATCTCCCCCAGCTCGTCGAGCGAGTAGAGGCGCTGGCGGAACGGAATCGGCGAGACACCCTCGAAGACGTCACCGAAGTGGATCGGAGTCGTCGTGCCTTCTAAGTAACGGGTCCGCGCGTCCCAGCGATGGTCGATCAGTTCGATCATCGAGCCACCCTCGATCCAAGTTTTCTGCGGCAGGTGCGTTTCCGCGTAGAGGACGTTCGGGAGCTGCATCAGGTGGCCGCCACCGGAGCGCAGTGCCCGGGCCACGACCTCGAAGGTCCGGAGGTTCTCCTCCTCCGTCTCGAAGTAGCCGACAGCGCCGTCATTGAGGCTCAGCACGAAATCGAACTCGTCCTCGAAATCCAGCTGGCGCAGGTCGGCTTCGAGGAAGGAGGCCTCCAGCGACTCGCTCGCCGCATCGTTTTCGGCGATCTCGAGAAGGTCCTTCGCGATGTCGACGCCGACCACCGAGAAGCCACGCCGAGCCAGCTCGAGCGCATGCCTTCCGGTCCCGCACGCCAGATCCAGCACGCGCCCCGAACCGGGCGTGCCCAGCATCCCGAGCGCACGGTCGACTTCGGCCCCCGTTCTATCTGCCCAGGGCCTCCTCGTCGTCTCCTCCGCGGGAAACGCCCTCCGATACCAGTCCGAAGGTATCTCGGTGGTAGTGCCCTGCTCCATCGCTCAGGAATATTAACGCCTATTGCCGGGTTTGGTGAGGGATGGCGGGTGCGCCTGCGCGGGAATTGGCGTCGCCCCCGCCTATGGCGCGTAGCGACGAGATGTAGTGCGCGGGCTACGCCCGCGCAGGCATCGGATTGCATTTCCGCCGCTTCGCGACATTCCCGCAGAGGCGCACCCGCCATCCCTCTCGAAACGGGGAGAAGCTTGTATCCACCGCGCAAAGGCGCTCTTTCTCGGCTTGAAGCTCTTTCGACTTCGGAAAGCGGCTTCCGGTGCGAGTTATGCGGGCTATAGCCACATAACTCGCACCGGAAGGGATGTGGGTGCCCTGTTTGGCTCGAAGCTTCTTCGAGCCTGAGGCGCCGATGCTCCTTTTCGAAGCTCTCGGCTCATCGGGGCGTGTCGAGGGGAGCCAGGCTCCCCCACCCCAGCGGGCTTCGAATCTCGGCCGCTAAGAACGCGGCGTTGAGATCTGTTCGACCGGCAGCACCGCACCGCGCACCTGCTGCTTGCGCGGCAGGCGGAAGTAGCTGCGGGTCGCGTCCTTGATCATGCTGCGCAGGGCGAAGAGGGCGACGACCCCGCCGATGATCGAGTAGACCCAGCCGCGGACCATGAATCCCTCGGCGAAGATGCCGCAGACGGTCAGGGCCAGGGCGAAGCCGAAGATCGCGGGGACCCAGGAGGAGCGCGGCGGGTAGACGAGCTCACCCGGCTCGGGGATCTGGCGGTGCTCCGGGCTCACGAGGCGATGTAGAGCATCGCCGCCACGAAGCAGAGCGCGAAGACGGCCGCGGCGATTCCGCCGGCGGTCAGCCCGGCGGCCATGTTGGCTCTTGCGGTCTCGCGATCCACGGGCAGATTTCTACTAGATGATCCGGTCGAGCGGCATCGACACGAAGAGCAGCGCCAGGTATGCGAGCGAGAAGAGGTAGGTGCGCAGCGCCCAGCGTCGGTCGGCGCTGCGTAGCAGGCGCACTGCGCAGTAGATGAAGCCGGCCCCGAGCGTCATCGATGCGATCAGGTACTCGACCCCGAAGCCGCCGGCGCAGAAGGGCAGCTGCGTCACTGCGTAGAGCAGGATCGTGTAGAGCAGGATCTGGCGGCGCGTCTCGGTCTCGCCGCGCACCACCGGCAGCATCGGGATGCCGGCCTTCGCATACTCGTCCTTCATCAGCAGCGAGAGCGCCCAGAAGTGCGGCGGGGTCCAGAAGAAGACGATCGCGAAGAGGAAGAAGGCAGTGCCGCTGATGCCGCCCGTCACGGCTGCCCAGGCAACCAGGGGCGGGACGGCCCCGGCGGCGCCGCCGATGACGATGTTCTGCGGCGTCGTGCGCTTGAGCCAGAGCGTGTAGACGAAGACGTAGCCGAACAGGCCTGAGATCGAGAGGGCCGCCGCCAGCGGGTTGACAGCGAGCGAGAGCAGCGTGAACGATGCGCAGCCAAGCAGGGCGCCGAAGGCGATGGCGGCGCCGGGGGAGATCCTGCCGCTGGCGACGGGCCGGTCGGCGGTGCGGGCCATGATCCGGTCGATGTCGCGGTCGATCGCGTGGTTGATCGCCCCGGCGCCCCCGGCCGAGAGCGCTCCGCCGAGGCAGACGAGGAGGACGAGGCCGATCGAGGGGTCGCCGGCCACGTACATCGTCGTGATCGTGGTCAGCAGTAGCAGCGACTGCACCTTCGGCTTGGTCAGGGTGACGTAGTCGCGGAGGATCGCGACGAAGGCAGGGGCGCGCTGTGCGACGACAGCGGTTTCGGCACCGCTCACGGCCGTCAGGCTACCGGCTGAGTTTCGCGTGCCGCCTCATCGCGGCGGGCGCGGTTGGCGATCGCTTCGCGGATGTCGCGCATCGGCCGGTCGCTGCGCACGTCTGGGGGCACGTCGAAGTTATGCGGCTCGGGCGGTGAGAGCGCGAACCACTCGAGTGAGTCGCCCCCCCACTGGTCGTGCCCGGCCCGCGCTCCGCCGGTGCGGCTGACGATCGCGTTGACGAGCGTCAGCAAGATCCCGATCGCGAGGATGAAGGTGCCTATCGTCGAGATCAGATTCTCGGCGCTGACGCCGGTGCCGGCGAAGAACTTGTAGGCGTCGACGACCTGACCGTGTTCGGTGCCGGCGAGGAAGAGCGGCACGAAGGCGACCAGGATGCCGACCGCCATCGTCCAGAAGGAGAAGCGGGCCAGCGTCTCGCCCATCGTCCTTCCGGTCAGCTTTGGGAACCAGTAATACAGCGCGGCGAAGCCGCCGAAGACACTGCCGCCGATCAGGGCGAAGTGGGTAGCCGCGGTGGCGTCGGTGGTGTTGTGCAGGCGCCAGGCGACCGCGACCAGCGAGTGGCAGATCTCGGAGCCGAGGCCGATCGAGATCGCGGAGATCGCGCCGAGGCCGAAGAGCAGCGGTGCGCGCATCTGCAGGGCGCCGCCGACCATCGTCGCGATCAGGTTGAAGATGACGAGGCCGAAGGGGACGATCAGCGCCAGCGACATCGCCATCGCGAAGTACATCCAGCCGATCCCGATCGGCGAGGTAAGCATGTTCTGCATCCAGGCGAGGGTGCCGATTACGGCGATCGCCACCAGCGAGCCGATCGTGGCGCTGCGGTTGAAGAGCGGCTTGCGGGCGAAGGCCGGGACGATCTCGGCGATCGCGCCGAGGGCTGCGATCAGGATCAGCATGTAGGCGCCGGTGTAGAAGATCCAGCTGAGGTGCTCCCAGAGCAGTGGGGCGCCGCCGGAGCCGTCAGCGAAGAAGATGCCGTCGAAGTTACGGTCGATCAGCAACATCGAGATCGCCGCCAGCATCACCGGGCCGATTACGAGCAACAGCCACAAGCAGATTGCGGCCGCCCAGGTGAAGACCGGCACCCGCCGCCAGGCCATCCCGGGGGCGCGCATGCGGCGCAGCGTGGCGACGAGGTTTATCGCGATGAGGACGAACCCGAGAGTGGCCAAGCCGTTGGCCGCGGCCCAGGCGTCGACGCCGTTGTTGGGCAGGAAGGCGAGCTCGGAGAGCGGCGCCAGCGGATTGACGCCGGCCTCGGATGGGGTGAAGAGGAAGCCCGCGTAGAGCACGGTCGCGCCGGCGAGGTAGAGCCAGAGCCCGATCTGGCCCAGCCGCGGCAGCGCCGTTCCGCGGGCGCCCACCTGCAGCGGGGCCAGGTAATAGAACAGGCCCAGCGCCAGCGGGATCGCGAAGAGGAAGATCGCCGTCGCCCCGTAGAGCGAGAGCATCCGGTTGAAGGTGACAGGCGTCAACAGCGAGTTCTCCGGCACCGCCAGCTGCAGCCGCATCAGCAGCAGCTCGACCATCGCGATGAAGAGGAATCCGAGCGCGCCGACGACCATCACCCGACCGACGTCCTTGTGGTCGGCGCTGGTGACGATCTCGATCCAGCGGGGTCGGCGGCGAGGGAAGCCGTCGACGACCAGCTCGGGCGCAGCGCTTGCCACACCGGGTTCGCGCTCCGATCGCTGCGGATTCGAATATCCGGCAGTCACCGCGTCGATCGGGTCGCTCACGGTACTTCTCCCTTTTCGATCAGGCCCACGACACGGTCCTGGGCCGTCTGGATGTCTGCCTTCTGGCGTTCGACGAAGTCTTCGTATTCCTTGGGCGTGACCACGTCGACCTCGGTCCGCATCGCGCCGTACCCCTGGCCCGAGAAGGTCGCCGACTGCCCGTGGTAGACGCCCACTTCGTCGGCGCGGAAGACGACGTGGTTGGTCTTGCCGGGGACGGCGTCGCGCTTGCCGGCGAGCTGTGGCACATCCCAGGTGTGGATCACGTCGGTCGAGACCAGGTCGAGTTCGACCGTGGTGTCGACCGGGACGACGAGCTTGTAATAGGAGAAGGCTTCGTTGGGGTAGTCGTAGCGCCACAGCCACTGCTGGCCGGTCGTTTCGATCTTCAGCGGTTCGGAGCGCGCCGAGGCGAGGCCGGCCGGGCCGGTGGTCGGGGTCTCGCGCGCCTTGCCGGTGTAGATGACGCCGACGACGAAGATCGCGGCGGCGAAGACGGTGAGGCCGGCGGCGGCTCGGAACTGGGTGCGGCGCCCGCCGCGAATCTGGCGCGGTTCGGACCCGCGGCTGCCGCGGTAGCGGCGCACGGCGTAGATCAGCGCGACGTTGATCGCGACGATGACGATCGTCGCGGCGACGAAGCCGATCCAGAGCAGCGTGTCGATCTGGTCAGTGCCAGGGGAGTGAGGCGCCAAAGCGCGGCCATTCTAATCACGGAGATGACGGAGACCGCGGCTCCGTCACCTGGGGCGCCGCCGCCGCGCCCGTGTCTCGGCCGCCGACCTATACTCGCCGCCTTGATGAGGAAGCGCTCCCGGCCATCTCCGGCGCTTCGCCTGGCAGTGCGAGCCGGAGCTGCGGGTGCAGTCGCCGCCGCGGTGGCCGTTCCCCTGCTGCGCCGCCGCCTGCGGGTGCCGGCATCGGCGACGGTCGCCGCCTGCGCGACGGGGCCGCTCGCGGTCGCCGTGCTCTTCCCGCGCTCGCGCAAACGCGACGTCGCTCTCTTCGCGATGCAGATGTGGGCTTTCACGATGGTCCACGAGCTTCCCTACGACGATCCGGAGCGCCTGCGCCGGCGCCTCCGCACCCGCTACCCGATCGTCGTCGACCGCGCGATCGGGCTTGGCCGCCTGCCCAACGCCCGCCTTCAACGGGCGCTTGCGCGCCTGCCTCGTGTTGCCACCGTCGACCGTTTCCTCACCTGGGTCCACTGGCTCTGGTTCCTCGAGCCCTACCTCGCCCTGATCTGGATCCTGGTTCGCCATCCCGAGCGCTTTCCACGCGCCGCCCGTCAGCTCGCGGCCGTCTTCGACATCGGTTGTGTCGGCTACTTCGCCGTCCCGACCGCGCCGCCGTGGTGGGCCTCCGAGCAGGGCCTGACCGAGGAGAAGGTACGGCGGATCATGGTCGGCGTCGGAGAGGACACCTGGCGTGCCGCCTGGCCGAAGATGTACGGGGCGCTGGGTGGCAACCCCTGGGCGGCGATGCCGTCGCTGCACTTCGCCACTTCGACGATGGCGGCGATCTCGCTTTCCGAAGCCGGGCGAGTCGAGGGCGCGATCGGGTGGAGCTACGCGCTCACCCTCGGCTTCGCCCTCGTCTACCTCGGCGAGCACTACGTCACCGACCTGGCCGCTGGGGCCGGCCTGGTCGCAGCAGTTCGGCGGGGCGAGCCGCTGGCCGAGCCGGCGGTTTTGCGCGTAAATCGGGGCCTTCGTCGTCTCGAGCGCCTTGCCAGCGGGTAGCTTCCCCAGGGTGTCTCCAGAGGACCCGGTGAATGGCGGCGACGGTGCTGAGCTGCCGATCTTCACCCGGCGACGGCTGATCCAGACGGGTGTCCTGGTCCTCGCCCTGCTGGTCGGGATCTACTTCCTCTTCCCGAAGCTGGTCGGGTTGGGTAACGCCCTGGGCAAGCTCGACGAAGCCGAGCCGGTCTGGATCGCGATCGCGATCGCCTTCAACGTCGTCGCCTTCGCCACCTACATCGCCCTCTTCAAGGCGGTCGTCGGCGGCAATGCGCTGCGCCTCAGATGGGTCGAGACATACGAGATCAACATGGCCGGCCTGGCGGCGACGCTGCTCTTCTCGGCGGGAGGGGCCGGCGGCATCGTCCTCACCTTCTGGGCCCTGCGCAAGGCCGGGATGCGCCGCCACGACGTGGCCCGCAGGATGGTCGCCTTCCTCACCCTGCACTACGCCTTCTACCCGATCGCACTGATCCTGTTCGGGATCCTGCTGCGGACCGGCGTGCTGCACGGCAAGGCCTCGGTCGAGCTGACGATCGTGCCGGCCGCGGTCGCCGGCGTGCTGCTGGCGCTCGGGTTGCTGTTCGCGCTGATCCCGCCGGACCTTGGCCCGAAGGTGGCGCGCTTCGTGCACGGCGAGCGTGGCCAGGCGATCGCCAAGAACGTCGCCAAAGTTCCCGCGGTATTCGCCGAGGGGTTTCGCTTCGCGATCAGCCTCTTCACGCATCCACGACAGGGCGGGCTCGCGGTCGTCGGAGCCGCGGGCTTCTGGGCAGCGAACATCGGCATCCTCTGGGCCTGCTTCCACGCCCTCGGCGTCCACGTGCCGCTCGCCGTGGTCGTCCAAGGCTTCTTCCTCGGCATGGTTGCCAACCTGATCCCCTTCGCCCCCGCCGGAGTCGGAGCGGTCGACGCGGGGATGATCGGTGCCTTCGTCCTCTTTGGCCTGCCCGAGGACACCGTCTTCCCGGCGATCCTGATCTACCGCCTGATCGCCTTTTGGATGCCGATCCCGTTCGGAGTGGTCGCCTTCTTCCAGCTCCGCACCCGCGTCCAGACGTGGGAAACAGAGGGTCTGCCGATTGACCGCGGCGCTACTATACAAAGTGAAGTATTGGCAACGCCACTAGACTCAGGACGGACATGACAGAGGCCAGGAAAGTCGAGAACACGATCATCGTCGGCGGCGGTCCCGCCGGCTACACCGCTGCGCTCTACACCGCGCGTGCCAACCTCGAGCCGCTCGTCTTCGAGGGCTTTCAGTGGGGCGGGCAGCTGCAGAACACCACCGACGTCGAGAACTATCCCGGCTACCCCGAGGGGATCATGGGGCCGGAGATGATGACCCAGTTCCGCGCCCAGGCCGAGCGCTTCGGCACTCGCTTCGTCAGCGACGACGTCGACCGGGTCGAGCTCTCCGACGGCGGCGTGCAGAAGGTCTACCTCGGCGACGAGGAGCACCTGGCCAAGACCGTGATCCTGGCGATGGGGGCGGAGCCGCGCCGGCTCGGCATCCCCGGCGAGATCGAGCTGAGCGGCTGCGGCGTCTCCACCTGCGGCGTCTGCGACGGCGCCTTCTTCAGAGACCAGAAGGTGATCGTGATCGGCGGCGGCGACTCGGCGATGGAGGACTCGATCTTCATCTCCAAGTACGCCAGTGAGCTGACCCTGGTCAACCGCCGCGACGAGTTCCGCGCCTCGAAGATCATGTTCGAGCGCGCCCAGGCGCAGGACAACATCTCGATCAAGACCCCCTACGTCGCCGAGGAGTTCGTCGCCAGCGACAAGGGTCGGCTCGACCACGTGCGCCTGCGCAACGTCGAGACGGGGGAGACCGAGGACTTCGACACCGACGGCGCCTTCGTCGCGATCGGCCACATCCCCCGCTCGGAGGTCGTCGAGGGCCAGGTCGACACCGACGAGGAGGGCTACATCCTCACCCAGTCGGGTTCCACCCGCACCAACCTGGCCGGGGTCTTCGCCGTCGGCGACGTCGTCGACCACACCTACCGCCAAGCGGTCACCGCGGCTGGCACCGGCTGCATGGGCGCCCTCGACGCCGAGTGGTACCTCCGCGACACCCCACCTTCGCCCGAGGCCCACTGGGCCACCGGCGGCGAGCCCGCCGAGATCGCCCCCAAGGTCGCCTAACCGGCGCATATCGGCGTCCTCGCTCGCTCGCGTGCAGAGCACGCCACGCTCACTGCGTTCTTGATCTGCTTGGTCAGGCGACCTTGGATCAGTCGACCAGCTTCTGCACGACGAACCGATGCCGAAAGGCTCGTGGCTGCGCCGGAGCGCATCGAGCTCGGCCGAAAACGGGAAGTGGGCATACATTGGCTACATCCGCGGAGAGCGGGTGCGAGTCGTCGTCGCTCTTGACGACCCCGAGCTAATCGTCACAATTCATCGGAGGCGAAGATGAGGGCCGATTACGACAGCAAGGGCGACACGATCCAGATCGATCTCATCGATCGGGTGGAGCGGGTCGACTACGGCGATGACGAGGTCGATGACTGGCTGGTCGTCGGCATCCTCGACGGCAGGCCGGTGCGGATCGACGTGATAGGCACCGGCGGGGACACCGCCGAGTCCCTGCGGGGCGCCGCGAGGAAGTACGACCTGGACGCGGATGCATTGATTGCGGCCGCAGGTGCGGCCCTCTCATCTCCCGACCGGGAAATCGTGCTCTGAGCCGGCCGGCTCAGCCGACGAGCTTCTGGATCACGAAGGTGCGGGAGCCGCGCGGGGTCTCGATCGCGATCGGCTTGCCTACCTTGGCGTCGCGCAGGGCTCGGCCGATCGGGGACTCTGCGGATAGGCGGCCCTCGGCCAGGCTGGCCTCGGTCGAGCCGACCAGGGTCCAGGTGTTGACCTCGCCCTTGGCTTCGTCGAGTACCTGGGCGGTGCGGCCGAAGGCGAAGGTGTCGGCGTCGCCGTCGACCTCGACCACTACGGCGGTGCGCAGTCGCTCGCGCAGTCGCTTGATCTTGGTCTCGAGGTGCGCCTGGTCTTCCTTGGCGATGTGGTACTCGGCGTTCTCCTTGAGGTCGCCTTCCTCGCGCGCGACCTTTATCCGCGCCGCCATCTTGGTCCGGGCCGGGCCTTCTAGCTCCTCGATTTCCTCGCGCAGGGCGGCGATGCCCTCCTCCGTGATCGCCTCCCCGGCGTTTTCGGCTCCCTCCATCGGCCTCACCCTTGCACAGATGGTCGTCCCGTTGGCGGCAGGGAGCGGGGGCGACTACAGGGAAATTCTCGTCTCATCGTCTGGCTTTGTCTCGGCGGCGTCAGGAGCGACCTTGGCGACGAAGAGATCCACCAGATCGGGATCGAACTGCCGGTTCGCCAGGTGGCGGATCTCGGCGAGTGCTTCGCCGGGTGTCATCTGCGGACCGTAGGGGCGCGGGCCTGTCATTGCGCTGTACGCATCGCAGATCAGGATGATGCGCGACCCGAGCGGGATCGCCGTTCCGGCAAGTCCGTCCGGGTAGCCGCCACCGTCCCAGTGCTCGTGGCTGGAGCGGACGACCTTCGAGACCTGCATCAGCGCCGGGGCTGCTGCCAGCACCCGCTCTCCGACCAGCGTGTGCTTCTGCACCAGTTCCCGCTCTGCGTCGGTGAGCGGGCCGTTCTTGTGGAGGATCTCGTCGGGGATGGCGACCTTGCCGATGTCGTGCATCTCTGCGGCCCGGACGAGGACGTCGATGTCCTCGGCTTCCAGCTCCAGGGCGCGGCCCATCTCGGCGGCGAGGCTTGCCACGTTGCCGAGGTGTCGGTCGAGCCCCGGTTCGCGCTCGCGCAGCAGGCCGAGCAACACGCCTCGTGTCTGGCTCAGGGCGGAGTCGGTGCGCTGACCCTTCTGGGTGTACATGCGACGGTCGGCGATCCGCAGTGCATCGGCCACCGTCTGGGCCTCGCTCGGCAGCTCGACCTTGCCCCACGACGCCCTGATCGAGAAGCTGGGGCCGCGGTCTGAGAGGGCAGCCTCCGCGGCCTTGACGATTACGTCGGCCTTCGCCTCGCCGACCGGGGCGAGCACGCAGAACTCGTCGCCGCCGAGGCGGTATGCCTTGCCCCAGGGCGCCGTCGCCGCAGTCAGGTTTGCGCCGAGGCGCTTGAGCAGTTCGTCGCCCGCCGTGTGGCCGAAGCTGTCGTTGTAGGCCTTGAAGCCGTCGAGGTCGAAGATCGCCAGGATGTGGGTTGTCCCGTCCTGGCGGGCAAACGTCCGGTCGAGGTCGTTCACGAGGCTGCGCCGGTTGAGCAGGCCGGTGAGGGCGTCCGTGGTCGCCTCCCGCTCGGTCGAGGCGAGCATCCTCATGTTGAGGAAGAAGGTGGCGCCGAGCCGGGTTAGTACCGCCAGCAGCGAGGCGACGCCGAGGGCGACCGCGACGACGCCGATCGGCGTCAGGTTGCCTATGGCCAGGAGGCAGACCACGACGGCGGCGAGCAGGATCGGGGGGACGATCGAGCGCCCGCTGCGCTTCCTGGTTGGCTCGACCGCGGCGTGGGGCAACCAGGCGGCGCCGGCGAGCAGGATCAAGGCAAGCGGCCAGCCGATGCTGGCCAGGTTGAGCGCCTCGGTCGACTGTCCGGCGACCGAGAGGTAGACGACGTCGGCGACCCCGAAGAGGATCAGCGCGGCGGCGATCAGCCCCCAGGCGCTGCGGATCCGCCAGCGGGAGGTGGTCAGCGCGCCGGCCACCAGCCCCAGGAGCACCAGATCCGCGCAGGGATAGGCGAGGCTGACCGTGACGCCGAGGCTGTCGCCGCCGAGCGCGGCCAGCACCGGCGGGAAGATCAGCGCCGCGGCCACGGCGGCGACGGCCAGCGCCCCGATCAGGCCGTCGACCCATGCGAACGAGTCGACCCGCGCAGAGCGACTGCGCAGCAGGAGCACGAGGGCGAGGAAGGTTGCGGGATAGAACGCCAGGAAGAGGGCGTCCGAGGGCGACGGGAACGGGGCTGGGCTGGCGTAGTAGAGGGCAACCGAGTAGTAGGCTTGCCCGAGGGCCCAGAGCAAGAGCCCGACCCCGAGGCTGAGCCAGGCGAGCCGCTCTTCGGGAAGGTAGGCGGCCCTGAAGAGCACGGCCGCGGCGGCGCCGAGCACGATGGCGTCGTAGACCCAGCGCCCGAAGGCGTCCTGGACCGCGGAGCCCCCGACCGGGCCGAGGATCACGACGGCGTAGGCGATGAGGAGCACCGCAAGGGCGCCGAGCCAAGCGGCGGCAACTGCCGGGGTCAGCCGGACAGGATGCGGCTGGTCCATGCGTTCGGCATCGACCGAGAAGCCCTTTTGCTTGAGATATGGTGGGCGCACGACCCCCTCCTGCTCACACGTCCGCTCGATCGAGATCTTCGATCCGCCGGTTGAGATTGCCGGCTGCGAGGAGTGCTTGAAGCTGGGGATGCAGTGGGTGCACCTACGGATGTGTCAGAGCTGCGGGCACATCGGCTGTTGCGACAACTCCGAAGGCAAGCACGCCACCGCCCATAACGCCGAGACCGGGCATCCGGTGATCCGATCGGTCGAGCCGGGTGAGGATTGGAGCTGGTGCTACGAGGACCAGCTGATGTTTCGCCTCGCCCGCTGATGAGCCCGGTTCGGCCGGACGTCAAGGTCGTCGGTCGGCGCAACGAGGCGGAGGATCACAGCCTGCGCGACTTCCTGACCCGCGCCGCGCAGCCCTTCGAGTGGTTCGAGGTTGGCACGCCGCAGGCGGACGAGCTGCTGGCGAAGCACGGAGTCCTCGACACCGAGCTTCCCGTGCTGATCGACGATGGGCAGGCGATCGCGCCCGCGACCGTTGCCGCCGTCGCGGCATCCTGGGGAGAGGGGGCGCCGCCGTCGCGGTCCTCCTATGACATCGCGATCGTCGGCGCCGGGCCGGCCGGCCTCGCCGCGGCGGTGTACGCGGCCTCCGACGGTCTCTCCACGGTGGTCCTGGAGCGCGAGGTCCCAGGGGGCCAGGCATCGCACACCTCGATGATCGAGAACTTCTTCGGCTTCCCCGAGGGGATCGGCGGCGCCGAGCTGGCGCGCCGTGCCGGCCGCCAGGCCGAACGCTTCGGCGCCGAGCTGGTTCTCCTGCGCGGCCTCGCGAACAGTCGCCACGACGGCGTCGGCTGCTTCGAGCTGGAGGTCGACGGCGGCCACCGGATCGAGGCGCCGCTGATGATCGTCGCGCCGGGAATGGAGTGGCGGCGCCTGGAAGTGGACGGGGTGCACGACCTGCTCGGGCGCGGCGTCTACTACGGGGCGGGGCGCAGCGAGGCGACGCAATGCGGGGGAGACGACGTGATCGTCATCGGCGCCGGCAACTCCGCCGGACAGGCAGTTATGAACCTGGGCGACTCGGGAGCCCGGGTGACGATGCTGGTGCGGGGCGACTCGCTGGCCAAGTCGATGTCGGCCTATCTGATCGAGCGGATCGAGGCGCATCCGGGAATCGAGGTGCGCTTGCGCAGTGAGGTCGATGCGGTGGAAGCCGAGGATGGCCTGCTTGTCTCGGTGCACGTCCGCGACGGCGATGGCAAGGTCGCGCGCCTGCCCGCCAAGGCGCTCTTCCTCTGCATCGGCGGCCAGCCCTGCACCGGCTGGGCAGGGGAGACCGGCGTCCGGGTCGGTCCCGCCGGCTTCATCCTCACGGGGCCCGACCTGATCCACGAAGGCATGCGTCCCGAAGAGTGGCCGCTGGAGCGCGATCCGCTGGCGCTGGAGACGAGCATTCCAGGCCTCTTTGCTGCCGGAGACGTCCGTCATGGCGCCCCCCGCCGCGTCGGCGGCGCGGTCGGCGACGGGGCGATGGCGGTTGCGCTGGCCCACCGAGTGCGCGAGACACTGCCCCACCACGGCGAAGCCCGCCGGCTCTAGCACGGCCGGCGGCGAAGCCCACCCGGCAGCTACCGCTTCGCTTGGGCGACGAGCCCCGGTGCGGCGCGGTAGGCGTCGCCGTGTTCGGCCTGCAGCTCCTCGAGCAGCGCCGCGGCCTGCTGGCGACCGATCAGGTCGGTCAGCTCAAGCGGGCCCCGCGGCCAATTGAAGCCAAGGCGCATAGCCGTGTCCATGTCCGCGGGCGAGCCGATCTTTTCTTCCAGCGCGAAGGCGGCCTCGTTGGCGATCTGGGCTATGAGGCGGGGAAGGATGTCGGGCGCCGTGGGGTCCACCTTCGCCAGCTCGTCCGGGTCGAGCGTGGGCGTCTCTATACCGAGGTCGGGATCGCGCTCGCGGTGGGCGCCCTCACCGTATTCGTAGAAGCCGTGGCCGCTCTTGCGCCCGAGGCGGCCCTCTCCGACGAGCTCTTCCTGAATTGCGCTGGGCCGCCAGCGCTCCGGCTCGCCGCCCTGGGCGTAGAAGGAGCGGGCGACGCTGAGGTTGACGTCGAGGCCGATCAGGTCGATCAGCTCGAACGGCCCCATCTTGAAGCCGCCGCCGAGCCGGCAGATCCGGTCGATCGTCTCGGCGTCGGCGACCCCGTCGGCAAGCATCCGCAGCGACTCCAGGGTGAAGGGACGGGCGAGGCGGTTGGCGATGAAGCCGGGGCTGTCCTTGGCGCGGATCGGCGTGCGGCCCATCCGGATCCCCACCTCCGCGGTCGCCTCCAGCGCCTCGGGCGCGGAATCGGCGGTGGCGACGACCTCGACCAGCTTCATCAGCGCCGGTGGGTTGAAGAAGTGCATGCCGACGACCCGCTCGGGGTGAGGCACGCCTTCGGCGATCGCCGTCACCGGTAGCGAGGAGGTGTTGGTGGCGAGGATCGCCCGCGGGTCGCACGCCTCCGCCAGGGAGGCGAAGAGGTCGCGCTTCAGGCTCAGGTCCTCGGGGGCGGCCTCGATGACGAGATCGCATTCGCCCAGGTCGGCGAGGCTGAAGGCGGCGCCGACGCGGCCGCTGGCGGCATCCGCGTCCTCCTCGCTCCAGAGTCCCTTTGCGGCACCCTTGGCCAGCGCCCGGTGCAGCCGGCCCGTACCCGTCTCGAGCGCCTCCGGCACCGGATCGTGCAGCCGCGTCTCATACCCGCCGAGCGCCGCCACCTGAGCGATCCCAGCCCCCATAGTTCCCGCGCCGACGACGCCGACTCGCTCCACAGGGGCCGATGGGCCGATATCGATATGTAAAGGCTGCCTTGACATATCGGCCCGTCGGCGGCTACTTGCCTTCGAAATTCGGCTCGCGCTTCTCGAGGAAGGCCTTCATGCCCTCGACCCGGTCCTCGGTCGCCATCGCCAGCTCGTAGAGGCGCCGCTCGTTCTCTATGCCGGGGGAGAGTGCGGTCTCCTCGGCGACGAGCACCGCCTGCTTGGCCAGGCGCGAGGCGATCGGCGGCTGCTCGGCGACGGCTCGGGCGAAAGCCATCGCCTCGTCCAGCCACGCGTCGTCGGCGACGACCCTGTTGACCAAGCCCAGCGCTCGCGCCTCCTCGGCGCCGAAGCGGCGGCCGGTCAGCACCAGCTCCATCGCGCGCTGCTTGCCGAGCACGCGTGCTAGGCGCTGGGTGCCGCCGCCGCCGGGGATGATCCCGAGGTTGATCTCGGGCTGACCGAACTTGGCGCTCTCGGCGGCGACGATCATGTCGCAGGCGAGCGCCAGCTCGCAGCCGCCGCCGAGCGCGTAGCCGGAAACGGCCGCGATCGTCGGCGTCTTGATCGCGGCGAGGCGGCGCCAGAAGGACGCGGCCGGGTGGCGCAACGCCTCGGCGAAGCTGCGCTCGGCCATCGCCTTGATGTCGGCGCCGGCGGCGAAGACCTTCTCCGAGCCGGCGACGACGATGCAGCGCACGTCGGGGTCGGGGTCGAGGTGCTCCAGCTCGCTCGCAAGCTGCTCCATCAACTCCGGCGAGAGGGCGTTGCGCGCCTCGGGCCGGTTGAGGCGGAGCAGGGCAACGTGGCCGTCGCGCGAGGTCTCGACCAGGTCGGCCAAGCGGGCTAGGCCCCCTCGACCATCGGGGTCATCGCGTTGATCCCGGTCGCGGCGCGGCCGATGATCAGCTTCTGGATCTGCGAGGTGCCCTCGTAGAGCGTGGTGACGCGGGCGTCGCGCAGGTAGCGCTCGACCGGGTAGTCGTCGACGTAGCCGGAGCCGCCGTGGACCTGGATCGCCAAGTTGGCGCACTCGACCGCAGACTCCGTTGCATAGAGCTTCGCCACCGAGGTCTCCATCGTGTTCGGCTTGCCTTCGTCCTTGAGCACCCCGGCGCGGTAGACCAGCATCCGGCTGGCGTCGCGCTTGAGGATCATGTCGGCGATCATCTCCTGCACTAGCTGGAAGCGGGCCAGCGGCACGCCGAACTGCTTGCGCTCCTTGGAGTAGGCGACCGAGGCTTCGACGCAGCCTTCGCAGATGCCGACGCAGCCGGCGGCGACGCTGTAGCGGCCGTTGTCGAGGGCGCTCATCGCGACCTTGAAGCCGTCGCCGATCTCCCCGAGCATCGCGTCCTCGCCGACCTCGACGTTGTCGAGCGAGATCTCGCCTGTGTCGGAGGAGCGCAGGCCGAGCTTGCCGTGGATCTCCTGCGTGGTGAAGCCCTCGCTGTCTGTGGGGACGAGGAAGCAGGCGAGCCCCTTGTGCTTCTTCTCGGGGTCGGTCTGGGCGAAGATCAGCGCCACCTCCGAGAAGTTGGCAAGCGAGATCCACATCTTCTGGCCGCTGATCGACCAGCCCGAGTCGGTCTTGGTCGCCCGCGTGCGCAGGTTGGCGGCGTCGGAGCCGGTGTCGGGCTCGGTCAGGCCGAAGCAGCCGAGCGCCTCGCCCGTGCACATCCGCGGCAGCCACTTTTGCTTCTGCTCCTCGGTGCCCCACTTCTCGATCGATCCCGCGACGAGCGAGGTCTGCACCGAGACGACGGTGCGAGCGGAGGAGTCGGCGCGGCCCACCTGTTCGACGATCAGCCCGTAGCCGATGTAGTCGAGGCCGCGGCCGCCGTAGGTCTCCGAGACCGGCGCGCCAAGGTAGCCGACCTCGCCCAGCTTGCTCGCCAAATCGCGGTCGAAGCGGGCAGCGCGGTCGTTCTCGCGCACCCGCGGCGAGATCTCCTTGTCGGCGAATTCCCGCGCCGTTTCGGAGATCAGCCTCTGCTCATCGGTCAACTGGAAGTCCATCTCACCCCTGCTTTCTCGTCTTTCTGCCGAACTGCATCAACTTCTACCCCTGCTAGATAGAGAAGTTGATGCAGTTCGAGGTTGCTTGTCATGGAAGTTCTCGGCCGAGGGTCGCCGCGAAGGCCTCTTGGGCTTCGCGGGTGCGGGGGCCGGGCGATTCGGGAAGCTCGGTGCCGTCGATTGCGGAGACGGCCTGGATCTCGCGTGTGGTTGAGGCGAGGAAGGCCTCTTTCGCGGCGCGCAGGTCGGCCACCGGCCAGGCGCCCTCCTCGACCTGGAGAGCCTTGACCAGGCGGTCGCGGGTGATCGATTCGAGCACGCCGTTGTCGAGCGCGGGCGTGCGCAGGGCGCCCTGCGGCGAGACCCAGAAGATCGAGGATGTCGGCGGCTCGAGCACGATGCCGTCGGGCTGGACCAGCACGGCCTCGTCGGCGCCTTGGGCCTTGGCAAGCCGGGTCGACTGCATGTTTGCCGCATAGGAGAGCGACTTGACCCCGTTGAGGATCACGCTCGGGCAGTAGGTGACCGTGGCGACGCTGACCTTCTCTGCGTGGAGGGGGATCGGCTCGGTCATGGCGAGGCGGCGCTCGCCGCGGGTGACGATCAGCCGCAGCTGGCCGTCGGCGTCGCCAAGCTCGGCGAGCAGTGCCTCGATCTCGGTTTCGAGCGCGGAACGGTCGAAGGCAAGCTCGATCGCCGCGCCGGATCGCTCCAGTCGGTCGAGGTGATCGACGAGCGCGAACGGCTTGCCCTCGTAGAGACGGATCACCTCGAAGGCGCCGTCGCCACGGTAGAGCCCGTCGTCCTTGAGTGGCACGGTCGCCTCGGCAGTCGGAGAGATCCGACCGTCCACGCTTGCCAGCTCTCGAAGAGTTGCCGTCATCCGCCGCGCGAGGCTATCTCGTGGAAGCCTTTGGGGGGCTATTGGCCCCAAATGCTTCCACGAAGCGCGCCCGTGCTCAGACGGCTTCGAAGACCGTGGCCAGCCCCTGTCCTACGCCTACGCACATGAATGTCAAGGCATGGCCTGCATCGGATGCGCTCACCGACTGTGCAGCGCATCCGACTTTGACCACGCTGGAGTGGGGTGAATGTCGGATGCGCGTCTCACCGACCAGCTCCGAGGCTGGATCTTGACGGCTCGGGCAACCTACTTTGAGCCGACCGGATACGCATTAGCGATCTACCGCCTCACTGAGATAGAGGATGAATGCGCCGCACCAATTGATGGCGAGAGCGACAAGCTCTGGAGGGACTGGATCCGCGCCAGGAGCCTTTCCGTGCGAGTCGCTGTGGGAATTGCGGATGGCCCCTGACCTCTTGATTAGGGCATCCAGTGCCTCGGGTACCCCTTTTAGCTCCGGCAGGGCCTCATTGCTGTGACGGAAACTCTTTGCGAGAGTCGAGAGCCGGTCACCTTTGAAGCCTGCCGCCTTGAGCGCTGACTCAAGCGCAGCATTGGCGGCAGTGAGAGCATCGTCATTCTCATCTGGACCGCCGCGCTGATGCTGGATGGCCTCTCTGAAGCGCTTATCTGCCTCCTCCCAGCCGGACCGCTTGGTTGCCAGCAGGGTAGGGCCGACGATTGTTTCGTCTAGCGCAGGAGAGTTAATCTGCCGAATCTCGCCATCCTCTATCCGATAGCCGAATCGATGTCGATCAAATAGGTCATTGACTTGCTTGCCTGCATTAGGAATGGCGGCCATCCGCTGACCAGGGGTTGGGCGCACCCGGGCGCCCTCCTCCACGATTACCTCAACCAAATCCAAAAACTTGTCTCCTTTTGCCCTGTATAGGGCGTCCGAGACATGTTCTGCTGGCGCCCAGTCGAGATATTGCCTGCCCATCTTCTCGACGGCTATCAGGAACTTCTTACCAACGGACCTGCTCTGCACTCCTTCGCTGACCAGATGTGCAAGCGCTCGCACAAGCGCCGGGGTTGGTTTGTCGGTTAGAGGTCCAAGCGTCCCGGTTTCGGCTAGTGCCTTCCTCTCTGAGTAGAGCAGTTTTCTGGTGCGCCCAGTCAAGTCGAAGCGACGTTTTCAAACACAGTGGCCATGCCCATTCCGACGCCTACGCACATAGTGGCGATGCCATAACGGCCGCCGCGGCGTCGCAGCTCGCGGACGAGGGTTGTGGCTAGGCGGGCGCCGGAGCAGCCGAGCGGGTGGCCGAGGGCGATCGCGCCGCCGTTGACGTTGAGTCGCTCTTCGTCGATGCCCAGCTCGCGGGCGCTGGCGATGACCTGCGACGCGAAGGCCTCGTTGATCTCGATCAGGTCGATGTCGGCGAGGGCGAGGCCGGCGGCCTCGAGGGCGCGGGGGATGGCGAAGGCGGGGCCGATGCCCATGTAGGCGGGGTCGACGCCGGCGACGCCGAAGGAGACGACGCGGGCCAGCGGCTCGGCGCCAAGGTCTTCGGTGCCCTTCTCGGAGGCGATCAGCGTGCAGGCCGCGCCGTCGTTGAGGGTCGAGGCGTTGCCGGCGGTGACGGTGCCGCCCTCGCGGAAGGCCGGCCGCAGCTTCGCCATCTTCTCCAGCGAGGCGTCGGGGCGGGGGCCCTCGTCGGCCTCGACCAGGACGGTCTCGCGGCCCTGCGGGGCCTCGATCGGGACGATCTCCTCGGCGAAGGTCCCGGCCTCGGCGGCGGCCACCGCACGCTGATGGCTGCGCAAGCCGAAGGCGTCCTGGTCCTCGCGGCCGATGCCGTAGTGCTCGGCGACGTTCTCGCCCGTCTCGCCCATCGACTCGGTCGAGACGCCGAGCTCGGCCATTCGCGGGTTGACGAAGCGCCAGCCCAAGGTCGTGTCGTGCATCGTCTGTGGGCCACGGGGAAGGCCGCGCTCGGGCTTGCCGACGACCCAGGGCGCCCGGCTCATCGACTCGACCCCGCCGGCGAGGTAGAAGTCGCCCTCGCCGAGCTTGACTGCGCGGGCGGCGCAGTTGATCGCCTCCAGGCCCGAGGCGCAGAGGCGGTTGACCGTTGCGCCCGGGACGGTGTTGGGCAGGCCGGCAAGCAGCGCCGCCATCCGCGCCACGTCGCGGTTGTCCTCGCCCGACTGGTTGGCGGCGCCGAGGTAGACGTCGGTTATCCGCTCAGGGTCGACGCCGGTGCGCTCGACCACGGCGGCGATCGTGTGCGCCGCCATGTCGTCGGGGCGGACGCCGGAGAGCGCGCCGCGGTAGCTGCCCACCGGCGTGCGGACCGCGTCGACTACGTAGGCCTCGGCCATCCGGGGCATTTAAGTCGACGCGCGAGCTCGGCGTATCCTTGGCCCGTGTACTTCGTCCTCGGCACGGTCGCGATGGTGTTGCTCCTGGTCGGCATTCTCTTCCTGCTCGAGCACTTCTACTCCGGCAACAACGCCGAGCTGCTCGACTGGAAGCCGACCCGCTCGCCCGAACTCGAGGTGCAGAACGAGATCGACGACGTGCAGCAGATGCTCGAGGCCCAGAACGAGATGCGCCGGCGTCGAGGAGCGGCCGAACGCAGCGAGCAGGAGCTGCGCGACGAGGTGGCCGCCGAGGAGCTCGAGCGGCTACGCCGGCGCAGGGGCTTCCCGGCGACCTAGGCGACCGCATGGCCCGAGCGCTGATCGTAGGTTGCGGATGCCGCGGACGGAAGCTCGGCCAGCGATTGCTCGTGGAGGGCTGGGCGGTGCGGGGGACGAGCCGCCGGCACGAGGGTTTGACGGAGATCGAGGCTGCCGGGCTCGAGGCGGCCCTTGGCGACCCCGCCCAGCCCGGGACCCTGCTCGAGTTGGTCGCCGACGTCTCTGCGGTCTACTGGCTTCTGGGCTCGGCGGTCGGGCCTGCGGAGAACGTCGAGGCCATCCACGGTTCGCGGCTCGAGCGCTTCCTCGAGCGCCTGGTCGAAACGCCGGTGCGCCGGTTCGTCTACGAGGCCGGCGGCTCGGTCGATGCCGCGATCCTGGCCCGGGGTCGTTCGGCCGTCGAGGCCGCCTCTGAGACCTGGCGGATCCCGGTCGAGTTCGTCGGAGAGTCGACCGACCGGCTCATCGACCTCTCGGGGGTTCCGGTGGAGAAGAGCGTCTAGTCGAGGCGCTCGAGAAGGTCGCCGAGAATCCGGGCGGTCGCTCCCCAGATCAGGTGGCCGTCTACCTCGTACGTCGGAGTGTGTATGGGCACGCCGCGGCGGACGAGGCGGCGCATCGCGTAGCCGTTGCGCAATCCCTCGAGCGAGAAGGCGAGGACCGTCTCCACCTCGGAGGGGTTGGGCTTCAGATCGAGTTCTGCCGGGTCGGGGATGAGGCCGACGTAGGGGTGGATGCGATAGCCGGTGACGAAGGTCGATGCCGGCGGAAGGGCGCCGCTCAGCGCGACCGCGGCGGGGTCGAGGCCGATCTCCTCCTCGGCCTCGCGCAGCGCGGTCGCTGTCAAGTCGGCATCGCCGTCGTCCTTGCGGCCACCGGGAAAGGAGATCTCGCCGGCGTGGCGCCGCATGTCGGCCCGCCGCTCGGTGAAGATCAAGCCCGGTTCGTCGGGCCAGCCGTGCAGCGGCACCAGCACCGCCGCGTCGGTACCGCCCCGTGCCTCCATTTCGGAGGCCTCCTGGGGCGAGAGCAACAGCTCCGATAGCTCCGCCATCAGATGATGACCTGGACGGTGCCGCCGTCGACGGACCAGGCGGCGCCAGCCACGTAGGAGGCGCGGTCGGAGCAGAGGAAGACGATCGCGGCGGCGATCTCGCTGGCCGCGGCGAGGCGGCCGATCGGGCGCTTCGAGCCGGCGGTGGCCAGGGCCTCCTCGCGGCTCGCCGCTCCCGACATCTTGCGGGACTGGTCGAGCAGGCCGCCCGGCTCCATCCACATCTCCGATTCCACCGGGCCGGGACAGATCGCGTTGACGAGGACGCCGCTCTTCGCGTAGCGGTCGGCGAAGAGGCGGGATAGCGAGAGCTCGGCTGCCTTCGCCACCGAGTACTCGGGCATTGCCGCGGAGGGTCGCTTTCCCGCGGTCGAGCAGACGTTGACCACGCGGCCCCAGCCGCGCTCGGCCATCGCCGGGGCGGCGGCGCGCATCGCCCGCAACGGCGCCATAACGTTGAGCTCGTACTGGGCGCGCCAGTCCTCGTCGGGCACCTCGTCGAGGTCACGCCACTTGGCGGTTCCGGCGTTGTTGACCAGCACGTCGAGGGTGCCGAAGCGCTCCTCGGCGGCGGCGAGCATGCGCTCGCCCGCATCGCCGGCGGTGACGTCGAGGACGAGGGTCTCGGCGCGGCCGCCGGATCCGTTTCCTGCCGCGGTCGCCTCCTCGGCGGCGGCTGCCAAGCGTTCCTCGTGACGCCCGACCAGGAGCACGTCGGCGCCCTCTGCGCCGAGCAGCCGCGCGGTCGCGGCGCCGATCCCGCGGCTGGCGCCGGTAACGACGCAGGAGCGTCCCTTCAGCCCGAGGTCCATCAGAGCGACTCGACCCGGCCGGAGATGGCGACGTGGGTTTCGCCGGCCAGCAGCCGGTGCACCGGGCACCTGCCGGCGATTGCAAGCAGTCGCTGCCGCTGCTCGTCACTCAGCTCCGCCGGCAACCGCAGCGTTACCGTGAACGAGAGCGGCGTGAAGTCGTCGTACTCGACGTCGACGTCCACCTCGACCGCGCCGACGTCCCATTCCTTGCGCTCCGCGTACATCTCGATCGTCACCGCTATGCAGCCGGCGAGGCTTGCGGCGACCAGGCGGGTGGGGGAGGGGCCGGTGTCGCTGCCGCCGGCCGCGTCCGGCTCGTCGACGCGGATTGTGTGTCCGCCTTCGATCTCGATGTCGTGGGCGAAACCGGGGGACCCGTTCGTTCCACTCACCTTCCGACGGGCGACGACCTTCATCTAGCTCTTGCCGCGGCCCTCGAAGAGCGCCGGGTCGTCGACGTCGGCGAAGCGGGCCATCGCGTAGGCGAGGTCGGAGGCGCGGTTGACGAAGTGGATCACCGTCTCGCTCGCCAGCTCGCCGGCTTCGGCCAGGGCGGAGATGCCACGCTCGGCGCGGCGGATAGCGGTGCGGGCGACGTCGAGCTGGGCGGAGAGCAGGTTGCCGCCGGGGATGACGAACTGCGGCGGCAGCTCGACCTCGCTCATGTAGCGGTCGATCAGCGCCTCCAGCTCGGCGACCATCGCCTCGGTGGTGCGGCTGACGCCGTCTTCGAGCCGATCGGCCGCCTCTGGCGCCGTCGCCAGCTCGGCCCCGGCGACGAAGAGGTCGTCCTGAAGGCGCAGGATGTCGCCCGCCAGCTCGGCGTTGTCGGCGTCGCAGAGGGCTCGGGCGATGCCCAGCTGTGAGCAGGCCTCATCCAGCGAGCCGTAGGCCTCGGTGCGGCCGTGGTGCTTGGGCACGCGCCCTCCGTACCAGAGCGAAGTCGTCCCGTCGTCGCCCTTCTTGGTGTAGATCTTGACCACTGGTGGCCATCCTACGCGGCAGCGCCCGCGTTCTTGCACCATCTCCCCTGGGGCGGTTAGGATCGGCATCGAGATGCGAAAGCTGTCGATCGTCACGATTGGAGCCCTGGTGCTTGTCGCAGCTGCGGCAGCGGCCGTACAGGCGGCAAGCGGCCCGCGACTCAACGGCTCTTTCAGAGTGACGGCGACAATCCTCAGCAACGACATCGGCATCCCGCCGGGCTCGGTCACCACCGACGTCTACGTGTTCAAGTCGACCTGTGCCGGTAAGGGCGGCTGCGCCAAAGTCGGCCTGACCCGGGAATCGGGCGGGCGCGACGTCAAGTCGACCCTGCATAAGACCGCGCCCGGCGTCTACAAGGGCAGCGAGGGCCCCGAACCGTACATCTGTGTCAACCCGATCGGCGTCAAAGGCGAATTCACAGGTGAACACAAAATCACCGTGACGAAATCGCAAAAAGGGAAGGCGAAGAAGATCTCGGGCAAGACCGTGATTCACATCACCGGCTGCAACGAGACGATCGAGGAAGTCAGCCTGCGGGGCAAGCTGACGCAGTAGCTGCGACGGCCTTCAGGACAGCGGGTTGAAGACCAGCCCGGTCAGCACCTTGGGGTAGAAGTAGGTCGACTTCGGCGGCATGTTGGCGTCGCTTTCGCAGATTTCGCGGGTCTGGTCGACGGGGATGGGGCGCAGGATGAAGGCGACGTCGTAGGCGCCCTCGTCGAGCAGGCGCAGCGAGTCCTCGACGCTCTTCGCGTAGCCGAGGCCGCGCTTGGCGAGGATGTCGTCCTCGCTCAGCCCGGCGATGCCCTTCAGTACGAGGGTCTCGAGGATCGCCGCGTCGAGGCGGCGGTAGGCCTCGGGCTGGCCCTCCAGCAGGCGGTCGAGCTCTGCCGTGTCTTTCAGCCGCAGGCGGAAGGCGCGTTTGTGGTGGGAGTCGTAGAGGCCGAAGACGCCCACGCCCTCCTCGCCAAGCGGGTCGATCTGGTTGGTCTCGACCTCGGTCACGTCGAAGATCTGGCGCAGGCCCTCGCCGAGGCGGCGCTGGCGCTCCGGATCGTCGGCGAAGCCGGAGAGCAGGCGGTGGGTGGGGTAGACCGAGAGGCCTGGGTCTTCGAGCCCGGTCAGCGCCATCAAGGTGTAGTTGTGCGGGCCCTCGCCGCCGATCTCGTCGCGGTAAGCGATCGCGGTCTCGTAGCGGTGGTGGCCGTCGGCGATCAGCAGCTGCGCCTCGGAGAGCAGCTCGGTGACTTCTTCCAGCACGCCTGGTTCGTCGATCCGCCAGAGCCTCGTAATCGTGCCGGCGGCGTCCGTCGCTTCTCCCCAAGGCTCGTCGAACTCGAGCTCGATCTCCTGCTCCACCAGCGGCCACGGGTCCCTGGTGCTCAGCGAGAAGATCGGCGAGAGGTTGCAGCGGGTCGCCCGCATCAGTTCCAGCCGGTCCTGCTTGGGGCCCGGGAGGGTGCGCTCGTGGGGCAGGACCTGGCCGCTGTCGAAGTCCTCGACCCGGACGCGGGCGAGGATCGCGTGGCGGACGTGGCTGGAGCCGTCGGGGCCGGTGTACTCCTGCTCCATTGCCCAGATCGCGGGCTCGGCGTCCTTGACCAGCGCGCCCGCCTTCTGCCAGGCGTCGATTTCCCTCGCCGCCCGCTCGTACGGGTCGCCCTCGGCCGCCTGTGGCCCGGTCTCCCCATAGGGCTTCGGCAGGTCGATCGCGACGGCGTTGTAAGGCGAGCTTGCGATCAGCTCGGCCCGCATCGCGGTGTCGATCACGTCATAGGGCGGCGCGACGACGTCCTGAAGCGACCCGACGGCGTCGAGGTCGTAGTGAAGGGCATTGAGGGGCTGAACGTCGGCCATCGCCGCGAAACCTAGCGGTTGCCTCGCAGCCGGCCCGGCCCGGTCCGCAGGCCCGCTCTACACTGGGCGCATCGGGGCGTGGCGCAGCCTGGTAGCGCGCGGCCTTTGGGTGGCCGAGGTCCCCGGTTCGAATCCGGGCGCCCCGATGAGGATTCGCAGCCCCGCAGTGCGTGGGATCCGTGATGCAGATGGACAGGAGGTGTGGTCGCCGCTTTGGCCAAGATCCGCACCACGTGCTCCTGTATCTCGCGGAGGCTGTCGCACAAACCCCCTGCCATCCGGCCTGTTCTGGACCATCCAGGCATGCCCCAGAACTTCCTCACCTGTGACCGTGACCAACCGATGCTGTTGCCACCAGACCTGCGCGACTGGCTGCCCGAAGACCACCTCGCCTGGTTCGTGATCGAGGCGATCGAGGAGCTCGGCACCGAGCCCTTCTATGTCTCCTACCGCGCCGACGGCCACGGACGCGCCGCCCACGAGCCGAAGATGATGCTGACCCTGCTCGCCTACGCCTACGCGGTCGGCGAGCGAAGCTCGCGAGGGATCGAGCGCCGCTGCCGCGAGGACATCGCCTTCCGGGTGATCTGCGCGAATCAGGTCCCCGACCACGCCACGATCGCCCGCTTTCGCGTCCGCCACGAGGGAGCCCTGGCCGACCTCTTCGGTCAGGTGCTCGGCCTTTGCGCGCAGGCAGGCATCGTCGAGGTGGGAGTGCTCGCGGTGGACGGGACCAAGCTCGAAGCCTCGGCGTCAAACCACGCCACCCGAAGCTATGAGCGGATCGCCGCCGAGATCCTCGCCGAGGCGGGACGGATCGACGCCGCCGAGGACGAGATCCATGGCGAGGCTCGTGGCGATGAGCTGCCCGAGCAGCTGGTAAGCCGCGAGGGCAGGCGAGCCTGGCTGCGCGAGGCGAAGGAGCGCCTTCAGGCAGAGCGGGCAGCAGAGCCGGAGCCGGTCCCGAGGGAGCGCTCGGAGCGGCTTCAGATCTGCCGCCGGCGACTGGTCGAGGACTGGCAGACCGAGTGCCAGGCCAACCGTGATTACGAGGCCTACCGCGCGCGTGGGGTGATGAAGAACGGACGTCGCTTCGGGCGAACCCCGAACCCCCACATGCCACCTGCCGAGCCCGAGGGCAAGATCAACCTCACCGATCCCGACTCCAAGAACATGAAGGCCTACCGCGGCTACGTCCAGGGCTACAACGCGCAGGCCGTGACCACTCGCGCACAGATCATCGTCGCCGCCGAGATCGCCCCCGACGGGCTCGACTTCGCCCAGCTGGACCCGATGGTCTCAGCCGCGGAGAAAGAGCTCGCGGGCGCCGGGGTCACCGAGCGCCCCGAGGTGGTGCTCGCCGATGCCGGCTACTGGTCAAACGACCACATCGACCGGCTCAGGGAGCGCGGTATGACTCCACTCGTCGCCGCTGACGCCGACCGCAGCAAGGGTCCGCGAAAGACACGCCTCGGCGGGCCCTATGACTTCATGCGAAGAGCGCTCGCCACCGAGTCCGGTGGCGGTCTCTACTCACGACGGCAGGGGATGATCGAGCCGGTCTTCGCCCAGATCAAGCAGACCCGGCGCGCTGGGCGGTTCAAACGCAGGGGCCGGGCGGCGGTCCGCTCGGAATGGCGCCTGATCGCCGCTACTCACAACCTCCTGAAGCTCCACCGACACACTCTCTCGGCGGCGGCAGTCTGAGTTCGGGGCTCGAAGGCCCCTGCCGTTTTCCGACGGCGCCAGTTTCACCGTCCGGGGCCGGATTGCCGGGCATTTGTGCAACAGCCTCC
>Ga0307503_10000131_pt1 | contig 35824 bp, 33 predicted proteins | sample 17_S_MG_FD_194514 | JGI IMG/M metagenome (GOLD analysis project Ga0307503, IMG submission 194514) | Soil microbial communities from Populus trichocarpa stands in riparian zone in the Pacific Northwest, United States - 17_S | ecosystem: Environmental > Terrestrial > Soil > Riparian zone > Trees... | reverse complement strand
TCCCCGTCCCCCCGCTCGGTTGACATCCCCGCCCCCCCTCTGTAGCAGCCCGTCTTCCCGCGCGGGGCCAGCCCCGCGCGCCAAGCAATTTTGAGTTATTGGATAGGCCCATGTTCGCAATCGTGCGCACGGGCGGCAAGCAATATCGCGTCGCCGCCGGAGACAAGATCGTCATCGAGAAGATCGCCGGAGAGGCGGGCGACACGATCTCGCTCGACGACGTCCTGCTTGCCGGCGAGGGCGGCGACCTCAAATCGACCGACGGCCTTGTCGTCGCGGCCGAGATCATCGCCCAGGCCAAGGCCGACAAGGTCACCGTCTTCAAGAAGAAGCGCCGCCACAATTACCGCCGCAAGCGCGGCCACCGCCAGCAGCTGACGATCCTCAGGATCCTCAGCATCGGCGGCAAGAAGGCGGAAACGAAGAAGGCGGCCCCGGCGTCCACCGAGAAGGCCCCCGCCGCCGAGAAGCCGGCCAAGGCCGCCGCCAAGCCTGTCCCGAGCAAGGCCGAGGGGCCGAAGCCCGAGGCTCCGGCCAAGGGCGGCGCCGAGGCGGCTCCCGAAGCCACGGCCGAGGCGCCGAAGAAGGCCGCCGCGACCAGGAAGGCGCCCGACGCCAAGGCCGATGCGCCGAAAAAGTCGACAAAGAAGCCGGCCGCTGGTAAGGCCGAATAAACGGATTCAAGGCTAGAGAAGAACCATGGCACATAAGAAAGCAGGCGGCTCGTCGCGTAACGGCCGCGATTCCCAGTCCAAGCGCCTCGGCGTGAAGAAGTTCGGCGGCGAGAGCGTCGCCGGCGGCAACATCATCGTGCGCCAGCGCGGCACCAAATATTATCCCGGCCAGAATGTCGGCATTGGCAAGGACCATACCCTCTTTGCGCTTACCGCCGGCACCGTTGCATTTCGCGACGGCAAGCTGGGGCGCAAGTTCGTCTGCGTCGACATGCCGATTACCAGCGCGGCGGAATAGGGACAGTCGAGGAAGGGCTGTCCTGGGAAGGGCGGCCCAAGGTTCTCGAAGCAGAACCAAGTGAGGGAGAGGGTCGCCCCTTCTCCCTTTTCTTTTGTCTCCCTCAGATCGACATGTCGCCGGTCCGCAACCCGCAAGGGCCAGGGCCGGCGCAGCGTGAGAGGAAGACGGCGATGTTCGCGAGAACGGAAAGACTCACCTTGCGTCCCGGCTGGCCCGAGGACGCGCCCGCGCTGACCCGCGCGATCGGCCAGGAGCGCGTCGTGCGGATGCTGGCCCAGGCGCCCTGGCCCTATGCGCTTGCCGATGCCGAGCGTTTCCTGGCGCGCCCGCGCGCGCTCACCGAGGTCTTCCTGCTCATCCTCGCCCATGAAGGCGGGCCGCCACTCATCGTCGGCGGCATCGGCATCCAGCCCGAGGCGGAAGGCGGCCACGAGCTCGGCTATTGGCTGACGCCCGGCGCCTGGGGCCGGGGCTATGCGACCGAGGCGGGCCGGGCGATGGTCGCCATCGCCCGCCACGCGCTCGGGCTGCGCCGCCTCGTCTCCGGGCATTTCGTCGACAATCCGGCCTCGGGCCGGGTGCTCGGCAAGCTCGGCTTCCGGCCCACGGGCCGCACCGTGCCGCGCTACAGCGCGAGCCGTGGCGAAGCGGTGGCCTGCCGGCTGTTCGCGCTCGATCTCGCCGGGGAGGAGGACGCGGCGGCGGAGCCGCGTTCGATGGCGGCGTAACGTGAAAACCCCCTCTCCCACTTGGGGAGAGGGAGGGGCCCGCCGCGAAGCGGTGGGAGGGTGAGGTCTTTTCCTCGCCCGCCGTTCCCTCACCCTCCCATTGCTGACGCAATGGGCCCCTCCCTCTCCCCTGAAGGGAGAGGGGTCTAGGCCGTCGCGCCGACCGGGAGCCGCGCCGCTTCATACTCGCTCTCGGCCTTGGCGATCAGCGCGCGGTCGTCATGCTTCCAGGGGTGGAAGCGGGGCAGGAAGAAAGCGAGCCAGGCGCCGAGGATCTTCCTGAGCATGCCGGGCCGCACCCAGCAGAACCACAGCATCCGGCCCCAGGCGCGCATGCCGGTGATGCCGTCCTGGCGAAGCAGCTCGATCGTGCCCTTGCTGCGGTCGACGACGAAGTTGCGGGTGACGAACAGCATCACCTTGGCCTTGATCTTCCAGCGCCGCCAGCGCGACAGCTCGCGGGTCGCGTGCAGCCAGGTGTCGTAGGCGACGCCCTTATGCTCGATCTCCTCGATCGCGTGCCAGCGCCAGAGCGCGGCGCTCTCCGGATCGGCCCGGTCGAGGTGGCGCGGATTCTTGAGCAATTGATGGGCGAGGATGGCAGTAAAGTGTTCGAGGCACATGGTCGCGGCGAGGTTGACGATCGGCGGCCGGTCCCTCGTGATCGAGAGGCGCCATTCGACCCGCTGCTCGAGCCCGGACATGTCGTAGCCCGCCTCCAGCGCGCGCTTGTTGAACTGGACGTGCTCGCGGCTGTGCATCACCTCCTGGGTGACGAAGGCGCGGATCTCGGCCTCGAGCTTGGGCGGCGTGCCCTCGCGGAAGTTGCGCACGCTCTCGACGAAGAAGGCCTCGCCCTTGGGGAAGGTCGCCGACAAAGCGTTGTAGAAAGCGGTCGCCACCGGGTCGCCGCCCATCCACCAGCGGTCCTGCTTGAGGCCGCGCCCGAATCGCCGATCGCGCGGCGTGATCGTCAGGTCTTGCGGTGTGGTCGAACGCGCCATGTTGTATTCCTTGGCAAAATGTCGTGAACCGGTAGCGCGAGAAATTCGCGCCACTTTATCCGCCCGTCAGAAAGCACGTACTGACAATTATGTCAATAGCCCCCGCCCCCCGCGAACGCCTGTCCCCCGGGGAAAGCCGCGCGGTCGCGCTGGAGGCGGCGCGCGGGCTGCTGATCGACAAAGGGCCGCAGGCGGTGACGCTGAAGGCGGTGGCCGCCGAGATCGGCAAGACCCACGCCAATTTGCTCCATCATTTCGGCTCGGCGGCGGGGCTGCAGGCGGCTTTGGCCGGCCTGATCTCAGACCGGGTCGTCGCCGGCATCGCCGAGGCGGTGCTGCGCGCGCGCGCCCACGAGGCCGACCCGATCGAGATCGTCGACCGCACCTTCGACGCCTTCGGCCGCGAGGGCGGCGGCGCGCTCTGCGCCTGGATGATCCTTTCCGGCAATCGCGAGGCGCTGAACCCGATCCTCGACGCCATCCACGAGCTGGTCGACCAATTGGGCGAGGGCCATGAGGACCGGCCGGTGCACGAAACCACGCTCTGGCTGGTCCTGCTCGCCGCCGGCGATTCGCTGCTCGGCACCGAAATGGCCGGCGCGCTCGGCCTCGACCGCGGCAAGGCCCGCGAGATCGCGCGCCGTCAGCTCATCGCAACCACCGGTCTTGGCAAAGGAGAGGAGACATGATCACGGGCGTCCACGGCATGATCTTCACCAAGGATGAGGCGGCCGACCGAGCCTTCCTCAAGGATGTGCTCGAATTGCCTTACGTCGATTCGGGCGGCGGCTGGCTGATCTTCAAGCTGCCGCCGGCCGAACTGGGCGTGCACGGCCACGATGCCAACGATTTCCACCAGATCTATTTCATCTGCGAGGATGTCGACGCGGCGATCGCGAAGCTGGCCGAAAAGGGCGTGACCTGCGGCGAAGTGCAGCAGGCGCCCTGGGGCCGGATCACCTCGGTGCCTTTGCCCGGCGGCGGCAAGCTCGGCCTCTACGAGGCGACCCATGCCCGGCCCTGATCGTCAGCGCCGGCAGCGCGTCATCTGATAGGGCAAACCTTCGCCGCTGGCGGTGAGGGTGTCGCCCGACAAGGCATAGGTGCGGCGCCCGGCGACAACCAGGCTGCCGGTGGCGCTGGTGATCGGCGCAACGCCCTCCTCGCCCTGGAAGTTGGTTCTGAGCCAACGCCCGTCGACCGCGATCCTCACCGGGATCGAACAATCGCCGGCAATGCCCCATCGCCCATTTATCCAGAGGGCGGATGAGCGCGGAAAGTGGACCCGCAGCACGATCGGACGCGATGCGCCGCCGCCGCAGGCCGGGTCCTGGCGCGGGCTCACGATCACGGTCTGCATCGCGGGAAATTGCGCCAGCCAGCGGGTTGCCTGCACGGAGAGCCGGAAGGCGGCGGCGCGGTCGTCCTCGCCGCAATAGACGGCGTCGGCGGCCCCGGCCGTCGCGGACGACGGGCCCGCGGCGACGGGGCGGTAGCCCATTGCGGCGAGCTCAGTGGAGAATTCGGACGCCGCGCTGGCGGAATCGCTGCCGAAGTCGAGCTGGACGCGCGGGGCCGGATCGGACCTCAAATCCACCCTCGCCCAATGTTGGGATTCCTCTCCGGACGAAACGGACCGGACTTCGACGATCCGCACCGGCGTGGCGCGGACGATCAGGCCGATGCTGGGGGGAAGCTCCTCGCCCGCCGCCGGGAATGACGCGCGCAGCACGCCATTGCGCAGCAGCGCGACACGTCTGCCGGCGCGGGCGATTGCCAGGAAATTGCCCCCGTCCTGGAGCAGGTTGGTGATGGTCGGCTGGCCGTTGCGGTTGGTCGTGCCGATCCAGACATAGGCCTGGGTGACGTTGGAGTCCGTCGCCACGCCGGCCAGGCCGGCGGTCGTCTGCGCCGCCACGCTCTCGTCGACATGCTCGGTTTCCAGCGCGGGCCGGCCGGGACTCCGGTCCTGGTTCGTCGTCAGGATGAATTCGCGGGTGGCCGGGATGCTTGCCGCAATTTGCGGCCTGATCGCGTCTTGCTGCTGCGCCGCCGCCTGCTCGGCATTGTCGGCGCTCTCGTCCTCCGTGAACCGGCGATTGAACCAGGTGACGGCCAGCACCGCCGCGACCGCGAGCAAGGCGATCAGGACGAGGCCGGACCAGCCGAGCTTGCGCCACCTCTTCAGCATCGTCCGGTCGAGCCAGGTCTTGTCGTGGCTTTCCTTGAGCAGCCGCGCGACCGCCTGCCATTCGGGCTCGTCGGTGACGGCGTCCTTGCCGGCCGGGCGGACGAGATGGGCGCGCGCCCAATCCGGCCGCTGCCGGATCCGCTCGAACCAGGCGCCGAGCCGCTCGGTGGTGGCGCCGTCCAGATAGGCCTTGCGGTTGGTTTCGAAGAACAAAGCGTGGACCGACAGCCAGCGCCACAGCATCGCGTCCTGGGCCTCGCGCTCGACCCAGCCGACCGGCTGCGCCGTCTCCGCCTCGATCGCCTTGTCGCTCATCCTGGGCCAGGCCCGGATCAGCGCCTCGTGGCTGATGTCGATGACGGTCTCGCCGTCGATCGTCTCGGCCATCTCGGCATAAGGGGTGAGGAAGGAGACGCCGTCGCGGCGGAAGCCGTCGACGATCGCGACCGTCTCGTCCCACGAGACGCCGCTGAGGCGGGCGAGCCGCCAGAAACGCTGGGGCCAGCGTATCGCCCGGCTCTCGCTGTCCTTGCGGGTCAGCGCGCGGAAGATGAACTCGGCCGCCGTTTCCCGGGCCGCGTCGCCGCCGGCAACCTCGGCGAGGACGCGGTCGGCATGGCCGGCGAGGATCGCGCTCAACGGCGCCCGCGTCCGCGCCTGCTCGCTTTGCGCGCATTCCTCGAGCGCTCGCTCATAATCGGCAAGGCCGAGCCTCCTCTCGTCGGCCGCGCGCCACATCTGCATCAGCGCATGCTGGACCAAGGGCAAAGCGTCCTGCTCGCGCGCGGCATCGTCGGCCATGCGCTCGGCGAGCGCGTGGTCGACCGAGCCTTCGAACACCTCGGCCGGCTCGCGGATCGCTCGGATGAGGTCGGCGCGGGCCATGTTGGGGAGCAGATATTGAGTATGGTTGATTGCTTCGGCGAGGCCGCGATAGCGCGCGCAATTGCCGAGGAATTCGGAGCGCATGGTGAGGATGAAGCTGATTTCCGCCGCGGCCGCGTCGCCCCCAGCCGCCTCGCGCTCGCCGGCCTCGCCTTCGGCCTCCCACCAGCCCGCCTCGCTCTCGTGGCAGCCGCACAATTGAACGAGCAATTCGGCGAAAAGCTGCGCCTCCTCGAAGCCCTCGTCCTCGGCGAAGCGGAACAATTCCTCGAACTGGTCGACGACGATGCAGAGCTGGTCGACGCCGGCCTCGGCGGCCAGCCGCGCGACCCCGGCGCGCGCCTCCGGGCCGTTGGCGATGGCGCGGTAGACCGATTCGAGGCTGGCCGGGCCGGCCTCGGTCGCGCACAATTCCTGGAGCAGGCCGACCAAAGCCTGCATCGGCTTGATGCCAGGGCGGAAGGTGCCGGTCCTGAGGACGAGGCCGCGCCGCGCCCGCCGCCGCGCCAGCTGCGGCAGCACGCCGGCCGCGATCAAGGAGGATTTGCCGCAGCCCGAGGCGCCGTGGACGACGACCATGTGGCGCTCGTTGAGGCGGACCAGCACCTGATCGACCATCTGCTCGCGGCCGAAGAAGATGTCGCGCTCGCGCGGCAGGAAGGGCCTGAGGCCCGGATAGGGGCTGTCGGCCATGCCTTCGAGCGGGTCCGGCTCCAGCGCCCGCCAGGCCTTGTTCACGCCGGCCGCTCCAGCCCGTAACGCTCCCGCACCTTGTCCGCCGACGAGCGCAGCCAGGTCCGGACATAATCGGGCCAGTCGCACGATCCGGCGTCGATCCAGTCGATGTCAAACCGCCTCGCATTGCTGAGCCGCGCCGGCCGGTTCAGCATTCCGGTCCGGTCGACCACCGCGCAGGGCAGGTATTTCTTATATTTCGACGCGATGAAGTTGCGCCGCTCGCGGCCGATCACGTCGAGGTCGAAATCGAGCTTCACGCCGTCGCCGCCGACCATGATCATCGCGTCGCAGCGGCTGGCGAGCCTGGCATATTCGAGGCGCTTGGCGCTGTCGTCGTCGGCGTCGAGCGGCTCGGGCTCGGAGGGCGTGACGACGATGCCGAGATCGTCCATTTCCTTCCAGGTCGCCTCCCACTCGCTGACTTCGTCGCAGCGGCCGTAGAGATAGACCTTTTCGATGTCGCCGCTCTCGAGCCAGCCGACCAATTCGGTCTTGCGCGCTTTCTCCTCGATCGAGGCGTCGAGCGCGCGCAGCGCCCGGGCGATCTGGTTGGCCAGCTCCATCAGCGACGGCGCGATCACCGCCGGCACGTCGCCGCCCCAATTCTGCAGCCAGCCGTGCGGCAGCGGGCTGCCGCGCTCGTGAAATTCCCAGCCGACCGTCTTGTTGCCCTCGCCGTCGCAGAGCGAGGCCGGCCAGGCGAGATCGTCCGTCTCCATCGCCTTCGAGATGAAGACTCGGCCGCCTATCCCCTTGGCCTGCTCGGGCAAGGCCTCGACGAAGGTCGCGAGCTCGCGCTTGCACCAGTCCGAATTGAGATAATGGGGCGACATGACGAGGTGGAACAGCGCCGAGGCGCGCACCTTATGCTCGAGCTCGGGGCCGAGATGCGCGGTCTTGTTGAGCCCGTCCGAGCTTTCGTCGAAGAAGATGCGGGGCGGCGGGCTGAGCAATGCGTCGAGCGTCTCGCTCAGCGCCTCGTTCAATTGCTTCGACCAGCGCTTGAGCGGCGAATCCCCTTTTCCGCGCGGATCGCCGTGCGAATAGGAAAAGAACATGTCATATTCGAAGCCGTGCTTCTGCAAATAGCAGGGCTCCGCATCATGCGCTTCGCTCATCACTTCCCGATCTTGTTGCTGTCCTCTGCCCCGAATGTCGCAGCATATCATCGAATCGGGGGGCGTCCTAACGGGAATCGGGACGAAGCCGGCGCGGCCCGGCCGGGGCCCGCCCTTCCCTCCCCGCCTCCGGCGCACTAAGTGCCCGCCATGCATTTCCTCGACCAGGCCAAGATCTTCATCCGCTCGGGCGCCGGCGGGCCGGGGGCGGTCAGCTTCCGGCGCGAGAAATATGTCGAATATGGCGGGCCCGACGGCGGCGACGGCGGCAAGGGCGGCGACATAATCTTCGAGGCGGTCGAGGGCCTCAACACCCTGATCGACTTCCGCTACACCCAGCATTTCCGCGCCCCGCGCGGCAAGGGCGGCGCCGGCCGCAACCAGACCGGCGCCGGCGGCAAGGACCTCGTCGTCAAGGTCCCCGTCGGAACGCAGGTGCTCGACGACGACAAGGAGACTGTCCTCGCCGACTTCACCGAAATCGGCCAGCGCGTCATCCTCCTCGAGGGCGGCGACGGCGGCCGCGGCAATGCCAGCTACAAGAGCTCGACCAACCGCGCCCCGCGCCAGCACGGCACCGGCTGGCCCGGCGAGGAGCTCTGGGTCTGGCTGCGGCTCAAGCTGATCGCCGATGCCGGCCTCGTCGGCCTGCCCAATGCCGGCAAGTCGACCTTTTTGAACGCGGTCTCCAACGCCAAGGCCAAGGTCGGCGATTATCCGTTCACCACCTTGCACCCGAAACTCGGCGTCGTCCGCCACCGCCAGGTCGATTTCGTCCTCGCCGACATCCCCGGCCTGATCGAGGGCGCGGCCGAAGGCGCCGGCGTCGGCGACCGCTTCCTGGGCCATATCGAGCGCACCCGAATCCTCGTCCACCTCGTCGACGCCAATCTCGACGACGTCGCCCAAGGCTATCGCACCGTCCGCGACGAGCTCGAAGCTTATGGCGCCGGCCTCGCCGACAAGGTCGAGCTGGTCGCGCTCAACAAGGCCGACACGATCGACGCCGAAATGGCCGAAGCGCTCGCCGCCGAGCTGCACGCCGAATCCGGCGCCCCCGTCTTCACCGTCTCCGGCGCGACCGGGGCCGGCGTCGACGAGATCCTCGACGCGATCGTCGCCGAATTGCGCACGATCAAGCAGGCGGCCAAGGCGGAGGCGGAAGAGCCCGGATGGTCGCCGGTATGAGACGATTCCCGGAGCTCGTTCGTCCCGAGCGAAGTCGAGGGGCGCTGGCGCGGACTCATCACACACGCCCCTCGACTTCGCTCGGGACGAACGGATAGGGCAGAGACATGGCGTCCGGCCCCGCTTCCCCCCTCCCCATCCTCGCAATCACCGGCGGCACCGGCTTCGTCGGCGGGCACCTGATCCGCGCCGCGCGGACGGCGGGCCACCCGGTCCGCGCGCTGACCCGCGGCTGGCGCCCGGCCGAGGAGGGGATCGAATGGATCGAGGGCGCGCTCGACCGGCCCGAGAGCCTGGCCGCGCTCGCCGAGGGCGCCGACGCCTTGATCCACATCGCCGGCCTGATCAACGCGCCCGACCGCGCCGGGTTCGAGGCGGTCAATGTCGGCGGCACCGCGGCGGTCGTCGACGCCGCCCGGGCCGCGGGGGTGCGCCGCTTCGTCCACATCTCCTCGCTCGCCGCGCGCGAGCCCGGGCTCAGCGATTACGGCTGGTCCAAGGCGCGCTCCGAGCGAGTCGTCGCCGCCTCCGGGCTCGACTGGACGATCGTGCGGCCGCCGGCGGTCTACGGCCCGGGCGACCGCGAGACGTTCGAACTCTTCAAGATGGCGCGGCGCGGCCTCGCTTTGCTGCCGCCCAAGGGCCGCTTCTCGGTCATCCATGTCGAGGATCTCTGCCGGCTGATCCTCGCCCTGGCCGACGCGCCCGCCACGTTCGGCGCGACCTACGAGCCCGACGACGGCACCGAGAATGGCTGGGAGCACCGCCATTTCGCGCGCACCCTGAGCCGCGTCTTCGGCAAGCGCGCGGCGACCGTCGCCATGCCCAAGGCGGTGGTGAAGGGCGCCGCCCGGCTCGACCGCCTCGTCCGCGGCGCGAAGGCCAGGCTGACACCCGACCGCGCGCGCTATTACTGCCACCCCGATTGGGTCGTCGCCGCCGTCGCCCGCCCGCCCGCTTCGCTCTGGACCCCCGCCATCCGCACGGCCACCGGCCTCAAGGCGACGGCCTTATGGTACCAGGAGCAGGGCTGGCTCCGTTGACCTCCAGCTCGTCCTGCCGGACTCACTCGCTGAAAAGGGGACAGTCACAGTGACTGTCCCCTTTTTCAGACGATGAACTGCTGGATGACGAAGGCGGCGCAGCTCGCCACCAGGCCGAGCAGGAAGATGCGGTAGGCCCAGCCCAACATCCTGTATTTCTTGGTCGCCAGCACGGTCCCCGCCTGGTGGACGTCGCGCGCCATCGTCCGGTAGATGCTGTCCTCGGTCCTGAGCCGCGCCGTCACCTCGTCGATGAACGCCTCCTCCTCCATCTGGCTGAACGTGCCGAAGAAGAGCAGGTTGGGGGCGCCGCCCGGCGTCTTCGACCTCGTCATCGGCAGCACCGCCAGCACCGCGAAGATCGCCGAGAAGAAGGCGGCGGCGCCGAGGATCAGCAGCGGCAGCGGCGCCTGGCCGCCGCGCGCCTGGCCGATGGTGATGGTGAAGATGACGAAGGTCGCGCCCATCAATATGCTCGCCTTGGCGTCGGCCATGGCGGAAAGCTGGATCTGGGCGAGCTGCGCGGTGCGCATCATGTGCGCGGCATTGACCGGATAGGCTTGCTGCTCGTTCTCGTCGACGGGCATGGTTCCCCCCTTGCGTCCGCGGCCCAGGCTAATTCCGCCCCCCGCGCACACAAGCACAAATTTCCCGTGCAATTGCAACACTATCCTGCGCCAGGCGCCGGCGACTTTCATGACGATGCGGGCGGCCGGTCGGCCAGTGGAACATTGAACCCGGGCGGCGGTTTCCACTCCAGTCGACCAACCTGTTGAGCGAACTAGGAAAAACATGCCCACCATCCTTGGCACCCCGGGCGACGACGTCCTGATTGGAACCTCGGGCGACGACCGCATCGAAGGCTTTGCGGGTAGGGACATACTCTACGGCGCCGGCGGCGCGGACGAGATGTTCGGCGGCGCGGACGACGATGTCTATTCCGTGGACAATGTCGGCGACCGCATCCGCGAGCTCAGCAACGAGGGCAATGACATCGTCTATTCCTCGATCAGCTTCACGCTCATCCTGCTCATCGGCCAATCCTCGGTCGAGACGCTGTCGACCATTCAGCACAGCGACACCACGCCGATCGACCTGGAAGGCCCCGTCACCACGATCCTCGGCAATTACGGCAACAATGTCCTGCGTGAGGGCCGCAACCTCTACGGATTTCTCGGCGACGACACCTATGTCTGGGATCTCACCTTCGCCGGCGCGGTTTTCGAGGCGGCGGGCGAGGGCAATGACCAGGTCCTGACCAACACCGATTTCACGCTCGGCGCCGGCCAATCGGTCGAGAGCATCGCCGGCTTCAATCCGGCCCGCACGATCGGGATGGCGCTCACCGGCAATGCCTTCGCGCAGACGATCACCGGCAATGCCGGCGCCGACACGCTCGACAGCGGCGTCGGCGCGGCCGACGTGCTGACCGGCCTCGGCGGCAACGACATCTATCGCATCCGCAATCAGGGCGATCAGGTGGTGGAGGCCGCGGGCGGGGGCACCGACACGATCGTCGCCAGCTTCAGCTTCGACCTGAATTCGGTCGCCAATGTCGAGAATCTCTCCGCCGAAGCCGGCACCGCCGCCATCGCTTTGTTCGGCAACGCGCAGGACAATGTCCTCGCCGGCAATGCCGGCAACAACACGCTCGACGGCGCCGGCGGCGTCGATACCCTTCGCGGCGGCGCGGGCGACGACATCTATATCGTCCATAGCCAGCTCGACAGGGTGCTTGAGACCCCGGAGGAAGGCAATGACATTGTCTACACGTCGGTCAGCTACACCCTCCAGACCGCGCCGTCGCAATCTGTCGAGACCCTCTCCACCCGAGTCCATGCCGCCACCACCGCGATCAACCTTGGCGGCAATGATTTCGCCAACACCCTGATCGGCAATTTCGGCGACAATGTCCTGAACGGATTGGGCGGCGCCGATACAATGATCGGGCTCGCCGGCAACGACACCTATATCGTCGACCTCGATTATGACGCGGTCATGGACGATCCCGGCGACGCGATCGTCGAGGCCCAAAGCGGCGGCAGCGACATCGTCTATGCTTTGGTCAGCTACGCCCTGACCGCCGGCGCGGAGGTCGAGACCCTCTCCACCTCGGTGCACGGCGCCACCGGCGCGATCAATCTCACCGGCAACGAGTTCGGCCAGGCGATCTACGGCAATTTCGGCGCCAACAGCCTCGACGGCAAAGGCGGCGGCGACACCTTGTTCGGCTTCAACGGCGCGGACATCTTCGCCTTCACCACCGCGCTCGGCGCCGGCAATGTCGATACGGTCGCGGATTTCAGCGCGGCGGACGACACGATCGCGCTCGACGACGCGGTCTTCACCGCGCTCGGCGCCCCCGGCGCGCTCAATCCCAATGCGTTCGTCACCGGCGCCGCGGCGGCCGATGCCGACGACCGCATCGTCTACAACAGCGCCACCGGCCAGCTCTTCTACGACGCCGACGGCAATGGCGGCGGCGCGGCGGTGCTGTTCGCCACGCTGACCGGCGCGCCAGCCTTGGGCGCGGGCGACTTCACCGTGATCTGACCCCCCGGCGTCGCGCCGCAGCCCCTTTCCTGCCGCAATCGCTTGGCAGGAGGGCCGCCCGCACCTAAAGGGCCACCATGACCGACAGAGACGAGACCTATGACAAGGTCGCGCGCCTGATCGCCCCGTTCAACAAGAAGGGCGCCGCGCTGACCGAGACGACCAGCTTCGCCGGCGACCTCGAATGGGATTCCCTCGTGGTGATGGACTTCGTCGCCAACGTCGAGGACGAGTTCGACATCCTCATCACCATGAACATGCAGGCCGAGATCGAAACCGTCGGCCAGCTCGTCGACGCGGTCGAGACGCTGAGGACGGACGGGTGATGAGGGACGGGGGGACGAAGTTCCTCCCCGGAACGGGGAGGGGGACCATGCGCAGCATGGTGGAGGGGTCGGAGAACCTCCATGCTCGCTGCGCTCGCGACCCCTCCACCACGCCGCTTCGCGTCGCGGTCCCCCTCCCCGTTCCGGGGAGGATCTTATTGTGACCGAAGCCACCGACCTCTTCTCCAAGTTCGATCCGCTGATCGCCGAGCGCCAGGCGCTGCTCGACACCGGCGTCAAGGATCCGTTCTCGCTGGTCATGGAGAAGGTGCTCTCGCCCACCCGCGCGATCTGCAACGGCAAGGAGACGATCCTGCTGGGCACCTACAATTATATGGGGATGACCTTCGATCCCGACGTCGTTGCCGCCGGCAAGCAGGCGCTCGACGAGTTCGGCTCGGGCACCACCGGCAGCCGCGTCCTCAACGGCACCTATGTCGGCCACAAGGCGGTCGAGCAGGCGCTGAAGGACTTTTACGCCATGGACCATGCCATGGTCTTCTCGACCGGCTATCAGGCCAATCTCGGCGTGATCGCGACCATCGCCGGCAAGGGCGATTATGTCATCCTCGACATCGACAGCCACGCCTCGATCTACGACGGCTGCGCAATGGGCAATGCCGAGATCGTCCCCTTCCGCCACAACGACGTCTCGGCGCTGGAAAAGCGCCTTGCCCGGATCCCCGAAGGCGCCGGCAAATTGGTCGTGCTCGAAGGCGTCTATTCGATGCTCGGCGACGTCGCGCCGCTGAAGGAGATGGTCGCGGTCTCCAAGGCCGCCGGCGCGATGGTGCTGGTCGACGAGGCCCATTCGATGGGCTTCATCGGCCCCAACGGCCGCGGCGTCGCGGAGGAGCAGGGCGTGCTCGACGACGTCGATTTCGTCATCGGCACCTTCTCCAAGAGCGTCGGCACGGTCGGCGGCTTCTGCGTCTCCAACCATCCCAAGTTCGAGATCCTCCGCCTGGTCTGCCGCCCCTACGTCTTCACCGCCTCGCTGCCGCCGAGCGTCGTCGCCACCGCCGCCGTCTCGATCCGCAAGCTCATGCACGGCAACAACAAGCGCGCGCACCTCTGGGAAAACAGCAAGCGGCTCCACGCCGGCCTGAAAAGCCTGGGTTTCACCCTGGGCACCGAGGCGCCGCAATCGGCGATCATCGCGGTGATCATGCCCGATCTCGAAAAAGGCGCGGCGATGTGGGAGGCGCTGCTCGCCGAGGGCCTCTACGTCAACCTCGCCCGCCCCCCCGCCACCCCGGCCAACATGACCCTGCTGCGCTGCTCGCTCTGCGCCGAGCATAGCGACGCTGAAGTGGGCGAGATCCTCGCCATGTTCGAACGGGCTGGGAAATCGGTCGGCGTGATCGGCTAGGCGGCGGGCAATATAGCTCCTGCCGATCGCATCGCCGCGGCGGATCGGAGCTGGCCGGAGCGGCTGCCCGCCGATCGTCGATATCTGCCCGGCCGGGTTGCGGTCGAGCGTGATGCGCAGGTCCTCGACATAGCCGGGGAAGTCGTGGCCCATCGCGATATAGGCGGGCCGCTGCAGGCCGTCATAACCATAGATCACCATCGTCGTGTTGTTGCGGATCACGCCGATCGGGCCGCCATGCGGCGCGTAGCCAAGGATGAACCTCACCGACGCCGGATCGGCGATCGAGGTCGTGCGGCCGAGCCCGTCATGAACGGTGTCGAAGGAGACGCCGTCGGGATGGGTGATGCGGGTGCGGCCGCCGTTGCGGTCATAGTGGTAGCTGAGCGTGCGATTGAGGCCGCTTATGTCCGTCGTGCTCGATGCCAGCCGCCCGAACCCGTCATAGGCGTTGGCGATGCCCTCGCCCGACGGGCTGTCCAAGCGTGCCGAAAGCTGGAGGTTGCGCAGGTCGTAGGAATAATAGACGTCGCGGGTCTGGGCGGCGGTCAGCGGATAAGGATGCGGCGCCGGCCGCTCGGGCACCGTCTTCACCGTCACCCGGTTGAGCGCGTCGTAGCTATAGGCGAGCGTTGTATTGTCGCGTTTGCGCAAGGATGTGCGGTTGCCATTGGGGTCGTAGCCATAGGCTTCGTAATCGCCACTCGCGCACTGGCCGCTGTCGATGGCCCCGCTCAGCGCGCCGGCGGTGGCGAGCGCGCTCGCCTGGGTCGCGTCATTGTAGTTCGCAGCTCGCGCCGTCGAGGGGAACATCCAGCAGATCTGCCGGCCATGGCCGTCATAGACCAAATCGGCGCGGTTGCCGTTGCCGTCGATCATCGTGGTGACCTGGCCGGCGAGATTATAGGCCCAGGTCGCCTGCGCGCCCTCGATCGGCGTGCCGACGCCGACGCGGACCTGCAGCCGCTGGTCGGCCAGATCGTAGATATTGCGCGTGATCCGGTCGGGGCCGTGGGCGCCTTGCGGGCCCTGCGCGCAGGCGGAGGCGGGTGGCGATCCGAACGCCGCCGGGTTCATCCGCACCGCCGTGCAGTCGAGCCGGCCGGCCGCGTCGTAGCTATATTGGGTCAAGGTGTAGATCGTGGCCGCGTCGCCGTGGCGCAGGCTCTCGCGAAGCTTGCGGCCCATCATATCATAGGCCGTGTCGAGCGTCCGGAAGACCGTGAACCCGCTCCACGCCGAGGGCGCGACCGCCTCGGACTCAAATGCGGCTACGACTTCCACCGCGGCCCTCGCACAACGGCCTCAGACCTCGATCCTCGGCGTTGAAAAAGGCGCGTCCTTCAATCGTCAGCAGCCCCTGCCGGTAGAAGCGATTGCGATAGGTTTCACGCCAGTAGAGGGCGAGCCGGCCGTCGACGAGAGCCAGCTTCAGCTCGATATCGAGATCCTCGTCCGGCTCGATCACCCCGTCCATCGGCTCGGCATATGTTCGGTGTCCCGAGCCCTCGCCGATCTCCTCAACCGAGAAATTCTCGCCTTCCACTTCGATCTGCAGCGGACCCGTCGCGCCATCTATGACCAGCATCTGGTTTTCCAGGAACATCACACGGCGCATGTCGACGCTGCCGCGCTGGCCCTCGCAGGAGCCCGTCGTGTCTAACCGCAACTCTACACCGGGCGTCGGCGGGAGGGGTGTAACCGGGGCGACTTGAGCTGTCACCAATGCGGCCAAAAGAAAGTTCATTCTCGGGTTCCTCTATGCGGTCAACCTATCAAGGCCGCCTATGACGAAGGTTGGAACGACCACTATGCTCCTGGCGCTGGAAATGGCGATTGTTCAGTCGATGCCGAGTGTTTTCGGCACCGATTGCATTCGCCTCACTAGTTGTGTTGCGCATCGCATCACGGGCGTGTCCGGCGATCGCATGTTCGGCATTGTCCTCGGGTGTATTAGTGTAGTCTTCTCGCCGACCCGATCTTGGATCGATGCCGTGCACGGTTATGCTATCGGTGCGATCGATCGTTACGAACATGCGGCGCTGTCCGCCGTCTTCTTCCTGAAACTTCTCACCCTTGACTTCAACGCCTTGCCTTTCACTCGGCCTTGACGTCGTTGTTGACGCTGCCGCTGCGCTCGACCTTCACCAGCCGGCCGCGCGCGTCATAGGTGTAGGTGACGGTTTCGCTCGCCATCGCCGCTGCCGTGACCGCCAGCGCCGCCAGTGCGACCGCGATCTGTTCTGCGCGTTTCATCCCCCGCTCCTCGTCGATTGCCCTGCGGCCGAGTCTCCGGACTGGCGCAGGTCAGCATTCGCTTTCCGTCTTTGCAACGGCAATTTGGTCCGAACTTGGTCTCACTTCGGGCGGAACTGTTCGCCTCGGCGCCGGCGCATGCGCGGCCGGGGCGCGCCCGAACCTCTGAACGAGCAGGGTTAATCGCGGCGAACCGAGCATTGCGGAGCGGCGAACGGCCCTTGCCCGCCATTCCAACGCCCGCGCCGATGCCGTATTCTCAACGTAATGGCGGAGGAGGCGACCGTTTCGGCGGCCGAGGAGGGCGGGCCGCCTTCCTGGCGTGCCTTGTGGGTGAGCGCCGGCGCGCTGGCGGCGACGCTCGCTTTGGTCGCGCTCATCGTCATGATCACCATCTCCAACCGCGCCCGCGACGAGGCCTTGGGATGGGAGCGAAGCACCAACGACCTCGTTCAGCTGATCCGCTCGATCGATGCCGCCATCGCCCGCTCCGAAGCGGCGCTCAGCCGCTACGTGCTCGACGGCCGGACCAGCACCGGCACCGCTTATTATAGCGACCGCCGCAATGCCGGCTTCCAGATCGACCAGCTGAGACGGATGATCACCGCCGATCCGGCCCAGGCCCGCCGCATCGACGAGCTCAGGACCCTGTTCGAGCGGCGCGGCGACGAGCTCGCCAGGGCGGTCGCCGTCGCCCGCCGCGAGCCCGGCTACGGCCCTGGCGTGCGCAGCCTGCTCGAGCGGATCGTCGCCTCGCCGATCCTGCCCGCCATGCGCTCCCGGCTCGAGGACATCGCCGATGCCGAGCGCGCCCATCTCGACCGCCGCATGGCGACCACCCAGGGCCTCGTCACCCGCGCCGACACCTATACCGAATGGCTCGGCTGGCTCGGCCTCCTGGTCGGGCTCGGCGCGGTCGGGCTCGCCATCCTCGCCTGGCGCGCCTTCATCGAGGGGGTGCAGGCGCGGCGCGAGGCCGAGGCCGCGGGCTGGCACGCGCTCGACCTCGAGCAGGCGGTGCAGGCGCGCACCCGCGAGCTCAGCGACGCCAACAGCCGGCTCAAGCAGGAGGCGGCCGAGCGCGCCGCCGCCGAGGCGCAATTGCGCCAGGTCCAGAAGATGGAGGCGGTCGGCCAATTGACCGGCGGCATCGCCCACGATTTCAACAATATGCTGGCGGTCGTCGTCGGCGGCCTCGATCTCGCCCGCAGGAAGCTGCACGGCTCGCGCCGCGAGGTCGAGTTCCACCTCGACAATGCGATGGAGGGCGCCACCCGCGCCGCCGGTCTGACCCGGCGCCTGCTCGCCTTCGCCCGCGCCGAGCCCCTGCTGCCCGAGGCGGTGGCGCCGGCCGAGCTGGTCGAGAACATGCTCGAATTGGTCGACCGCGCGATCGGCGAGCGGATCACCGTCCACACCCGCTTTTCCGACGAAATCTGGCATGTCTGGGCCGATCCCACCCAGTTCGAAAATGCCATCCTCAACCTCGCCGTCAACGCCCGCGACGCGATGGGCGGGCGCGGCGATCTCGGCATCCAGGTCGACAACGTCACCCTCGATGAGGCCGAAACCGCCGAGCTTCCCGCCGGCGATTATGTCCGGATCCGCGTCAACGACACCGGCAGCGGCATCGCCCCCGAGCATCTCGACCGGGTGTTCGAGCCTTTCTTCACCACCAAGCAGGTCGGCAAGGGCACCGGCCTCGGCCTCTCCCAGATCTTCGGCTTCGCGCGCCAGTCGGGCGGCGACGTCGCCATCGCCTCGGCGCTCGGCCAGGGCACCACCGTCTCCATCTACCTCCCCCGCTCGGCCGCCGCCGCCGAGCAGGCCTCGGGCCGGGTCGCGCCGACCATCCGCCACGCCGAGCCCGCGGTCCAGCACGGCCGCGCCGCCGCCATCCTCGTCGTCGAGGACGATCCCCGGGTCAGCCGCTCGACCGTCGCAGCGCTCGACGAATTGGGCTACAAGCCCTATCCGTGCGCGAGCGGCAAGGAGGCGCTCCTCATGCTCAAGCGCGAGGCCGAGATCGCGCTCGTCGTCACCGACGTGATGATGCCCGAAATGACCGGCACCGAGCTCGCCGCCGAGGTCAAGCGCCGCCGCCCCGACATGCGCATCCTCTTCGTCACCGGCTATGTCGGCGAGGCCGGCGATTCGGGCGACCTTTCCGGCCACGCGGTGCTGAGGAAGCCGTTCACCGTCAACGCCCTTGCCGCCGCGGTCGAATCCGCGCTCGGCGGCACCAACGGCCAGGGTGTCAACGGCCGGGGACTCAGCGAATCGCGCCCCGCCGCCACAGACGAGGCAGCAGAGTAAGCGCCCCCAAAATCGGCCAGCGCCGCTGCCAGGGCTTGACCACCAGCCTGGTGCCGGCATGCCGATTGATCTTCCAGGCGAGATAGTCGACGCCGCCGGCGAAGGTCGTCGTCGCCTTGGCGAGCCGAACGAGGCTCATCATTTTGCCCTTGCGCCGGAACTTGCGCCAGCGCCGCGCCGCCTTGGCCGCCGGCATTGCGAGCGGCAGCGCCGCCGCGCCGAAGCGGGCGTAGCGCTCCGGATCCGTATCGACGATCGAGCCGGACTTGTCCTTGCGCTCGGCCCGCAATTCGCTGTCATAGGTGAGTTCGAACCCGCGCCGCCACACCGCCAGCGGGTCGTCGCCCGCGCCCTCGGTCATCGGCAATGCGAAGCCGAGCAGGGTCGGCGCCGCCCGCGCCACCGCCGCCAAAGCCCGCTCCCGCGCGCCCTCGTCCGCGGCCCAGACCAGCCGCGCCGGCTGCGCGAACCGCGCCCACACCGACACCGTCCCCGCCTCCGGCCCGTTCCCGCGCGCGAAATCCGCCTCGCTCAGCACCGCATATTTGGCGATGAGCCCGTCATGCTCGAACGGGAACACATTGGGCGGCACCAGAGCATTGGCAAAGGCGAACCACCCCCGCCCGTAAGCCTCCCGATAGGAGGAGACGACGAGATAGAAATCGAGCATCAGCCCGTCGAGCGCGCTCTCCCGCAAACACGACCCGTAAAACAACACCGCCCGCGCCGCGCCCGGATATTGCGCCGCAACCGCCGCCGCCATCGCGGCGACGCGCGGGTCGACGGGCTCGGCCAGCTCGGCGGCGACGAGGGTTTGGAGGGAGGTCATGAGACCCCATAAACCCGGGGCGGTCGAGGGGGACAGTCACTTTTCCCAAGGCCCTTGCGGGGACAGTCACCTTTCCGAAGGCCCTCGTGGGCACAGTCACCTTTCCGAGGGCCCTCGCGGGGACAGTCACTTTTCCGAAGGCCCTCGTGGGGACAGTCACTTTTCCGAAGGCCCTCGTGGGGACAGTCACTTTTCCGAAGGCCCTTGCCGGAATAGTTGCCGCGGTGCGGAAAAGTGACTGTCCCCCTTGTCGCCGCCGTGCGGAAAAGTGACTGTCCCCCTTGTCGCCGCCGTGCGGAAAAGTGACTGTCCCCCTGTCGCTGCGTGCGGAAAAGTGACTGTCCCCCTGTCGCCGCCGTGCGGAAAAGTGACTGTCCCCCTGTCGCCGCCGTGCGGGAAAATGACTGTCCCCCTTGTCGCCGCCGTTCGGAAAAGTGACTGTGCCCATCCCCTACAGCCTTGCGATCCGCGGCCCCGAATCCCGCCTCGCCATCAGCTCGGTCATCGCCCACACCATCGCGTCTGCGCGGTCGGGAGAAGCGCCGGGCCCCACATAGCCGCCCGTCACCATCCCCGCCAGCTCGTCCTCAAGCGCCGCAAAGCGCCCGGCAAGCTTCGCCTCGCCATTTTCGAACAGGGCGGCGACGGGCTCCGCCCGCGTCACCTTGCCGCGGCTGGCATGGACGAGCCTGAGCGGAAGTCCCGGCGCCACCGCCTTGAGCACGGCCCTGACCATGTCGCCGCCCTGATTCGCCTCGGCGACGACCCGGTCCGCGCCCCATCTCTCCGCCGCTTGGGCGGCTTTCCGCGCCCAGCCGTCCGGGCTCAAGCCGCCCCCGCTCGCGTCGGCCAGCACGTAGAAGATGCCGTCCGCGCCAAGCCCGCACACCGAAATCCCGCACACCCCCGCCGCCGAAACCGGCGGATCGACGCCGACGACGATGCGGCTGAGGGGACAGTCACTTTTCCCACCGCCCTCACCAGAATAGTCACTGCCGTGCGGAAAAGTGACTGTCCCCATTCCCGCTGTCGCCCCCTCCACCCGGCAAGCCTCCATCACCTCCCTCGTCCACAGCGCGCCCTCGACATCCTCGATCAGCTCCCCGTTCAGCTCCTGCCGCCCCAGCCGCGTACCGCCATAGGCCGCCTTCATCGCCGCCAGATGCCCGGCGGGCAGATTCCGGTTCTGGTCGCTGCGCCCGTCCGTCTCCGCCAGCCGCTCCAGCCCCTTGATCCGCCTGAGCAGAGGCACCGGCTGCGGCGTCGTCGTCACCAGAACGCGCGGTTTCTCGCCGCCCCTGAGGCCGAACATCAGATTGTCCCAGGCCCTGTCGGCATGGCGCCATTTCGCCAGCTCGTCGCACCAGGCGAAATGATGCTCGGGACCGCGCAAGGCCTCCGGCCGCTCCGCCGAATAAGCGAAGGCCTTTGCCCCCGACGGGAATTCGAAGACGCCGCGGCTCGGCACCCAGAGCGGCGTCTCGCCGGTCCGCGCCGCCGCGATCAGCGCGCGCGCCATCACCCGCCCGACCTCGGCGATCGTGCCGCCGACCAAAGCGATCTCGGCATCCGGCGTCTCGCGCGCCCGCGCCCACGTCCATTCCGCGCCCAGCGTCGTCTTGCCGAGGCCGCGCCCGGCCATCAGCAGCCAGATCCGCCAGTCGCCCGCCGGCTCGCGCTGGCCCTGATGCGCCTGCCACCACCATTCCTCGGAGATGCCGCGAATCGCCGGGGCGGGCAGCCGCTTGAGCGCCCGCAGCCGCTCCTTTGGCGTCATTGCGTCGAGCGCCAGCAGCAGCGCCCAGGCCTTGCGCTTATTCATCGTCCGGCGCCTTCTCGCCATCCTCGCGGACTCGGATGCCGAGGATCTTGAGCCACTTCTCCAGCGCCGCCATCGACTCCTCGAAGCTCCAGCGCTCGGGCGGCCGCCCGGCCCCCTTCCCCGTCATCGCGGCCCGGCTTCTCTTATGCTCGCGCAGCAGCTCCATCGTGCGCGCGAACTCGGCGTCCGGATCGAGCCCGCTCGGCGGCGCCTCCTTGCCGGCATCGAAGTCGATCTTCTCCATCGCCGCCAGCCGCTGCCGCACCGCCATCGCCTCGAGCGTGGCATAAGCCTCGATCAGCGCTTGCGCGCAGCCCTCGCGAAAGGCCGGGTCGCTCAATTTGTGGTTGGCCACCGTCCCCTTCGACACCCCGGCCGCCGCCGCCGACGCGCGGGCATCCCCGGTCGCCGCGAAATGCTCGAGATAGATGCGCTTGCGCCGCCGCGAGAAATCGTTGCGCCGCGGCTTCCTGAGCTGCCATTCCCGCCCGCCGCTGCCGGGCACCACGAGCGCCTCGCGCCCGTCGAGCGCATCCCGGCACGCCGCCCCGAAATGCGGCGCTTTCTTCCGCCAGCCATGAACGGTCGCGTCGGAAAACCCCGCCTCCCGAGCCGCCGCCTTCACCGTCGCCCCCCGCCGCAGCGCCGCCACCACCACCCCCATCGCCTCGGCCCCGAACGCCTTCTTCTTGGGCCGCCCCACCGCCGCCGCCTCCGCGGCCAAGTCCCGCACTCGCTTCTGCCCGGCCATCTGCCGTCTCCTTCCGTTGCAGACAAAGAAAAGGCCGCTGCGGCATGATGCCGAGCGGCCATTAACCCCCTCTCCCACTTGGGGAGTGTCGGGTGGAGACTGCCCCGGCAGTCTCCAGATCGTGCGGGGCACGATCTGCCCGACACTGGAGGGGCCCATCGCGTCAGCGATGGGAGGATCGACAGCACGGGGTGCTGATCGATGCGAAGCTTTGAGGGCAAGCACCCGCGAGCGCGCGCCAGCCTCACCAATGTCACGAATTCACCGTCAGACGCGCCGCACCCGATCCGGGCGACTCGCAATCCTACGTATTGGGAAAACCTACCAGATCAGCGTGACGCTGTCAAGAACAAATGGGGAATATGTAGCCGCAAGGTTCTAATCAACGAGACCTGTGCTAATGTCGCTAAAGGGGACAGTCACTGTGACTGCCTCCTTTACCAGCGTTCGCCGGAATGACGGATGTCAACGCGTCCTTTGCGAACCAACGCATTCGGCATAGCGGGGCAGCTCGGCAGGCGCGGCATAATCGTTGCTGACCGCGAATATCGCCGCCGAGCATGTCAGGGACTGCAGATATTGGCTCCCGTCCGGCAGATGGAGCCAGAACCTTGAGGACCCGACGTCGCGCAACCGAAAGCGTTCAAGCAGCTTCGCGAACCTCCCATTCACGACGATCGGCCTCGCATTCGCGGCGACCGGCAACGTCGTTCGATCCAGGAACCGCAGCCAAGCGGCGTCCATCTCCGTGAATTGAGGCCCGAAATAACCGCGCGCGCGCTCCGCGACGCCTTCGAAGCCATTCGCATCCAGGAAGGCGGCATAATTGAGCGAGAACGCAATCGAGCCGGTCTCTTCCGCCTGGCTCTGAATTTGGGCCGTGCCGACGCGCCCCAGCTGCGGCTCCACGAGGTTCCTGAGCGCCGAATCTGTTTGGGTCCAATCGACATCCATGAACGCCCCACCCCAATATTCCCGGGCGTTCCTCTGTTCGAACGGGGCGCCACGAAGGTCGCCCGGCAGGAACCGAATCATCAACCGCGTCCGCGCGCCGCGCGAAAGCATGTCATAATGTGTCACCATGGGCCTTGCCTGGCTATTGGCCAGCTGCGAGGGGCCGCGCCATGACTCGCTCGCGTCTCCCCCGATGGTATCGCAGATTAGCTGGAAAAGCGGGTTGTCCAGCGACATCGCCTCTCCCGACACATCCATTTGCGTGCCGATCCGCAACGTATACTCCATCCCGATCATGAATAGACCGTCCTGGAATACGCATCTGTCGGTGCTCTCGGGAAACAATCCGATGAAGTCGGCATCGCCGACATAGAAATCATACGATTTGCCCGGTACGCCGTTGACGTGGAAAAATGGATCGGTTGGGTCGTACAATACCAGATACGCATTGTCCGAGCGGAATGGCTCCAATATTGTTTGCATCTGCGAGTTGAATCTGATCATCACTGCCGAAAGCGCCTGACGCTGCGGATTCCTCTGAGCTCCATAATTGTTTATGATGTGCGCGGTTTGCCCGCCCGATTGGCCGTGAGACGACACCGTTCCTGAAGACTGGTTCTCCGCCTCCTGGGCGTAGCCGGGGCATGGCCTGGCGAGGACCGCCATTGCCGTCAGGAGGGTCGCCCCCCTGATCACCCGACACTCCCTGTCGAATTCGAAGAATCGTAATGGTTTTCGACGCAGCTCGCGGTGATGCCCCCGGTCTGGTTGGTGGACGTGACGGTCCCGTTGCAGCGCGACGTGGCGCCGGGAGGCGCGGACGCTTCGCTCGCGGCCGGCCGACGAACATCCGCATCGCGCCGCGGTGCCGCGGAGGGCGTCGCCGCGGCGACGCGAGGCGGCCGGATGTCGGACGAGCCGGGCTGCGGGCGTCGCGGTCTCGGCCCGGCGGCGGCCTGCTCCTCCGGCTCGGCGCGGGCGGCATTCGCGGAGGTCTCGGCTGGTGCCGCGGCATAAGGCGGCGACCCGACGAATATCTGGGGGCTGGCGACCACATGCTGGTTCGTCGTCTGGATCATGGCCTGGGGCGTAGCGCCCGAGCGGCCAAGAAAAGCGGCTGCAATTGCCCCCACGATCGGAGCGGCGAGGATGATGCCGGCCGAGATCGCCTTGCGCCTGGTCCAGAAGGGCTTGGGAGGAGCGGGTTTCCGTCGCGTCGCCATTTCAATGTCCCGTCCGGGCTGCATTCGAATCTGACACTATTGAACCGTGCAAATATAGTGAAGAATCGGGTATCCGTCTGCGGTTAGTTTTCCATGGCCGCTCTAGTCATGCCCAGGACAATGGTTGGCAGACCCGGATCGACCGGCTGCTGCTGGATCACGCCAGGAATGGCGCGCACGATACGGGAATCGTCGGGGAAAGGGGACAGTCACAGTGACTGTCCCCTTTTTTGGTGAGGCCGCCAGCCTGAGGAACGGCATCGGCGCCGTCGGCCTGAGCGCGATCGGGCGTTCGTTCTCGGCCTCGAACATCTCGCCGTCGAGGGTGATGGACTGGTGGCCTTCGATGCGGATCTCGCCGCCGCGCTCGAGGTGGACGCCGCGGCTTCGCCTCAGGCCCAATTTGCCGCGCAGCGCGGCGAACAAGGCGCCGGGGATCGACAGCAAAACGCGCTCGATGGATTCTCCGGTGGGATTCTCCGGTGACAGCTACGTACTGTCACCAATTCCGTGCCCGGTGACAGCTACGTACCTGTCACCAATTCCGTACCCGTCACCAATTCCGTGCCTCCAATTCCGCATGGGGCGGAGGCGGTCGCTCTCCACCTATTTCCCATCTTCCCTTGCCGCGGGGTTCGTCTAAATTGCATTCGTGCGAAGGCGACTGTCGGGGTCGGGCGGAATGGGAGACGGGACATGGGTATGAAGTCGATCGTGACGGCCGCCGCTTTGGTGGCGGGCTTTGGCGCCTTGTGGGCGACTCCTGCTCTTACCAGCGGATCCGAGCCGGCGGCCGAGGTCCAAACGCAGCCCAAGGCGAAGGGGCCCGATACCAGCCGAAGGGTCTGCCGAAACCTGGTTCGCACCGGCTCGCGCTTCACCAGGCGCTATTGCCACACCCCGACGCAATGGGAGGAATCCGCGGAAACCGCGCGGCGGCTCCTTCAGGAGGGCCAGACCGAGGGATCGTCCCGCGACGGCGAAATGAACCCCCACTGACAGGTCCGTACCCGTCACCGCTCGCTGCTTGGAGATCGGCGTTATCGTGAAGCTGGTCGAGGATGCAGAGCCCGCGTCGAAGCGGCGCGGGCCGTACCGGAAGCGCGCGGCTTGACTCTCGCGATCAACCCGGCTCGCGACCGCGAGTCTCTTCGATCTGCCTGGCGAGCCGACGCCATTCATGAATCGATCTGCATTCGGTGCGACCGGTGCTCCTGCGCACCAGGCATTGCCTGTCTTGGCTCGACCTGATGCCGGGGTCGGGTGAGGAAAAGAGATGACCGAAATATCTCGGTGATCCGGTGCTGATTCCGGATTCACGGTGCTGCGACAACGCCGGTCCGGATGCGCCAGCGAGCATCAGAATTGCGATGCAGATTCTAAACATAGCGGCCTCCTGCCTGCGCAACCCTTGTTACACCAAGTACGGATTCCGCAAACGAGATTCGGCTTTCTGAGCGATCGCAATTTGCCGTCCGTCATTCCGCGGCGGAAAAGGGGACAGTCACTGTGACTGTCCCCTTTGCCGAAGCACCACTTTGATCCGATATCAGGCCGCCAGCCTGAGGAACGGCATCGGCGCCGTCGGCCTGAGCACGATCGGGCGCTCGTTCTCGGCCTCGAACATCTCGCCGTCGAGGATGATGTTGGACTGGTGGCCTTCGATGCGGATCTCGTCGCCGCGCTCGAGGTGGACGCCGCGGATTCGCCTGAGGCCGAGCCTGCCGCGCAGCGCCGCGAACAAGGCGCCGAGGATCGACAGCAGATTGCGCTCGATGACGAGCAGCTGCATCGCGCCCGGCCGCTGGCCGGCGACCGCGAAATTGCCGTTGAGGAGCAGTTTCTCGAGCGTCGTCACCATCACGAAGGCGAACCGGCCCGACATCTCGCCGCTCTTGGTGACGCTGACCTTGAGCGGCGCCCATTTGGCCGGCAGCAGGCGCGAGCTCCGGCCGACGATGACCGAGATCATGCCCATGATGAAGGTGACGAAATGCGCCGCCCAATTGGGCAGGCCGAGCGGATAGATTTTGTGCCGGCAATAAAGGATGGTGTCGGCAAGGCCGGCGCCGCCGAGGAACATGCCGAGCACCGGCCGTTCCTTGCCGTCGGCGCCGGGCAGCCGCGCCTTGCCGCCCGACAAAGCGATCAGCTCGCGCGAGACGATGTGCGGCACCATGTCGCCGCGGACCAGAGCGAGCACCCGCTCGAGCGCCTCGATCGGGTCGCCGGCGGCGCCGAGATCGTGGGCGATGAGGTTGGTCTTGCCGTTGGGCAGGACCGCGACCGGCGGCGGCGCCCCGTCATAGCCGGGGCCGTCGAAATGGCCGCCCTGGTGCAATTCGGTCAACGCCGCCTGGACGGTGCCGTCGCCGCCGTTGATGACGATCACCTTGGGCCTGACCCTCGCGATCTGCCTCAGCGCCTGGCCGATCTGGCTGATCTCCTCGACCTCGTAGTGGAAGATGTCCTCATGCTCGGCGCAGAAAGCGCGGACGCGCGGCAGCAGCGACCTGTTGCCGGTCGACTTGGGATTGGAGAGGAGCGCGACCGACGCCATCGGGCGGGGTTTCCCCCTAGCCTGCCCGGACCGGGCGGATGGCCAGGCCGAAGCGGTAGTTGAGGACGACGGCGACCGGGGTCACGCCGCGGCCGACGTTGATCGCGACATGGTCGTAGCGCGGGCGCAAGTTGGTCAGCGACACGCGCGGGTTGCGCGAGAAGCCGCCGCCGTCGCTCCAGTCGCCCGTGCGGTTGTTGCCGTTGACGTCGTGGCGCACCGCGACCGCGTAGCGGCCGGCGCTGGGCAGAGCGACGCAGATCCGCATCGGCCCGGCGCGGGTGACCGGCACATTGACCTTTTTGAGCGTCTGGCCCCTGGCCAAGAACCGGCGCGGGTCGCTGCCGTAGATCGCGACGCGGATATTGCCGGTGCGCTGGCGGAAGCCGTCGACGGTGACGAGCACGGCCGGAGCGCTGCCGCTGCGGCAGGCGGCGGCGTCGGGGCCGAGCTGCGCCGCGGCGGGCTGCGCGAGCGCCACGGCGGCGAGCGCGACGCCGGTGCCGGCGAGGGCCGCCTTGAGGGAAAGGGACTTGGAAGACATCACGCGGGAACTCCTGGGCTTTGGCCGGTCCAGACCAAGGCCGGCCGATTGACTCATGCCCCCATATGCGCCGTCACATGGGTGGAGCATGCGGCCAAAATGTGTTCGCGCGGCGTCCAAAACTGGGGACTTGGTCGCGGGGAGCGCCGTCGCCGACGGCGTGGCCGCGCGCGTCGCGGGCGATGGGAGCCCGCCGCCGGCATCGCGCTGAGATTGTCGCAAACGAAAGAGCCGGCGGCGCGCGCCGGCTCTCTCAGCGGAGAGGGGACAGCGGAGAGGGGACAGTCACTGTGACTGTCCCCTTTTTCCCACTGTGACTGTCCCCTTTTCCCCCTAAATCAATGCGCTGCGATAGCAATCGGATAGAAGCTCATTGTGGACTCATGTGCATCTCGGGTCGCTATCGGCCGCCGCGCAGTAATTCCCTTATTTTTCGCTCTGCCTCCCGACGCGCGAAGGCGCACGACGAAGGCCAGGTAGAGCAGATTACGCGCGCGTACGTCCGATAAAGCTGGATGCGTTGTGGAATCGTCGGGTTATATCGAGGTGGAAGGGCCAATACTTCAGTTGCGATAACACCCATTGCGCGACAGGTGCGCGGCACAGCCCGGCACGCGGTGCGAGCCGCTTCCAAGTCCCGCCCGATACCCTCCGCGATGTCCATAATCCCGCGCTGGGCGCTCAGCAGGGTGACGGGCAGCCCGGGACGTAGGGGGCGCGAGGGAGGCTCAGGTGTGAACGGGTCTCCCTTCACCACGACGCAAGTTTCCGGATCGGCGTCGGGCGACGTGCAGTCCGGTTCGTTGCGCTGTCCCCATCGCTCGAAATCCGGTTCCTGCGGCGCAAGCCCGGGCGAGGTCGCGTGGCCGTGAAAGTGGACCCCATAGGACGCATTTTGCGGCCGCGAACGACGGCCGAGGACATCAATCTGCTGCCCGACCTCCTGCAGCCCGGTGGGATCGGTGAAGTTGACCGGGTTGTTGCCGACATAGGCGTAGAGATTCATTCCGGCTTCGTAGCCGATCGGATCGGTCTGCATGAACCGGCCGATCGCCGGATTATAGGCCCGGGCGCGATAGTGGTAGAGGCCCGCCTGCTGCAGCCATATCTGGCCGGTATAGCCGAACCGGCCGGTGATCGCGCCGCCCTGCGGGATGCCGTAATCGTCGTAGCGGTTGAGCGTCGTCCCGCCCGGCGCCACCACCGCCGCCACGCTGCCGCGCTCGTCGGCGTGGAAGGTGCCGAACTCGAACGTCGTATAATTGAACCACATCACCGGTTCGTCGGCGTCCGGGCCGTGCCCGTAGAACATCAGCGGCGCGCCGTTGGTGGCATATTCGCCGAACAGATTGTCGCCGTCGTAGAGGAACAGGCGCACCGTGCCGCCGGCGCTCAGCTGATAAAGCCGCCCGAGCGGATCGTAGGCCAGCGCCGTCCCGCCCGGCGCGGAGACCAGCCGGTTCTCGCTGTCATAGCCGTAGCCCGCGGCGCCGATCGCCGAGACGTTGCCATTGTCGTCGTGGGTGACGCTGGCGCCGCCGACCAGGGTCAACTGGTTCAGCCCGTCCGCAGTGCCGGCGACATTGGCATTGGCCAGCGTGAAGCTGTAGGCGTCGTTCGAGCGCGTGTTGCTCACGATCTCGCTCGCCGGATTGTAGCTGTAGCCGAACGTCACGTCGTTGCCGCTCGAGGGCAGATCGAGCGCGAGCCCGGTCAGCCGGCCGACAGCGTCGTAGCTCCGGCTCGTCGAGGTGCCGTCGAACGCCGCAGTCGATGTGCGCCGGCCAAGGTCGTCATAGGCGAACGTCACCACCGGATCGAAGCTGCCGTTCTGCAGGGCCGACAACTCGCCCGTCGCCAGCCAGGCGAAGCGGATCGCATAATGGCCGTCGGCGACCACATATTGCCGACGCCCGGCCGCGTCCCAGGCGGAATAGACGGTCCGCAGCGGCCCCGCCTCGCTCAGCTGCCGCCCGAGCGCGTCGTAGGTGAAGCTCAGCGTCTGCGCCGAGGTCGCCGCCGAGGTCAGCCGGTCGAGCAGGTCGTAGCCGTAAGCGACGTCGAGCTCCGCGTCGGGCAGGTTCTTGCCGGTGAGCCGGCCGAGCGCGTCGTGGCTGTAGCCGATCGCGCGGCCGTCGCGCAGCTGCCGCGAGAGGACCAGCGGCGAGGCGCGGGTGCCGCCCGCCACCGTCTCGTAGGTCAGCTCCTCGAAATCGCTGATCGAGCTGGTGCCCGGCGTCGAAGGATCCGGCATCGAGGTGCGGGACAGCCGGTCGTGGCCGTCATAGGCGTAGGTCGTGCGGTTGCCGTTGCCATCGGTCACAGTCGCGACCTGGCCGTTGGCGGCGTAGGTAGCGGCGGTCTCGTCCGCCGCCGCCGCGGTGCCGACGCCGGTCTCGACCAGCGTGACCCGGCTCAGCCCGTCATAGCCGATGCGGCTGATCCGGTCCGGCCCGAAGCTTCCTTCCGTCCCGGTTTCGCAGACGTTGGAATGCGGCGCCGCGAAGGTCGCCGGGTTCATCCGCTGCGCGACGCAGCGCACGCGGCCCAGAGCGTCGTAGCTGGTCTGGGTCAGGGCATAGGTGGTCGATCCGGCGATCAGCCGTTGGACGGTCGGGCGGGCATTGGAGTCATAAGCCTGCTCGACACGCTCGAGCGGGGCGAAAGCCGCCCAGTCGCCGTCGGACTGGCTGTTGACGGTGCCTGATTCGATGCTGGTCGCAAGGCCGTTCGTATAGGTCGTGCGTAGCGCCGGATGCTTGAGGCTGCCGCCGCCGTCGGGATCGGGGCCGGCGACGCCGATCGCGCGCCGCGCGTCATCGTAGCGGAAGCGCGTCGTGTCGGCGGTCCCGGCGAGCGGCCCGTCCACGGTGAGCGTGTTGCCGATCGCGTCATAGGTGTAGGCGGTGGGGGCGCTCAGGCTGTTGTCGCCGTTGCGCCGGGTGACGCTGGTCGTGCGCAGATTGTCGGCATCGTAGGCAATCACCGTCCGGCTCTCGGCCGCGGTGCCGACGCAGGAGGGCGAGCCGGCCGCGGTGCCGGACGCGCAGGCCGAAACGCCGGTCAGCAGGGTGACCGGCTGGCCGGTCACGGCGGTGACCGCGCTGTAGGAATAACGGGTCTGCGGCCGATCCAGGCCGGAGGCCGGCGCTGGCGCAGTCACCGCCAGCAGCCCCCCATGCGTGCTGTCATAAGTGTAGTCGGTGGCGTTGCCACGGGCGTCGGTGGTGCTGTTGGGCAGGTTGCAGACGACCGGATTGGCGCAGGTCGAACTAAAGCTCGCGCTCGTCACCATGTTGGGAAGGCCGGAACCGGATTTCGGAACCATGCGCGTCTCGGTGACGTTGCCGCGCGCGTCATAGCTATACTCAACGGACGTGCCGCCGACCTGCGAGATCCCGGTGAGGCGGCCGTTGCTGTCATAGGTATAGCCCGTCGTCTGCTCGGCGGCGTCGAAGACCGAGGTGACGCGCTCCTTGGTCAGGTTGATGAGCGCGATCGTCTCCCCGCCATTGGCATCGGTGACGGTCATCGATCCGCCCGAGCCGCTGATGAAGCGCGAATAGCTGGTCGTCACGCCCTCGCGCGTCACCGCGTTGACGCTCGCCCCGGAATAACCGATCGCCGTCGTGTCGGCGCCCGCGCCCGGGCGCCTGATTCCGGTGAGCCGGCCGCTCGAGCCGTTGGTCAGCCGCCAGGTCTGGCCGCCGGTGTCGGTGACGTCGAGCACGGTCGGCGAGACCTGGCTGTAGGTCACCGTGGGCAGGCTGGCCGGCGCGCCGTCGAGATTGGTGAACTGGACCTGCGTGCGCCGGTACCAATTGACCGGCGGCTGCTGATATTGCCCCGGATTGTCGCTCGCATAATTGACCGTAAACGCATAATTCGCGCTGTTCGCGACGCCACGGAAGCGGACGAAGCCGACGCTCGAAACGCAATTGCCCTCGTCCTGTACCATGCACGTTTCCGCGAACTCCCAGTTGAGGGTGTAGGTCATGCCGTCCGGCCGCCGGATCTCAACCGGGATGCCGCACCCCTGGCAATTGTCGCCCGACAGCGGAAAGCCCTGGGGGCTCTGCTGCAGATAGTCGATTCGGGTACCGTCGCGGGCGATGTAGCGGACCAGGCCTCCGCCCATGTCGGTCAGCGTCGCGCCGTCGGCCTTGGTCGATATGTAGGTGCCGCCCGAGGCCGTGAAGCTGTCCGCATAGGTGCCGAATTCGACGATGCCCCCATTGAGCGTGCCGCTCCAATTGTCGGTCCAGCCGGCGGCGCCGGCCCAGTTGCGCACCAGGCTCAGGGCGCCTTCGCCGGAGCCGATCGTCCCCTCGACCAGCGAGAAGAAGAAGTCGCCGGTGTAGAGATCGACGCCGTTCGCGTCGGTCTGGTTGAAGCGCGGCAGCGCGCCCGATTGCGCCATCGCCGGCGTGGTGAGGCAGGTCGAGGCGAGCAGGGCGCAGGAAAGGGCGCCCGCACGAAGCAGGGTCTTGGTCATATTCTTGTCTCCGGTTCAGCGGGCGCCCGGCGCCCTTTTCATGTCATGCGGCCGGCGGCCCGGATCAGGGCGCGCCGCTCACAGTCTTGAGCGTGCGGTTGTCGGCCTTGTCGTAGCTATAATTGGCGATGGCGCCGTTGTTGACGCTGCCGGCGTGCACCGCGTTGACCAGCCGGCCGCGCGCGTCGTAGCCGTAGGTCACCGTCTCTGATGCCAGCGCCGCCGCCGCCGCCGCGGCCGCCAGGCCCACGCCCGCAATCAGGATCATCTCGCTTTTCCTCATCTCGATTCTCCAATGCCTTTGTTCATCTTTCCCCGCCGGGCAGGGGGAACCCGGCGGGGCGGCGGCGGCCGGGGGAAGCAGGTGCGAATCCCGAGTCGCCGCCGTTGAACAAAGAAAGAACATTCGAAATCCTACATTGCAAGCGCCGCCGCGTGGCTGAACTCAAGCCGATAAAAATGCTGGCTTTTTCTGGCTTGAGCGCGGCCTCGCGCCAGGCCGGCCGAGCCCGGCTCCCCAATTTCGAAAGGGCGTGACGCCGCCGCCGGATCGCCGCTAAGCTCGGCGGGACAGGAAAAGGGGGACGTCGGATGATCAGGCACAGGCCGTCGGGCGCCGCGCTCGCCGCAATCATCATGCTCGGCGGCTGCGGCGGCGGCGGCGCGCGCGTCGCCATGGAGCCGGGCGAATGGGAAATGACGATGCGCGTCACCAACGTCCGGATGGACAATCTGCCGCCCGAGATGCGCGAGGAGACGCGCGGAATGCGGACCAACGAGACGCGCACGTCGCGGAATTGCATGACGGTGACCGCCGACGTGGTCCGGATCGAGAATCTCCGCTTCGCCGTTCCGGGGCCCGGGCCCGGGCGCTCGACAATCGGCTGCCGGATCGAGGAGCTGGCGATGGAGGGCGGCCGGATAAGCGGCCGGATGAGCTGCGACGGCGTGCCCGTGCGGACCGGGCGGACCATGTCGATGTCGGGCGAGCTGGACGGCAGCTACACCGCCCGCAGCATGGACGTCCGCGCCCGCGGGGAGGTGCGCACCGGCGCTTATGGCGGCAGCGCCGAGATGCGGATCACCGGCCGGCGCCTCGGCGCCTGCCCGGCCCCACGCTCCTACGGACCGACCGCCCAGCCGATGCCGGTGCCGATGCCGGCGCCGGTGCCGCCGGGGCCGGGCGCCCCGATCGACAACGGCCAATAGCGCCGCGGTTGCGGCTGGAAGGCTGTATGCGCGGCGTCGGCCGGCCGACGGCATCGGCATGGTCGTCGCCCAGGCCATCGCGTCGGCGCGGTCGGGCGGGCCGCCCGGCCCCTCGTCGCGCCCGCGCGAGACCATGCCGACGAGCTGGTCTTCCAGCGTCGGGAAGCGGCCGGCCGTCCGCCGGCGTAGAAAGCGGACCGACCGCTGTGGCGCCGCCAGAAATCAAGTCCTTACTCACCAATCCACTGATCCAATATAAAGCGGGGCCCGATGAACCGCGATAGACTCCGCAGGCTTTTTTAGGGGCCTCGCCAATGCCTACCCGCCTGCTCATTGCCTATGGCCTCATCGCGCTCATGCTCGCGGCCGCCGCGATCCTGCTGGCCATAAGCATGCGAAACCGCCGCGACCAACGCCACGTCAGCCGCGGAGGGCGGCCCGGAGCAAGGCGGTCGGCGGCCGCCCGGGCCCGGGCGCAGGGAAGGACGTAAACGGACAGGTTTTCCAATCGCCAGCGATATGGCTCCCCGGTGGCCACGGCGGCGTCGGGCATCGCGTCGTCACCGCCGAGCACCGCGCCTTCGGGCTGTATGACCGCCTGAGCCTCGCTGGACTCTATCGACCCCGCCTACAGAAACCGCACCCGCGGCGTGGCGCACATCCCGCTCATCAGCTCGGCCATCGCCCAGACCATCGCGTCGGCGCGGTCGGGCGAGCCGCCCGGCCCTTCGTAGCGTCCGCCCGAGACCATGCCGGCCAGCTCGTCCTCCAGGTCCGGGAAGCGGCCGGCGAACTTCGCCTCGCCATTCTCGAACAAGGCGGCGATCGGTTCGGCCCGCGCGCTCTTGCCGCTGCTCGCCCGGACCAGCCTCAGCGGCAGCGCCGGCGCCACCGCCTTGAGCACGTCGCGGACCATGTCGCCGCCATGGTTGACCTCGGCGATGACCCGGTCGGCCTCCCAGGCCGCCGCCGCCTTGGCCACCTTCCGCGCCCAGCCGTTCGGGCTGAGCCCGCCGGCGCTCAGGTCGGCGAGCACGTAGAGCAGGCCGTCCCGCCCTTGCCCGCACACCGAAATCCCGCACGTCCCCGCCGCGGTCGCCGGCGGGTCGACGCCGATCACGATCCTCTCGAACATCTCCCGATCGAGGGGACAGTCACTTTTCCGAAGGCCCTCGCCAGGATGGTCGCGGCCGTGCGGAAAAGTGACTGTCCGCAGGTCCACGCGGCTCTCCTCGATCGTCGCGCGCGTCCACAGCGCGCCCTGGACATCCTCGATCAGCTCGCCGTCCAGCTCCTGCCGCCCCAGCCGAGTCCCGCCATAAGCCGAGTCCAGCCCGCCGAGCACGTCGAGCGAAAGATGGACGTTGTCGCTCGACCGCCCCCGCCCCCGCGCCAGCCCGTCCAGCCCGATGATCCGGCGCAGCAGCGGCACTGCCCTGGGCGTCGTCGTCACCAGTACGCGCGGCCGCTCGCCGCCGCGCAGCCCGAGCATGAGATTGTCCCAGGCCGCATCGGCGCGCTCCTGCCCGGCGCCGTTCGAGGCGGTCCATTTGGCGAGCTCGTCGCACCAGGCGAAATCATGCTCGGGCCCGCGCAGCGCCTCGGGCGCCGCCGCCGAATAGGCCACCGCCTCGGCGCCCGAGGGAAAGCGGAAGGTCCGCGACGTCGGCAGCCAGACCGCCGCCTCCTCCCCCGTCCCCGCGCAGCCGATCAGCCCGGCCCGCCCCGTCACCATGACCCGGACGACCTCGCTCAGCGTCGCGCCGACCAGGGCGATCCGCGCGCCCGGCGCCTCGCGCGCCCTGGCCCACGCCCATTCCGCCCCCGCCCGGGTCTTGCCGAAGCCGCGCCCGCAAAGGGCCAGCCACACCCGCCAGTCGCCCCTGGGCTCGCGCTGCGCGCCATGCGCCTGCCACCACCAGCCCTCGTCGATCGTCCGGAAGGCGGGCGGCGGCAACCCGTTCAGCGCCAGCGCGCGCTTGTCCGGCGGCAATGACAGCAGCAGGCGCAGCAGCGCCCAGGCCTGCTTCTTAGTCATCTTCATCGGGCGCCTCCTCGCCGCGCTCGATCCGCAGGCCGAACGCCTGCAGCCGCTTCTCCAGCGCCTGGAAGGCGTCCTCGAAGCTCCATTTGGTGAGCGGGGCGCCGCCCTTTTTCGCGCCGGTTTGCCCGCGCTTATGCTCGCGCAGCAGCTGCATCACCCGCTCGAACTCGGCCCCCGCATCCGCGTCCGTGGCCGCCGCCACCTTCCGGCCGAGCCGCACCTTGAGCGCTTCCATCGCCTTGATCCGCTGCGCCACCGCCTCGGCCTCGAGCCGCGCATAGCCCTGCTCGAGCGCGTCGGCCCAGGCGAGCGCGAAGGCGGGATCGGAGCGCCGATGCTCGTAGACGCTGCTCTCGCACACCCCCGCCGCCGCCGCCGAAGCGGTGACGTCGCAGGTCGCCGCGAAATGCGCCAGGAACACCTCCTTGCGCTCCCGCGAGAATTGGTTGCGCCGCATCCTTTGCGCCTGCCACCGCCGCCCCCCGCGCGGCGCGACGAGCATCGGCCGCCCGCTCTCCTCGACCGCCGCAGCCCAGGCCTCGCGGAACACCGCATCCTCGCGCCGGTGCGTATAAAGCGTCTGCGGACAAAACCCCGCCGCCTTCGCCGCCGCCGCCACCGTCGCCCCGCCGAGCAGGGCCTTCACCACCACCGCCTGATCGGCGGCCCCGAACCTTTTGCCATCCTTCGCCATCCGCTC